>Ga0123337_10004458_pt1 | contig 14253 bp, 11 predicted proteins | sample frozenSSSSmetaG_FD_89792 | JGI IMG/M metagenome (GOLD analysis project Ga0123337, IMG submission 89792) | Glacier valley bacterial and archeal communities from Borup Fiord, Nunavut, Canada, to study Microbial Dark Matter (Phase II) -... | ecosystem: Environmental > Aquatic > Freshwater > Ice >... | reverse complement strand
TCCGGAAGTAAAAACCATCGGAGAGAAAAAGAAAATGGCCAGGGTATCTATCGCCACAAACGACTCCTATAAGAATGATAAGGGAGAAAAAGTTGAAGAAACACAATGGCATAACCTGGTGCTTTGGGATCGGCTCGCTAATCTGGCCGAGAGTTACCTCCACAAAGGTTCCGAAGTCTGTATTGAAGGTAAACTCAATAGCCGTTCATATACGGATAAGGAAGGGGCCAAACGCTATATAACCGAGGTGATCGTGCATGATGTGCAGATGCTGGGGAAAAAGGGAGCAACAGTTGATAATTGACACCCGATAGGTATCAGGCTGATAATTGAACGGGTTGATAATTGAACGGGTTGATAATTTGCATCAATAAGATACCATTAGCGCCTGCCTTTCTGCAGGCAGGGATAACAGAAAATTCCCTCCTGTGGCGGCCTTGCCTGCCGGCAGGCAGGGATGACTTTGGAAATGAAGAATAGTGAGGGGGGTATTGCCGGGTAAAAAAGCCGGGAGCGGGGATTGGGGTTCCTGCTTCTGGCTTCCAGCCTGGTATTGCATTGGATTTTGCATAAGTACTATGGAAATTGTATCCCAAATGTTTCTGATGGTAAAAAATTACCATCTCCAGCTTCCTTAAAACTTACAACTTAAAACTTACAACTTAAAACTTATAACCTACAACTTACAACCTATAACTTACAACTTCTCAATTAAACCCCTTAAAATCCTCCCTCTTATACACCCCCGGACGCGCATGGTCGCCTTCTTTGAAGCTGAAATCCACTTCGCTTATTCCCTCCAGTTCGGTCAGAGAGAAAGTAACTTCTGCGAGGTAAGCACGGGCCCCTTCAGTACCTGATTCACGTGTGAGATAATCTGAATCCTGAATTTTGACAAAGGCTTTATTGCCTTCCTGCTTTACCCATTCCAGCTTAATTTGTGGATATTTGTAATTTAAAGCATCCACGATGTCAAGCTTGCTCAAATTAGTCATGTTCGCAGCCGGATTCCGTTTGATCTCCATCATATGTGTGCTGTCATTCAGGGTTGCTTCCCATGGAACAACAAGTGTTTTACTCTGGTCGGCAATTGCGGCTGAATCTGCTGCCATTTCTTCCATGGATTTTTTTGTGGAATCGCTCTGGCAGGATGCGGTTAAAAGAATGGCGATCAATGCGATATAAAGTTCTGTTTTCATATTCATACAGGTTAAGGTGTGCTTTGTGCAACCGGAAGGATTTTTCCGTTAAAAAATTTATGTCCGCTTAAGGCGAAATCAGCAATGAATTTCCCCATTTCAAAGGCCATTACTGGCGACTGATAGTCGGGGAAGGCTTTTTCAAGCATTTCGGTCTGTGCCGAGCCCAATGCCAGACAGTTGACCGCAATTTCCATTCCTGAAAGTTCTGCCGCAAGGCATTCGGTCAGGCTATGTAAAGCAGCCTTACTTGATGAATAGGCTGATAAACCGGGAAACTTCTGGCTCCCCTGAAATCCGCCCATACTTCCGATGTTTACAATATGACTTTTTACAGGCATAAGTGGCACAATCTTTTGAATCATTTTAACATGGCCTAAGAGATTATTCTGAAGCATTTCCGCAAAATCAAGTTGGGTGATCTGCATAAATGGCTTGTTCACCAATGATCCGGCATTGTTGATCAGAATATCCACATACCCCATTTTTTCCTTAATAAACGGAATAAGGTCAATTTCATAATCATCATGAACAATATCAAATTTTGCCGTGTAGAGCATACAGCCAGGGTTCAGCGCAAAAGCAATTTCCTGCAGCTTATATAATTTGTCTTCTGATCTGGCAAGAGCAATGATCTTGTGATTTCCGGTTCCGATCAGTTCAAGAACAGCTTCAAATCCTACACCACTGCTGGCACCACTAATTACAATATTCATAACATTATTTTATTAAAGCCCGGATTTCTTGTGAGCCTTACTGATCAAATAAAAGCCATTTTGAATCAGTTTGCTCAGTTCAGGTTCATTGGAAGCCTTCATTTCCAGGTATATACGGATGTCCTTCGCTGTATCCGGGAATATGGTTTCCAGCTCTAATATCTCTAAAATTTCGATAGCACAGAGCCAGTCATCCCTAAAATCTTGCTTTAATTCTTTCCAGATATCTGTTAAACGTTCATATTTACCTTGTGTTTCACGGCATAAACGCACTTGTCTGAACAGGTCATGATAGCGTATTTGATGCGCAGTGTATTCGGGATGAAATGTTGCAGATTTTGCTTTAGAAGCAATTTCTTCAAAGGCATCCTTATCTGCCGCTCCGCTATAAACTGATACAATTTTCTCTCCAACGGCCATGTCATATACACCCCAGGATGGTTCAAAATATATATTTCCCTGCTCATCCTTCAAAGTACAGTCTGCAAAACTGATCAGTATTATTTTGGAATTACGCTTCAAAATAGAACTGACCATACCATTTAGACTCAATCCTCCACTGAAGTTCAATTCTGCCCTGTTTCCAACAATAATTCCCAATTGTTCAAGATCTTCATCATTCGCATCCTCAAGAGCCTTGCCAAAGTTTTTTAAACGGCCTACCGGAGAAGAAAATCCATCAAAATGTGTTTGTTTTCCATGTCCATCGAGCTGTTTATTCTCAAAAGCTAATGCACTGGCTTCACTTGTTTTCAAAAATAATAATTGATCATTTTTGTCCATTCGCAGATCAGAAAAAACTCCACTAACCTGTAAACCCGAACTGTAAACTGCTGTACAGGTATTTTTGCACTCAATTGCTTTTAAAATGCTTTCTGATCCCCCTCTTCTGAATGCCATGGTATCTGCAAAATTCTCCAGAACCTTTGTCAGGTTTTGAAAATTTGGTGTTACAAATAACTGAGGTTGTGGTTTAGTGATATCAAAAGGGAAATTTACCGCTTCCTTTGTATACCAGTATTTTTTAACCAAAGGATTCATGCAGCTGTTACTTTCTCCAATGGAGGAGAGAAGGCCGGCACCATAAATTTTGGGATTATCAAGAGTTCCTATCATACCGTATTCTACAGTCCACCAATGCAGGCGACTCAATAATGCCATTTCTGAAGGTTCTCCAAGGTTTTTCTGACAATACAAGACTTTCTTTTCTGCTTTTTTCAATATCAGAAGATCAGGATCAGGCATTTCTTTTAGTATTGACAGTTCACGGATCGCTTCATAAAGTTCAAAATCTTTGGATGAATACATCGCCTTAGCACCAATAGAACCAAAATAACTCAGGTACTGATGATAATCCGGATCGGCAATGATTGGGGCATGGCCTGCCGATTCATGAATGATGTCGGGGGCAGGAGTGTACTCAATATGATGCAATTGTCTGATATCTGCCGCAATGACCAACACTTTGCAGGATTGATATTCCATGAAGGCAGCCGGCGGTATAAAACCATCGACGGTAACAGCACCCCAGCCAATTCTTTTGAGTGCATCATTCATTTCCTGCAAGTCGGGAATTTTTTCAATGCTCAATCCCGCAGCTTCAAGTCCGGGGATATAGGGGTAATAGGCAATATCCTTGAGGAAATGATAATTTTGACGCATGACGAAACGCCATACCGCCTGATCAACGGGCGTATAATGTTCATAATGTTGCTCAACAATAAATTGCTTCAGATGTTCAGGTAATTTTTTTACCTGAGGATTGTTGAAATCGTTAAAGTTACTCATCATTGGTTAGTGGAGCAGATGCTTTAAAGTTATTAATTTTTTTGTAGCCTTGTTCTCCCCATGCTCCGAATTTTGTCAGAATCAAACAGGTATTTTTGTATTTTTGCATAGAAAATGGGAACAAAAAAGCGAATTCTGATCACCGGTGCTGCAGGTTTTATTGGGAGTAATCTGATTCACAGATTGTTGCAAAGCGGCATTTATCAGGTTGCCGGGCTTGATAATTTCGATGATTTTTATAGCCGGGAACAGAAGGAAAAAAATATAGCCCCATATATTTCTCATCCTGATTTTCAATTTTCTGAGGGTGATATTCGTAATATGGATGATCTGCTGACATTTGGGGATCTGGATGTAATTGTACATCTTGCTGCCAAAGCAGGAGTGAGGCCAAGTATTCAAAATCCGGTTTTATACCAGGATGTGAATGTTGCAGGGACTCAAAACCTGCTGGAGTTTGCCCGGCAAAGGAATATCAGGCAGTTTGTATTCGCCTCATCAAGCAGTGTATATGGTATCAATGAGAATATTCCATGGAATGAAGAAGAAAAACTGAAACCCATCAGTCCATATGCTTCAACCAAACTATCCTGCGAAATGCTCGGACATGTTTATAGTCATTTATATGGCATTCGTTTCCTGGCACTTCGTTTTTTTACAGTCTATGGTCCCGCACAGCGTCCTGATCTGGCCATTCACAAGTTCTTTAATTCTATTTCCAAAGGGAAGGCAATTCCTGTTTTTGGGGATGGATCGACCAGCCGTGACTATACTTTTGTAGAAGATACAATACAGGGCATTGAGGCGGCTATAACATATGATCAGTCAGATTTTGAGATCATTAATCTGGGAAATCACCAGACTATAACATTGTCAGAACTGATTTCTGCAATTGAAACGATCTGTGGAAAAAAGGCCATCATCGATCGTCAGATGGAACAACCGGGGGATGTCCCACAAACCTATGCAGATATCCGTAAGGCGCAGAAATTATTGAACTACCACCCTGAAACCGGACTTGAAACAGGCCTGCTCAGATTCTATGAGTGGTACAATCAACAAAACTCACCCATTCAATAAATTTCAATAAAGAAAATTATTTTCTTGCAAGTTTCGGGTACGGTGTATTGTATCCTTTAACAGAATACCATAAAATAAGGTTTAAAGTATCCTCATTTGCCTGGTCAAGCTCATCCAGCGACATTTCCATTGACTTTTGCGCCCAAAATTTCTTCTTACCGCTTAATGCTGAAAGTTTAGGATTCATTTCATCGAGTGGAATCTGGTTTGCCAATGCTTTGTAAGGCCTGAAGTCGGGTTTACTTGTGAAACAATCGGTCATTGGATTAGCGATCATATCGAACTGGCTCATAGGTGGGAGCCCCAAAATCAATTCAATGGTTCTTAAAATACTGTTTTGATTGTAATGCGAATTCACAACAACACCTCGTTTGGTGTATGGACTGATGCAAAGGGCTACCGTGCGCCGACCGTCAATATGATCGAGCCCAGCCTGAGGATCGTCCTCAATGACGAAAATAGCAGTTTCCTTCCAGAATTTACTGTTACTGACAGCTTCCACAATTTGACCTAAGGCTAAATCATTATCGGCTACCTGAGCCCTTGGTGTTGGATAGTTCTCCCTTGTACCCGCGGTATGGTCATTTGGCAACAACATGATCATGAAATTAGGTAAGGAGTTTGTTTTCTCATACTCCCTGAATTCTTTAAGAAATTCTCCGGCACGGTAAACATCCGGTATTGAGCCTGGAAAGCCAACGAAGGTTGGGCAGAGGTAAGGCTCCAGAGTATGTAATTTGCTGGTGGCTTTAATTTTTACATTTCTGGTTCCGTTTTTATAGTCATTATATATTTGAGTCCAGCTGGCATTGGCGGGCTCAACTTTTGCAGTTACGAATTCCCCATAATTTCGAAAGCTAAGTCCGGCTTCTAAAACTTTATCCCAAATAAAACCTGAAGATGCAAAGGCTAATGCATCATCACCCTCATAAGGATAGCTGCGCACAAAACCCCCGAAGCTTTTTTCAATATAATCTGTGACATAACCCTCATTGGTCCACTGATGCCCATCGGCACTCAGTACTCCGTTGCAATAGGTATTGTCCAGAAGTACAAAATTCTCTGCCAGAGCATGATGATTGGGAGTCACTTTTCTACCAAACTGTGTCAATGAACTGTCTCCCTTGCCTTGCGGAAGATCGCCAAACACCTGGTCGTAGGTGCGGTTTTCTTTGATGATGTACAATACATGTTTGAATACAGATTTTTCTCCCGGACGGGTAGGCACCGGAACTATACGCTCATTGACACGTTCCAGCCTCAATGACTGAGTGATTTTTGGTAAGCGCATTGTCGTAGCAGCCCGGATGGTATAATCCCTTAAATTTTCAGAATCCGGTACATCAACAAAGGAAACTGAACCCGAATGATCATGAGAGTTGATACCATTTTCACGTAAGCCCGTTTGGGGACTTCCATTTCCCTTTACATTGGCTACAAAGAGTTTGCTTCCGTCACGGGATAACAGAACTGCGCCGGGATACCATCCGCTGGGTATTAGTCCCTTAACTTTTCCACTGCTGAGATCAATCACTGCAATATGATTATTGCCGCCATTGGCTGCAAATAGTGTTTTTCCATCCGGACTTACCGCAACCGAGTTTGGTGCACTTCCAAAAGGCAGCTCAGCCATCGGCTTAGAACTCAAATCCTTTATTACGGAATTTGTCTTGGTATCAATCACAGAAATCAGATCACTATTGGCATTTGCTACATAGAGCTTTGTCTTGTCGGGAGAAAAGCTCATGCCGCTGGGATGTAAGTGAACCCCGATCTCTTTGATGACCTTGTTAGTTTTAAGATCTACCACAGAGACTGTCCCTGAAGAGGCAATACCAGTTTTAGAATCAACTACGACATTTGAACCGCCCGAAGGACCTGTTTTGTCGCCGGGCAAAGGCTGACGGCCACCCCAATTGGAAACATAAGCTGTATTTTCATGTATAAGTACCGTGTACGGCGAGATTCCTACGGGTATCTGAGATTCAATCTGTTTGCTCTTAAGGTTTACAATACCAAGGCTGTTATTACGACTTAAAGCAACATAGGCATAACCCTTCTGATCGTTGATAATCAAGCCGCCGGGATAAGGGCCGCTTTTATCATCTGCATCAGGACCGGGTAGTAAAATGGCATCATCCCATGCGTAATTGCCGTTTGTAAATTTTGCTGATCGTAAATATCCCCGGGAATCTGTTGTCCAGACTTTTTGATCATCCGCACTCCAGGTAATACCGTTAAAGCTATGACCTCCTGCAGGTAGTTTCAAGGTTTGAATTACAGTATGTTTTTCTGCGCTCATAAATACTATCGAAGTATTGTTTTTGACAGCTAAAACAGTTCCTGAATTATTTAGTGCCAGATCTACAGGCCGGCCGGGAAAGCTGATGGTTTCACCTGCAGGATCAATGATTTGGGAAGTAGCCACAATCCGGGTATTATCCTCCTGTGCACCCACTACTGAATTACTTTTAAACTTGTCAATTGACTTTTCAAATAAAGTATTCAGATTCCATTCTTTATTATTCAGGCCACAGCCGGGTAAGGAGATCACAGAGCAGAAAGCAATTGTAATGGCATAATTCTGCCTGTTTAATTGGATCATGCTTAATAATCCCTTAGGTTTTGATATAAATTCAATAATCGATGTGATTGCAGCCTTCATTACTTTTGATTTTGATAAATAATGTGAGTTCGATATATAAATATCTAAAGATTAATATTTAACCACATAGATTGTCTTATATTATGCTTTAGAGGAAACATAGATTGAAGCGAAGCTTCAAGGCTATCTGTGTCTAAAATGTAGATTAGCAGCTGTAAAAGGCTATGTTTCTATGCGGTTTTTAAATATTATGTCGAGTTCACGTTAAACTATGATTTTCCTAAATAAAAATGCGCTATTAAATTTTGTGTAAGTTCTGAATTGGACAAGAGCCTAACTTCAATTAAAATTAAACATTCAATGTTAAGTATGTTTTAATTTTTTGTGATCAAGCCTGATTTTTTTTGATTGGGATTTATGGCTATTAAGTAAGTACTACTTTTACTGGTATTTGTAAGCTGCAAAAGAGCTTTGGTCTATGAGGCACTAAATTTAAGCTTACATTCCCTACTTCTCATATCTCATATCTCACATCTGATATTTCACATCTCAAATCTCACTTCTCAACCTCAATTTCCTGCTTCAAATCAATTTTATTCACTCCGATTTTCTGCGGATGGAAAACAAAATAGATTCCGCTGAATGAAAGCAATGCAGAAATGCAATAGAAGAGCAGGCTGATGATCACTGCAAGGTGCTGATCCATCTGAAAATATTGGGCGCCATAAACGAAAACTAATTCTCTCGCCCCGAGGCCGCCAACTGTAAAAGGAAAAATGGCCACAAGTGAAGAAATCAGGAACATAAACAGATAGGGAGAGAATTTTCCTTCAAAATTCAAGGCGTACAATAAAATGATAACTGATATAACCTGCATGGATTGTACCATCAGAGCTTTGAAATGGGAAAGTATAAATTGCTTACTATAATCATTGAAAAATTTTCTCATGACCGTATAGTAAGCGATAGTTCCAATCGCCACTACAAACACCGGGATCCAGTTCGGGATGCCAAGATGGGGGATAAAAATGACCAGTGCCGAAATTATGAGCCCTAATGCCCATAAACCGCTCAGCCGATCGAAAAATATTGCCTGAAACAATCTGCGGCCTTTGATCTCGAATTTCTTCCTTAACAGAAAAATTTTGTAGCCATCACCCCCAATTCCGCCCGGCAGGAAAAGATTGTAGAACATGCCGAGCAAATAGATCTTGAAATTGTAGGTTTCTGAGATCTTTAACCCGATACCTTTAAAATAGGTATTCAGCCTTGAAGAAGAGATCAGTTGGGAGATCACAAATGCGATGAATGCCAAAAACAGAAAAATAGGGTTTGACTTATCAAAAGCATCCTTCAGATCGTTGAATTCGACCTCTCTTGAAACCAGATATAAGGAAAGACCTGTTATAGAAATTTTTAACAGGGTCTTAATAATGTTCCAGATCTTCTTTTTTTCCATTAAAAATTCGTCTAACCTGGTATGTTTTTCTGTTGGTACCTTCAAAGTAGGTACGCACATTTATTTCTGCTAAAATTCCGAAGGTGATCAGTTGTATCCCTCCCAGTAAAAAAATTAAGCCCAATATCAGTATGGGTTTACCCCAGATATCCTGACCCATTAATTTTAGTATCAGCAGATAGGTATTGATGAGGATTCCGAGTCCCAGTGAAATGAAACCCATACTTCCAAACAGGTGCATGGGCTTTTGTATGTATTTCCTGAAAAAAACCATCGTAATCAGGTCGGCCATTACTTTAAATGTACGATTGAGTCCGTATTTGGAAGTTCCGTGAATCCGTGCATGATGTTTCACATCCACCTGGGTAATACTTGCACCTTGCAATTTGGCAAGTACAGGTATAAAGCGGTGCAATTCACCATAGATACCAAGGTCCTCGGCGATCTCACGCTTAAAAACCTTCAAGGTACAGCCATAATCCTTGATATAAACACCGGTCATTCTCCTGATTATTGCATTGGCAATTTTTGAGGGGATTTTTCTAAGGAAAACTCCATCCTGGCGGTTCGCCCTGTTTCCGGCCACCACATCCCAGTCTTCATCCTTCATTTTTTGAAGCATGAAAGGGATGTCGGAAGGATCGTTTTGAAGGTCTCCATCAATCAGTGCAATGTAAGTGCCTGATGCATGATCGATTCCAGCTGTCATTGCAGTACTTTGACCATAGTTTTTTCTTAATTCGACCAGTTTGATCGTATCATCTGCGTGCTCACGGATCTGTTTTTGAGTTCCATCATTTGAACCATCATCAACAAAAATTACTTCGTAATCAATTCCTGATAAGGCAGCTTGTAAAGCGCCGATCAGGGGTATTATATTATCCCGTTCGTTTAATACGGTGATTACGACAGATAGTTCTCTCATTTTACCTGGTAGAGTTTGAGGTTCCGGTATGTTTTTACCAATATTGCTGTGGGATTATCCAAATCCCTGTCAAAGGTAAAATAATAACCTGGCTTACTAAGCTCTTCGGTAAATTTCACCTGCTGCATGCGGCTCCGCTGAATATAGAATATGAGGCGATCATGATGAGGAATATCAAGTTCTGAAGGGTGATACTGATAAAGATAAAATGTGTGATTTTTAGAAATATTACCCATTTCAATCGCTGCATCCCTATATAAACGATCTTCAAGGTGTTCAAATCGATGTGGAATTACGAACCAGCTGAATGCAAATCTAAGCACTATCAGTATACTGATAAACGCAAAAAATTTTCCGGCTTTCAGCTGATAGATGGTGTAGCTAATCAATCCTCCGGCAATACTCAGGGCTATGACTTTGGGTATAAGATAGGGTACATAATTCTGTAAATCGAAAAATAATGCTCCCGGAATGCATAAAGTAAGGACCACCGCGAGGGTAAGTATTAATTTATTGAAGAAAGTATTAATGCCTGGTAATTTTTCATGGTAGGTGAAATAAGCATGGGTCCAGATTATGAACAGAAGAGGGTATAACATCAATAAGTATCTGGGCCTGGTTTGAGGAGATAACCAGTATACCCAGATATTTGCCAGAAAAACAAGGGAAATGAATGTTAAAAATGGATTATTCTTAATCCCTGTTAAAAATTCCTTGTTAAAACAAAATAACAGCAATAGACTCGCAGGAAACAGATGCCCGGCATGTTCAAAAGGGAAACTGATGAAATGGATAAAACTTTGTCCCATGCTGAATTCAGAAGCTGTCCTCTGGCTGCTTTGTTTCCAGATGGTGCTGAAATAACCCTCCAGATTCGGGTTGTACCGGTAATAGTTCCAGAAATAGGCAGCAATAATTAACACACAAATCAATCCGCTGATGATATGCTGCCAACTGTATAGTTTTTTAAAGTTTTTTGTATATGCAAGTACAGTAATCAGCGTAAAACCTTGAAAAACAATTGATGGAAGTCCTTTACTTAGGAATGTTATCGCAGTGATCAGATAAGAAATGAAGAAAAGTAAAAACCATTTCTTTTTTTGAAGGAAATAAAAGATCAGCATGAAGGAACTGAAAGTCAGCCAGGAATAGAAAATATCAATATGGCCAAGCATAGAATCATAGATCAGCATTCTGCCGTTAACCAGAAACAGGATTCCGCTGATGGCTGCTATTCTTTTGTCCTTGAGAAAATATGATACAGACAAATAGATCGTGATTGCGAACAAAAACATCGGAATGATCGCCGGCAGACGTGTGGTAAATTCTGAATAATTTCCACTCAGTTGGTAAATTCCTGCAAGGATCCAGTTATAAAAAGGAGGTTTATTATAATAATACTCGGCCCCAATGGTAGGCACAGCATAGTTTTTGCTAAGAATCATTTCGAGGGCTACATTAGCCCTTGTAGGTTCATCAGCAAATAAGGCTAAAAGCCCTAGATTAATAAAAAATGCAGGTATTGAAATGATGATCAGGAAGAAGAAGGCCTTTCCAGGATGTGTAATCAGGAAATTTTCCAGTTTTTGCATCATATCCGTCAAAGATATAAAAGCAAAAGGGAGATTTGAACGCTCAAATCTCCCTTTTTAAATTGCGAAGTCTTAAATACTTGCCTGAACAGTATTAGCTGAAGAGATAAAGTTCGAGACAGCAATATTCTGATCCAAGAAATTAGAATTGTATTTATCTGTTGGTCCATTGATAAACAAGCAGGTCTGTCCTTTAATAACTTCTATTATTGTTTTGGTCAAATCTGTTGGTAAAGCTGGGCAGCCGTGACTTCTTCCCAAACGTCCATGAGTTTTTACAAAAGATTCACTGACATAATCAGCACCATGTACTACAACCGCACGATCCATTGCATTGGTATTGAACCCCTTATCCATTCCTTCCAGGCGCATGGAGAGTCCATGTTTACCCTGATAAGTATCGCTGGTTACGTAAAAGCCAAGACTACTTTGATGTGAATCAGGCTGATTGGAAAAGCTGGTTGCCATATCCAATCCGCTACCTTGCCCATGAGCCACAAGCGTATTGAATAAAAGCTTATTATTAGCAAGATCTACTATCCATAATCTTTTCTGACTACTTTTTTTACTAAAATCAATTATAGTCAATACAGCTTTTTGTGCTGATAGCAATTGTGTTTTCTTAAGGTTATAATAACCAACCAGCGCTTTTTTGAATACCTCCTGATCTAATCCGCTTTCAGATAATCCGGCTTGTTCATAGACTGAATTTACATGCTGAACGAATAATTCGGCACTTGAGCCTGTGTTGGCGGCAGTAGTTTTAGACACTTCGCCTCCTTCATCACTTACCGAATTAAAAAATTTCAAATGTGATTTACTGGCTGAAACCCAGCTGATTGCAGGTATTGTCGTTATTAGCAGCAGAGCGAAAATTGCCCGGAAAGAATGTTTCTTCATGAATTTCTCTAGTTAACTCTTTTTTAAACGTATTTCTTAACTATTAATTGTTTAAAATTTTTATTGAGTAAATTAATGCTATAAGCATATTGTTATTGTTCTATAAAGATACGGTTTTTTAATTTCCCCATTGTCACCTCAAAGTAGAAAGCTTTTTGTTGAAAATCAGGGGATTAGGGGCCTCTCCCCCAGCCCCCTCCAAAGGAGAGGGAGACATGGGGCCTAAATATTGATTAAATTGGAAAATGTTTTTTAGATGATTTGAATTATCAAGATGAAATCCTATTAATCCTAATAATCCTACGAATCCTAATCCAGACAATTACTCTATTTTAGCAAATTCTTCCAGCTTACCATATCAGAGATAATCTTCTCCAGTTGATCTGCATTCACACGCTCCTGTTCCATACTGTCGCGATGCCGGATAGTCACTGAATTATCCTCAAGACTTTGATGGTCCACTGTGATACAAACAGGTGTTCCTATAGCATCCTGCCTGCGGTATCTTTTTCCGATGGAATCCTTTTCATCATACTGTAAATTGAAATCCAGTTTGAGCAGATCCATGATTTCCCGTGCTTTTTCAGGTAAACCGTCTTTTTTTGTGAGAGGGAAGATGGCTGCCTTTACCGGTGCAAGACATGGGTGTAAGTGTAAAACAGTACGGGAATCCTGCTTTTCCTCATTGCTCAGATCCTGCTCTTCATAGGCATTGCAAAGTGTTAATAAGAACAAGCGGTCTAAACCAATGGAGGTTTCAATAACATAAGGCACATAATTCTTATTCTCGGCAGTATCAAAGTACTGGAGTTTCTTACCCGAGAATTTTTCATGCTGGCTCAGATCGAAATCTGTGCGGCTGTGAATTCCTTCTACCTCTTTAAATCCAAACGGAAATTCAAATTCTATATCTACAGCAGCATTGGCATAATGTGCCAGTTTGGTATGATCATGATATCGATATTTTTCAGCCGGTGTACCCAGAGCCAGATGCCATTTTAAACGGGCATCTTTCCAGTGATTATACCATTCCATTTCTGTTCCCGGTTTCACAAAGAACTGCATTTCCATCTGTTCAAATTCACGCATACGCATAATGAACTGTCTTGCAATGACCTCATTACGGAAGGCTTTTCCAATTTGTGCGATTCCGAAAGGAATACGCATTCGGCCTGATTTCTGAACGTTCAGAAAGTTGACAAATATTCCTTGTGCAGTTTCAGGACGAAGATACACTTCGTCAGATCCTTCAGCCATGGCACCCATCTGGGTAGAGAACATGAGGTTGAATTGTCTCACATCTGTCCAGTTGCGGGTTCCCGAAACCGGACAAACGATCTCGTGTTCTTCAATGAGTACCTTTAATCGCGGCAGGTCATCTGCGGATAATGCTGCGTCCATATCAGCTTGTAACTTATCCGCTTTTTCAATTTTCCCATCCTTGATGTATCTGGCGATTTTATCTTCCAGTAAATTATCAGCACGATAGCGTTTTTTAGAATCCTTATTATCGATCATCGGATCGGCAAATCCATCCACATGCCCGCTCGCTTTCCAAACTTTGGGATGCATAAAGATTGCAGAGTCAATCCCAACTATATTCTCGTTCATCTGCACCATGCTCTTCCACCAGTATGTTTTCAGATTATTTTTTAGCTCAGATCCCAGCTGTCCGTAATCATAAACCGCGCTTAAGCCATCATATATTTCGCTTGATTGAAATACAAATCCATATTCCTTGGTATGCGATACCACATTTTTAAAAAGTTCGTCTGTGTTTTTGCTCATAACAATGCAAAGATAATATTGGAGAGGGTATTATGAGTTATAAGTTTTAAGTTTTAGGTTATAAGTTTTAGGTTATAAGTTATAAGTTGTCAATGCCTAAATAGTGTTGACCGTTTAATTGGTTATTTATTCACTTATCTAGTTATTATCTTCAACTAAGTTGATTCACTGCAGGAAGACTCTTTAAAGATAGTATATTTT
>Ga0123337_10004455_pt1 | contig 14260 bp, 8 predicted proteins | sample frozenSSSSmetaG_FD_89792 | JGI IMG/M metagenome (GOLD analysis project Ga0123337, IMG submission 89792) | Glacier valley bacterial and archeal communities from Borup Fiord, Nunavut, Canada, to study Microbial Dark Matter (Phase II) -... | ecosystem: Environmental > Aquatic > Freshwater > Ice >... | reverse complement strand
CGATGCACCAGGGTGCCGACAGACCGAGTATCTGGTGGTAGAGTTGGGTGTCTTGCATGATGTCAAATTATGACACAACGCTAGAGCTACCCACACACTTCCCCATAGAGCCCTATTTTTAAGGGCGGCGGTACGATCCGCTTCGAGCAGCGGTACGTTCTGCTCCGCTTTGAACGTACTTCAGACGGCAATGCACCACCCCCCAGCCCCCTCCTTGAAAAAACACAAAGGAGGGGGAGGGAACGCACATCGTTGGCATTCGTGTCCGAAGGACACTTGGCACGGAGTGCCCGTAGCGACGGACTTCAGTCCGTTAGATATCCGCTTGCGTAAGGTGAGTTCGTTAGATTTTTATTCGTTGAATTGCTATTCGTCAGATTTCCATTGTAGAGGCGCAGTAAATGGTTGTCCCGACCAACGAAACAGAACGCTGCCACCGGCACCGCGCCCTGAGCGCGATGGTGATGATCGGCTGCGTCTACTGCTTTCTGCTCGGGCGACTTTTCTTTTTGCAGGGCAGCAAAGGTGCGTCGCTGCGCGCTTATGCCGCTCACGGGCGCACACGTGAGATTACCCTCACCGGCGAGCGCGGCGTGATCCTCGATCGAATCGGAAATCCGCTCGCGATCAGCCTCTATTCAGGGACTGTCGTGTTCGATCCGAATGCGGTTCTCGGCATTTCCGACCCACTGCGGCGTGCGAAAAAACTCAAAGACCTGGAGAGAGAACTCCCGCAAATCGCCGCAGTTCTGCATCTCGATGAGAGTGATTTAGGCCGATTCGTGCATCTGAAGCAGAGCGAGTACAACCCGAAAAAGCCGTGTCACTACGCGCCACTGCGCCAGAAAACGGTCGATATCGACACTGCGCGAGCGCTTCAGAAGCATGAGTTCAGGCAGGCAGGTTTTACCGTTGTCGATAAACCGAGGCGCGTCTACTCGAGCGGTTCTGCGGCGGTGCAGCTCGTCGGCATCATCTCGACGGACGAGAAACATGCCCTCACCGGACTGGAACAGGGCTGCAATCGCTGGCTGACCGGCGTCGATGGCAAAGATCGTATCGAGCGCGACAACATGGGGCACGCGATACCCGACACGCTCCAGCACCTCACTCCGGCGCGCGATGGCTACGAAGTCCATACCACGATCGACCCCAATATTCAGGCGATGCTCGCCGAAGAGGGCGCGAAGGTCGTCGAGAATCTGCACCCGAAAGGTGTCTCGCTGATCGCGCTCGACCCTTCGACCGGCGATATTCTCGGAATGGTCAGCCTGCCGACCTTCGATCCAGACCCCGATGCGCGGCGTACACTTACCAAAACCGATCTCGATTCGCGGCTGATCGAACGCTGTGCGACGCAGATATATGAGCCGGGATCGACCCTGAAGACCATGACGATCGCGGCCGCCCTCGACGACGGCACGATTTCACCGAACAGCAATTTCTACTGCAACGGCGCGATCAAGGCGGGCAAGAGGCTGATCCACTGTGCCCACAATGAAGTCCACAAAAGCGAGACACCGGAAGACATCCTGCGCAACTCCTGCAACATCGGCGCGGCACAAATCGGGCGTCTGCTCGGCGCGAAGCGCCTCGAAGCTGCCGACAGGCGGTTCGGACTGTTCGATCCACTCGACATCGGGCTTGCGATCAAACAGCGCGGCTACTACTCGCTCGATAGACACGAGGACATCCGCAACGACAGCAAAACGATGCGCGTCGCTTTCGGGCACTCGATCTCGATGACGCCCCTGCATGTCGCGCTCGCCTATGCCGCAATTGCCAACGATGGCATTTTGATGAAGCCGCGCCTGCTGACCGAAGTCTGTGACAGCGCCGGACATACCGTACAGAAGTGGGAACCGCAGGAGTCCCGGCGCGTCGTTTCCGAGCGCACGAGCGCACAGATGCGGTCGATGCTGCGGGCTGTCGTCGCGAACGGAACAGCGAAGAACACGGCTATCGAAGGTTATCAGATCGCGGGCAAAACCGGGACCGCCTACAAGTATAAAACGAACGAGTATGTCGGCTCGTTCGTGGGCTTCCTCCCGGCGAGCGAGGAAGCGATGCCGCGTGTCGTGCTGCTGGTTTCGGTCGATACGCCGGATGTGACGAAAGGGCACTACGGCAGCGATGTCGCCGCGCCCACGTTTCATGCGCTTGCCAGACGCCTGATGGACTACTGGAAGGTGCCGAAGGACGATCCGGCGTCGACTCAGTATGCGAGCGCGCAGATCAATCTCAAAAAGCAGGCTCGAGGCAATTGAATTGAGACGGGGTAAACCCGTTGCCATGGGTCTGAAGCCCCAGCCTGGAATTGCCAGCCTACCAGATCACATTTAAGTGGGGCTGAAGACGCAGCCTCCCATTTTTTGCTTTCCCACACGCGCCTGCTCCGGTTCAGCGTGTGGTACTGAAGGAACCGCGCCGCACGGCGGGCTTATCCGCATTGGCGGGGCGCGGTTCCTCTTTTTCTTTTCTGGTTTTTCTTTTCTAGTTTTCTTTTCTGGCAACCCCGCCCTCGGATCGGATATACTAACGGTATCTTTGATGCGTAAGCCATTCATATCTTCAGGAAAACGCTGTTGCCGACTGCTCTTACTCTCTTGCAACTAGTCGCTCGACTGTCCGGCGCAGCCCTGACCGGTTCAGGTGAACACGTAATCACTGGACTGACTCACGACTCACGACATGTGCAGCCCGGCTGCCTCTTTATCTGTCTGCAGGGCGCGAATTTCGACGGGCATAAATACGCTGCCGACGCACTGGCGAAAGGCGCGGCGGCAGTCGTCGTGACGAATGACGGTCTCGAAAAAGCGGGAGTTGTCCTGCCATCCGATTCGACTGTCGTGACTGTTGCCGATACTCGCGCCGCGCTCCCGTTGCTCGCCTGCGCTTTCCATGGCGATCCATCGCACAGTATGCGAATGGTGGGTGTGACCGGCACGAACGGCAAAACGACAACCACACGCATGATCGCGGCGATACTGCGCGCCGACGGCAAGAAAGTCGGCGTGATCGGGACCCTCGGTTCGGAACTCGAGGGCGTGCCAATCGAAAGCGACCACACGACGCCGGAGGCGGATCAGCTTCAGGCGGTGCTTGCGGAGATGCGTGATCGGGGGGCGGATGCCGTCGTGATGGAGGTCTCCTCGCACGCGCTGGCACAGCGGCGCACCGACGGCATCGCTTTCAACGTCGGCGTGTTCACCAACCTGACGCAGGATCACCTGGATTATCACGAGACGATGGATCAGTATTTTGCGGCGAAGGCGCGGCTCTTTGCCGAGTATCCCGTGCGCTTTCCACGACAGGACAAGTCGATGTTTACGTCGGTCGTGAATGTCGGCCAGTGGGAAGGACAGGAGCTGGTAACGCTGGCGCGCGGCGACATCCTGACTTTCACGACAACCGAAAACCCGGCGACCCTGCGTGCCGAAAATATCGTGCTCGCACCGGAAAGTGCAACGTTTCTGCTCGAACACGACAGCGGCATATCGCGCTGGAAGCAGCCGATTACGCTCCCGATCGGCGGCGCATTTCAGGTCGGCAATGCGCTCGGGGCGATCGGCGCGGCGCTCAGGCTCGGAGTCGATAAGGAAGTCATCGCGAAGGGACTGGCGCAGATGCCGCCCGTGCCCGGTCGTTTCGAAGCGGTTCCAACAGGTGATCTGGGTTTCAGCGTGATCGTCGATTACGCGCACAGCCCCGACGGACTCGACAACCTGCTGCGCTCCGCGCACGAGCTGCACCCGACACGAATTCTGTGCGTTTTCGGCTGCGGCGGCGATCGTGACCGCAGAAAGCGTCCGATCATGGGCGGCATCGCGGCGCGGCAGGCGGACATCGCAATCGTGACGTCCGACAACCCGCGTCACGAGCAGCCACAGGCGATAATCGACGAAATCATGACCGGTATGGATAAAAACGCCGACCCGACACTCCACGCTGAAATCCATGTCGAACCCGATCGCCGCGCCGCAATCGCGCTGGCAATAGGCCTCGCTCGTCCTGGCGATCTGGTGCTGATCGCCGGCAAAGGACACGAAGATTACCAGATCATCGGCGACACCAAACACCATTTCGACGACCGTGAGATTGCGAAAGAGCTCATGGAGAGATTAGAAAAATCTGTTTAGCCATACAGACTGAGGGCGGCTAACCACCCCCCAACCCCCTCCTTCGTAAGGAGGGGGAGAGAATACATGCAGCGTCGACCTTTGCCCTTGTAGGGACAAAAAACGCCTGGCAAAACATTTCCGTCCGTAGGACGACTGGCGGAACGCCACCCGAGCCAGCGGTTTTCAACCGCTGGTATCGTGTCCGAATGACTCTGGGCGTAGTCAAAATGAGGCATATACACTCGAATCACGCGCGGAGCCAAATGTGCCGTTTTGCCGTCTGGAAGACGTTTGCACTGTGAAGCCGTGAGTTTTCAACTCCCGGATATCTATGAGGTTTCCAAGATGCAGCCGCAGTCGCTGTCCTGGGTCGCGAATAAATTGAACGCGCTGGTGATCGGAGTGGGCGGCGGCGACGTGTCGAGCGTCTGCACCGACACACGTCTGATCACGCCTGGCGCACTTTTTTTCGCGCTGCAGGGAGAGAACGCGGACGGACATCAGTTCGTGGCGCAGGCACTCGAAAGCGGCGCGGCTGCTGCCGTCGTCTCACAGCCGGTCGAAGGCGTCAGCGGAACGCAGTTGGTTGTGCCGGACACGCTCTATGCCCTCGGCGATCTGGCGATGCACTACCGTCGCCTTTTCGATATTCCCGTCGTCGGCATCACGGGCAGCGTCGGCAAAACCTCCACGAAAGAGATGACCACCGTCGTTCTTCAAACGAAGTACAAAACACTGGCGAGCGAGAAGAATTATAACAACGAGATCGGGCTGCCGCTGGCGGTATTCAATCTCGACGAGACGTATCGGGCGGCGGTTTTCGAGATGGGAATGCGGGGTCTGCACCAGATCGAGCGCCTCGCCGAAATCGCTCAGCCGACCGTCGGCGTGATCACGAATATCGGTTACGCGCACATCGAACTGCTCGGCTCGCAGCAGAATATCGCCCGCGCCAAGTCGGAACTGTTTGCGCGCCTGCCTAAAAACGGCGTCGCGATCGCCGACAAAATCGCTTTCAACTGGTCGGTCGTACAGAAGAGCGTTCCGCCTGGCTGCCGTATCATGCGCTGGTCCAGAGTTCCCGATCCGAAAGCGGATGTCGCGCTCCTCGACGATGGCAAAACGTATTCAGACTCACCTACTATCACAACTATTTCAGAGCGCGATGGCGGTACGGACGGGACGCTGTTGAGCGTACAGGTGGGCGGCGCAGTCTATCCTTTACGTCTGCATACCGTCGGCGCACACAACCACCTCAATGCGCTCGCCGCGCTTGCGGTTGCACATGCGCTGGCGGTTCCGATCCCGCAGGCGACTGCGGCGTTGGAGGCATGGCGCGGTGCGGACGATCGCATGACCGTACGGCATAGCGGAAGCGGGCTGACAGTGCTGGACGACTGCTACAACGCGGGTCCGGAAAGTATGGCTGCCGCGCTCACGACGCTGTCGGAAGTCGCGGCAGGGAATAGAAATGCATTCATTGCCCCGCCAAAAAATAGCGGGATGGACAATCCATCGGCTCATGAACTCACGACGAAACAAAATCGAACGCAGAGCAGAACTGGAAGCAAAAAAGGACGTACGGTTGCCGTGCTGGGCGATATGAAAGAACTCGGGCGCTTCTCGCGGGGACTGCACGACGCTGTCGGCTGCACGGTCGCGCTGACCGGTGTCAGTCTGCTGGTGACTGTTGGGGAACTGGCGAAGGAGATTGCGGCAGGGGCCGGACGACACGCGCTCCGCTTCAAGCTGACCGCTCCCGAAATGCGTCATTTCGATGATTCACAGCAGGCGGCGGCGCAGATAAAATCGTTAGTCCAGCAGGGCGATACCATTCTGGTAAAAGGCTCGCGGGCGATGCGGATGGAGCAGGTCGTTGCTGCGCTCGTCACTGAAACAGCAGAAGCAGCAAAACAAGAAGCTGAAATGTATGAGGACGGCGCGAATGAGTAGTCTCGTCTTCGGTTTTATTGCGGCGTTTCTGCTGGCGGCGCTGCCTGGACGAATCGTAATTGATCGGCTGCGTAAACTCGGCGCGAAGCAGAACGTCAGCACGGACGCACCGACAGCACACGCCAAAAAGCAGGGCACACCGACGATGGGGGGCGTCCTGATACTCGCCTCATTGACGCTCGTGATCGGGATCGCTTCCTTGATGCCTGCCGTGCGAGCGAACGCAGGAGGCAGTTTCGGCGGTTCGGTTTCTGCACTGTTCGCGCTGCTGCTGCTGACACTGGCTTTCGGCGCGATCGGCTTCACTGACGACTACCTGAGCCTGCGGCGCGGCAGAAACCTTGGGCTGCGAGCGCGTGAAAAACTCGCCGCGCAGTTCGTCGCCGCACTGCTCTTCGTCGTCTGGATGGCGGCACACGCGCAGACAGGTCTGACGACGTTTCTCGACCTCATGCCTGCCGCTCTCACCGCGCCTCACGCGATCGACCTCGGCTTCTGGTATTACCCGCTGGCTGCTCTGCTGATCGTCGGCTTCTCGAACGCGACGAACATTACCGACGGCTTGGACGGTCTTTCGAGCGGGCTGACGATCTTAATTAGCTTCGCGCTCGCCGCGCTGGTTTATGTGCTGTATCCGACGCTGGGTCTGTTCGCCGCTGCACTTGCGGGAGCGCTCGCAGGATTTCTGTGGTGGAACGCGCACCCTGCGAAAGTCTTCATGGGCGACACGGCGTCGCTCGCTCTCGGCGCGGGGCTGGCAGGGCTCGGACTGCTCGGCAAACAGGAGATCGGGCTGATCGTCGCTTCGCTCGTCTGCTGGTCGGAGTTGATTTCGGTGATGATTCAGGTGAGCGTGTTCAAACTTCGCAAGCGCAAATACGGCATCGAGTACGCGCGGGCGAACCGTGTTTTTCGCCGTACTCCGCTGCATCACCACTTCGAGGAATGCGGAATGCCGGAAACGCAGGTCGTAGCGCGGTTCTGGATCGCGGGTGCGCTCTGCGCTGCACTCGCGCTGTTGTGGGGTCGCCTATGACAAGGTTTGACGACAAAAGTGTTACAGAACAGTTCGCGGGCAGGAAGATCAGCGTGATCGGCGCGGCGAGGAGCGGTCTTGATGCCGCTCGCGTCCTGCGGGAACTGGGCGCGAATGTGCTGCTTTCGGATGCGCAGACAGCCGAAAAACTCGGTGCGGAGCGCATCGCAGCGATCGAAGCAATGGGCGTACCATACGTGCTGGGAGTTGGCGCGGAAGACGCTCTGCCAACTGGCACGGAATACGTCATCACGTCACCTGGAGTGCCACGGACAGCGGGGGTTTTGCAGGAGGCGGTTCGACGCGGCATTCCCATCTGGAGCGAGATCGAACTTGCCGGTCGTCTGGCGCAGGCGCCGATCATCGCGATCACCGGCACGAACGGCAAGACGACGACGACGCTGCTGATGACCGCGATCCTGAAAGCGGCAGGCTTCGAGGCGATCGCCGCAGGAAATATCAGTGCGGACGAGATCAAGCGCACGCTCATCGATGCCGCCCGCAAAACGATCCCTAGACAGAGGCATCAGACAGCGATCGTCGCCGAGATCAGCAGTTTTCAGCTGGAGTGGGTCGAGCGGTTCGCGCCGAAAGTCGCGATCCTGACCAACATCACGCCCGACCACCTGAACCGGCATGCGACCTTCGAAGAGTACGCGGCGACGAAAGCTCGGATTTTCGCGGCGCAGAGCGACGGCGATTTCGCGATCGTGAACTACGATAACCCCATAGCCCGCGCGATCGGTGAACAACTCCCGCCTGAACGTCGGATATGGTTTACGCTTCAGCCGACTCCGCCCGACTCCGGCGCAGCCGCATGGCTTCAGGACGATGTGCTAACTGTGCGATTGAGTGGTGAAGTCGGGCAGGAATTGAAGGCAGGAGGCGAGCGCGACAGAACCGGTTTTGCTCCTGCGGTTTCCATTCTGCCCGCTTCCGAAATGCCCGCTGCTCTGCCAGGGTTGCACAGTGTCGAAAACGCACTGGCGGCGGCGGCGGCGGCATTGATTATGGGCGTCGAAGCAGACACGATCGCGCAGGCGATTCGCGATTTTGCAGGCGTTCCGCACCGGATGGAGTGGGTTGCGGACGTGTGCGGCATGCGCTATATCAACAATAGTATGTGCACCAATGTCGCCGCTGCAATCAGTTCTCTTCGTGCGATGGATCGCCCGACGGTCGCGATCATGGGCGGCGCGGACAAAGAACTCGACTTCGCTCCGCTGGCTGATGCGCTGTCCCAGAATGATTTGCAGGCGAAGATCGTCGCGATCGTGCTGATCGGCGCGGCGGCAGATAAGATCGAAAAGGCGCTGCGCGCTGGCGGCTATTTCAGGATTGTGCGCGCTGGCAGCATGGCGGACGCCGTGATGAAAGCGACCGAGCGTGCCGTGACAGGACAGGCAGTGCTTCTGTGCCCCGCCTGCGCGAGTTTCGATATGTTTCACGACTTCGAGGCGCGCGGCGCGGCGTTCCGTGACGCGGTTCGCGCCCTGTAGATTCTCAACACCCAATCCTGATCAACGCTGCACATAATATGAAGCAGGAACCGAAGAGAAACCGCTGATGCAACAGACCACTGTACGCCTGAAAATGCAGACCGACTATCCGCTCTTCATCGGCACGCTGCTGCTCGTCGTGATCGGGCTCTGGATGGTGTTCGATACGAGCTATCCAAAGTCCATGCGGAGCGAGTTACAGCATAACGACGCCTTCTACTTCGTTCGGCGACAGGCGGCGGGAGCGATCCTCGGTTTCGGCGCAATGCTTGCGTGTATGCACATCGGCTACTGGAATCTGCGGCGATGGGCTGCTTTCGGAATGCTGACTGCGCTGATTTTACTGGTCGCGGTTTTCGTGCCGCACGTCGGAGTGCATATTCTGGGCGCGGCTCGCTGGCTGGGTCCACAGTCGCTTCAATTCCAGCCCTCCGAACTGGCGAAGGTCGCGCTGATCGTCTACGTCGCGATGCGCCTCTCGCACGAACAATGTAAGATACGCGAACTTCGCGTGAACGGCCTGTTGCCGGTGCTGTTTGTGATCTGGCTGACGTGTCTGCTGATCGAACGCGAACCCGATCTCGGCACGGCGCTCGTCCTGTTCCTGAGCGTACTGACACAGATGTTTCTCGCGCACGTTCGCAAGCGGCACCTCGTAATGATCCTGACCGTCTCGGTCTGCGCGGTTCTGCTGTTCAGTTTCGGGTTTGGACACCGTAAGAACCGTCTGCTGTCCTACAGTAATGTCACGCAGACGCAGCAGGGCGCAGGTTATCAGTTGTTTCAGTCGCAGCTCGCGATCGGATCGGGCAGTTGGACCGGCATCGGCATCGGACGCGGACGCGCCAAGTATTATCTTCCGCAGGCGAACAGCGATTTCATTTTCGCCACCTACGCCGAGGAGACTGGTTTCGCTGGCTCCTGTGTGATGCTGACCTTATTCGGGCTGGTAAGCTGGCGCGGATTTCGGATTGCGATGAACACCAAAGACCGATTTGGTTCACTGCTGGCGGGCGGCATCGCCGCGCTGATCAGTTGGCAGACGCTCGTCAATATCGCGGTCGCGACCGGTGCGATCCCGACGACCGGCGTTCCGCTCGCGTTCATCAGCAACGGACACACATCGCTGATCGTGCTGATGGCGAGCGTCGGCATACTGCTCAACATTTCGCAGCATCCAATACCGCCTCGGGGTCAACTGAAAGCGGCTGTGCCGGTTCCGACACCCGTTCAACGCACGGACGCGATGCGCCGCGCATGACGTTATATTCAAGGGGCAGTAACTATTCACGCCCAGACCCTCCTTACGAAGGAGAGAGAACACACTTCTTCTCGGCTTTTGCCCGATGGGTGAGTAGTTACGCGCAGTAAATGATAGAAAGCGAGCGGGGAATGCGGATCGTGGTTACCGGCGGCGGGTCCGGGGGGCATATCTTTCCTGCGCTGGCGGTTGCGGAAGGCTTGCGGCGTCTGCTTCCCGGTGTCGAACTGCTCTATATCGGCGGCTCGACTGGCATGGAGTGCCAGATAGTGCCGAGGAGTGGTGTCCCTTTTCAGGCGGTGACGGCGCGCAAACTGCAAAAACTGGTCTCGCCCTCTACATTCGGCGTCGCCTGGTCACTCTATCAGGGCTACCGCGAGGCAAAAACCTATCTGCGCGCTTTTCGTGCCGAGGCGGTCATCGGAACCGGCGGCTATGTGGCGGCGGCGGCAACGCTCGCGGGAGCGCATCTCGGGCTGCCGACGATCGTCGTCGCACCGGATATGATCGCGGGACGGACGAATCGAATGCTGGCACGTAAAGCGCGCCGTGTCTGTATTGCGTTTGCTGCGGCTGCCGCGCAGTACCCCGGAAGCAAGACCGTGCTGACGGGACTTCCGCTGCGCTCCAGTATCGTCGCGCCATCGCAGGTAACGCCCGCGCAGGCACGCTGCGCTTTCGACGGCCTGGACGCTGCGAAGTTTACGCTGCTCGTGATCGGCGGCAGTCAGGGCGCACAGGCGGTCAACAATCTCGTGCTCGACGCAATCCCTGCGCTCGGGAACGCCGGAGTTCAGGTTCTGCACCAGACGGGCGTTCGCAATTTCGAAGCGGTTCACGCCGACGCCGAACGGCGCGGCTTGCTATCTGGTGGTGGCTATCTTCCGGCGGCATTCTTCGATGAGACGCAGGTTCCTCTGGCATATCGTGCCGCCGATGTGATCCTCTGCCGGGGAGGAATGTCCACGCTTTCGGAACTGACAGTCAATGGACTGCCCGCGCTGATCGTGCCGCTCCCGACCGCCTATGCCGACCACCAGACCGCAAATGCGAGGGCTCTGGAATCGCTGGGCGGCGCGACACATCTGCCTGAAATCAGTCTGAGTGCGGAGCGGATTTGCACAGAAGTTCTCGCGTTGAAAGACGATCCGTCACGATGTCAGCGTATGGCAGAAGCAAGCTATGCTGCCGGTCGTCCCGATGCCGCCGATGCCGTTGCCCGCGAAGTCATCGCACTGGTTTCCATTTGCAGAAGCTAACCACCCCCCAGCCCCCTCCTTCGCAAGGAGGGGGAGTAATACGCAGAGCGGACGATGGGGAGCCCGCATATAGACATGGGACTGAAGTCCCTGTCTGGAGATGCGAAGCCCGCCTGCGCGGGCTGAGACCGGACAGAACAACGCTTCCCGCGTCCGCAGGACGACTGGCGGAACGCCACCGAGCCATGAGTTTTCAACTCGTGGTCAGCGGATTGAGAACGGACAGGAAACGTTTCATCCCTTTCTCCCTTTCTCCCTAATGAGGCACAAATGGGAGGGGGTCGGGGGTGAGGGCTCTCAGTCCGATCGGACTTTTAACCAGCGTAACTTTTACCGTAACTTTATGGATATAAAACACATCTATTTTCTGGGTATTGCGGGCATCGGGGTCAGTGCGCTGGCACAGCTGGCGCAGGCGCGCGGCGTCCGTGTGTCCGGGGCTGATCCGGCAGCAGATCCGAAGTCGGTTCCGGCAGTCGCGCGGCTGCTGGCGAACGGGGCAGGTATTTATACAGTTCATACAGCAGCGAATCTGGCGGCGGACGTCGATCTAATCGTGGCTTCGGCAGCGGTCGGAGGCGACAACCCCGAACTGCTTACCGGGCGTGAGCGTGGGATTCGTATCGTCTCGCGGGCGGAGTTTCTGGGCGAACTGATGGAGGCACACGCCGGAATCACGATCGCGGTCGCGGGAACGCATGGCAAAACGACGACGACCGCAATGATCGGCGTGATGCTGCAGGAAGCAGGGCTGGACCCGACGGTTTTCGTCGGCGGCGAGGTGGCGCAAATCGGCGGCAATGTACGCGTCGGAAGTCCGAATGGACCGTTTGTCGCGGAGGCTTGCGAGGCGTACGATTCGTTCCTGCACCTGAAGCCCGATATCGCCGTGCTGGTCAATATCGAGGCGGATCATCTGGATCACTACGGCGACTGGGAACACGTTCTGGACGGCTTCCGCCGCTTCGTACAGAACGTGAAGCAGAATATGATCGTCTGCACGGACGATCCGGGTATCGCACAGATCGAGGACGATATCGTGGATCACATGCCCTATAGGGCGTACAGTGTGCGCGGCAAGGTCGGCGGCGGATGGGCGGAAAACATTTGCTTGTCCCTGCGCCCCTCGTTCGAATACATCACCGGCGGCATACGCGTCCCGCTGACGCTGCAGGTTCCCGGTTTGCACAACGTCTCGAACGCGGTTGCAGCAGCGACGGTCGCCTGGGAGTTGATCCAAGAATCGTCGCATGTCGTAGGGGACCCTTACACGGAGATATCGGTGGAAGCGCTAATCAAAGGGCTGGAGCAGTTTCAGGGCGCAGAGCGACGGCAGGAGATTCTGGGCGAGGCTCAAAACATTCTTGTGATGGACGACTACGCGCACCATCCGACAGAGATACGCGCAACGCTCGGCGCGCTGCGCGGAGCCTACCCCGAACGTCGGCTCGTCGCGATCTTTCAGCCGCACCTCTACAGCCGTACACGCGACTTTATGCCGGAATTCGCAGAGACGCTCTCGGCGGCGGACGCGCTGCTCGTAACCGATGTCTATTCAGCGCGAGAGACGCAGGCGCAAAACCCCGACGTACGCGCCGCAGACATCGTCAATCACGCTGTCGCAGTGCGCCCTGATCTGACCGCGCTCTACCTACCGGATCGGCACGACATTCCGAAAATGCTGGCTGCGATGGCGCGTCCCGGCGATCTGACGGTCTTCCTGGGAGCTGGCGACATCCGAGAACAGGCGCTGGATTTCCTGGCGCTGCTAAACCAGAAAATACAGGGAGTTGCTGAGTGACACCTTCCGATCCAACAATTTCGCTGTCCGTAAATTCAGGATCAGTTGCTACTTCGATGGACTCCGAAGCTGGAAATCGTCGTCTGCGTGTGGCTGTGTTGATGGGCGGCAGTTCCAGTGAACGGGACGTTTCGCTCTCGACGGGGCGCACGATTCTGGCGTCGCTCGACCCGCAGAAATACAACGCGGTCGCGATCGACACACATGAGATGCTGCGGCTCACTGCCGTAATGCAGCCTCTCCCGTTTTCCGAAGCACGAATGCTGGGTGAGGTGGACAGCGAGAGTTATGTGTCTCAACAGGGTCATTCGGAGCAGTCGACTGGAAACACTTCATTAGCGAAGTCGGGCGCGGCAGATTCGGTCGTTCCCGCCGGGATCAATCCGGCACCTTCACCCGGCACAAATGACGATGCTGCGTTGCTGCGCCCTGATGTCGTGCTGATCGCGCTGCATGGCAGGGGCGGCGAGGATGGCACGGTTCAGGGAATGCTCGAACTGCTGGGGCTGCCCTACACCGGATCGGGCGTGCTGGCGAGTGCGCTGGCGATGGACAAAGCGATGTCGAAGCGGCTGTTCCAGGCGGCAGGTATACCGACGATTTGCGGCATCGAGGTTGGACGAAGCGAACTGGCAAAAGTCGAATCGGGAAGTGAAGCGGAACAACCTGCTGCGACCGCTGATTTTCTCGTGGGATTATCGGAACGTGTCGAGCGCGAACTCGGCGGCTATCCTGTGTTCGTCAAGCCGAACGCGGAAGGCTCGACGGTCGGATGTGCGCTCGTAGAGGATCGCGAACAACTGATGCCCGCCCTCCGAAACGCTCTCAGCCTCGACAGCAAGACGCTGATTGAGACCTATGTGCGCGGCATGGAGATCACGGTGGGCGTTCTGGATGACGCCGAGGGGAATCCGCAGTCCCTTCCTGTGATCGAGATCGTGCCGAAGTCTGCATTCTACGACTATCAGAGCAAATATGCCATGGGCGGCAGTGAGCATATCATTCCTGCGCGGCTGCCTCAGTCAGTGCTGGAGGAGGCGCAGCGTCTCGCTTTGCAGTGCCATCTGTTGCTCGGCTGCCGTGGGATGTCCCGCACGGATCTGCTCGTATCGCTGCCAGTACAGGGACCGGATCGACAGAGCATGGATGGGAGCGATTCTGAAAAAAAAGTTTCTTCCGAGACATCCGGCGTGACGCCTGGCTACGAACTGCACGTAATGGAAGTCAACACGATTCCCGGCATGACGCCGACGAGCCTTCTGCCACAGGCTGCCGCGCACGCCGGAACCACTTTTCCTGCGCTGCTCGACCTGCTGATCGCCTCCGCGCT
>Ga0123337_10004452_pt1 | contig 14268 bp, 12 predicted proteins | sample frozenSSSSmetaG_FD_89792 | JGI IMG/M metagenome (GOLD analysis project Ga0123337, IMG submission 89792) | Glacier valley bacterial and archeal communities from Borup Fiord, Nunavut, Canada, to study Microbial Dark Matter (Phase II) -... | ecosystem: Environmental > Aquatic > Freshwater > Ice >... | reverse complement strand
ACCATCTGGTTTGAAGCCGGTTCTGGCGGCGACCAGCCTGAAAAAGATTATCAACGCTGGAAGCGCCACAATCTGGTGGCTGAATCCCTCCACGTCAATATTGGCGGCGGCGGCATGAACGGGCCTTTCAGCAAAGAGATTATGGATGCGCATCCCGAATATGCGGCGGCGCGTAAGCAACCCGATGGCACACTTAAGCGCGATTATAGCGGTTGGCAGTTAGAGCTGGGTAATCCTGCCGTGCGCAAAATTATCGTGGATGCGGCGGTTCAATATTTTAAAGATAGCCCGAACGCCGATATGGTGAACTTGGAGCCGGCGGATTCGACGGCGCATTCAGAAAGCCCGGAATCTCTGGCTTTAGGTACAGTTTCGGACGCCGTCTTTGGTATGGCCAATGAAGCGGCTAAAGCAGTGGAAGAAGCTTACCCCGAACAAGGTAAAATGGTTGGCTTGCTTGCCTATAATGCCTACGGCGACCCACCAGCTTTTGAAATGGAACCAAATGTCCACGTTCAAATCGCGACTATCGCCGTTAATTCAAAGTTCTCTTCGCTGGAGCAGCGTAGACAAGCCTGGAAAGAAAAAGCAAGCAACCTGGGCGTCTACGAATATTACTCGGTGTTTGCGTGGTCAGGCGATCAGTTGCCTGGTAGCTACACCAATGATGTGAAAGGTACGCAAAAACATATTCGCGATGAACTGGTTGCCAGTAATATTATTTCGATGAGCGCCGAGAGTACTTCCAGTTGGGGTAGTAACGGGCGCGGCTACTACGTCGCACAAAAGATGATGTGGAATCCGAACCTCGACCTCGAAGCTTTGTTAGATGATTTTTACACTAAAGCTTTTGGCCCGGGTGCGAAGGCAATGGAAAAATACTACGAACGTATTAGTCCGGCCAGCAACCCTATGATGAGTTCCAGCCTGATCGGTCAATTGTTCCGTGATATCGATGAAGCTACCAAAGCAGCCAAGGATCGACCTGACGTGATTGCGCGTATCGACCAACTTAAAATTTACCTGCGTTATGTCGATATGAGATGGCGCCGCGATGGTGAAGGAATGGCGGTAGATAACGAATTGATTATGGCTCCGTTGTATCGTGGGCGCGAATACGCCATGACTTCATGGTCGATGATTAGCCAGAGCTGGAGCGGTGGTAGAGCTATTGACGCGCCTTACACGCATGAAGAAATAGAAACAAATTTCCAGGAAGGTTTGGAACATTACCGTCCGAAAATTAGAGATGACTTGCAGCCGCGTCAAACTTTCCCAACCGATTTAGTAGCCGTTAAATGGCCAGGTGTTAAGCCGGAACAAAATAACATCGACACCACGCAAACTTATCAGGGTTCTATGAGATACGCGATGTGGAGCATGGAAGGCGAGCCTCTCGAATTTACAACCAAGACCGGCAGTGCGTGGGGATATAAAACCAGTTACGAGCTGACCGATGCCAACGGCAAAGTTATAGCTTCCGGTAAGCCCGACTATGAACAAACCATCGACCATAAAATCGCCGTCGATGGACCGGGTGTGTACTATTTCCAATACAGCGATCCCGGTGCTTACTGGACATTTACGGCAAAAGCCGGCTTACCTTATTCAATTGTCGCGTTACCTGAAGTTGCCACCGCGCGCGGTGTCTCAACACTTCCCGAAGTGTTCTTTTATGTTCCCAAAGGTACCAAGAGGATCGAGTACTTCGCGACCGCGCCGCACAATGTTTATGGCCCCGACGGTTCGGAGCAAAAGCTCATTCCAATTGCGAATGATTGGATTACAATTCCAGTCCCGGCGGGTATGGACGGCAAACCCTGGATGATGCGCAATGTAACGTTTGGTAAGTTTTACTTTTCCAACGTTCCGTCTTATGTTTCGCCCACGCCGGACGGTTTGTTAGTGCCTCGCGAGTTAGCCGAAAAAGATGAATTGCAAATGAGGTAATCGGTTACTTGAGTTGTGAATTAAATTAGAGGTAAAAAGATAGAGCCGCACTTCGGTGCGGCTTTATCTTTTGCCTTTTGTTTTAATACCTGTACCAAGAACCATCAGCTTTTCTCTGAGCTACAAGAAAACATTGGATAAAGAGATTGAATCTTCGCCCAGAGTAAGAACTAAATGAACAAACTCTACGTTGCTCTTGTGTAGTAAATTAGATTCGCACGCAGACAAGGCATAATAAAAGGTAGCAGAGTACTTCAAGTAGTGGAGTACTCCGGGCGTTAAAGGGAGACAGTGATGAATCGTTTGCCCAGTCGTAAATTACACGGCTTTACTTTAATCGAACTTTTGGTCGTCATTGCTATTATTGCGCTTCTGGCCGCGATTTTATTTCCTGCCTTCGCGCGCGCAAGGGAAAATGCCCGTCGCTCCAGTTGCCAATCGAATCTCAAGCAAATTGGTTTGGCGATGCTACAGTACTCGGACGATTACGATGACACATTAGTGCGATGTCACTTTGGCCTCGCTAACCTTAATGCCGGTAACGCCCAATCTGACCCTGATCCCGATCCCACAAAAACCGCTTACAAATGGATGGATGCCATTTATCCTTATGCTGCAAGCGAAGCAATCTTCGATTGTCCCAGCGGGCCGCGTGCTACCGAATTGCGTTACACCTATTACAAAAAATTGACCGCGCCATCCGGCACGCGCTACGGTTCATATGCCATCAACTTTTCTTATCCTTATGCCGCTTTTGATGCCATAAAAGGCCCAACCGAAAACTCCGGCAGCCGAGCATCGACTCGTATGTCTGCCGTCTTGTCACCGTCTGCAACTGTGTGGGTTTTAGACAATAATAGTTTCGATCCGCTGGCTGCGAGCGGTTGTGCCACCTCGCAAAACTGCCACCGGTTGTTCTTTTCCGCAGAACCGCCTGTTGTGAATCCCGGAAATCCGCCATCCATTGGCGGGAATGATAATACCGGAATTTTGGGCCGCCATCTCGAAACCAACAATATGTTATTTTGTGATGGCCACGTCAAAGCGTTTTCAATGGGTGCGATTGCGGCCACTGCTAAAATTGTTAGCGGTTCGCTTATCTTGCCAATGCTAACTATTGAAGATGATTGAAAACGAAATAGTCTAAAAATGTCGTTTGTCGATAAGGAGTACTATTGATGAAAACTTTGTCTGTTCGTAAAGCCGGTTTTACCTTAATTGAACTTTTGGTCGTTATTGCTATAATCGCAATCCTAGCATCAATTCTGTTCCCAGCGTTCGCGCGAGCCAGGGAAAATGCGCGACGCGCCAGTTGCCAGAGCAACGAAAAACAAATCGGCTTGGGTTTGTTTCAATACACGCAAGACTACGATGAAAAGTTACCTTGCATTGAAGTCGCTGTTGTCTCAGGAACGCCGGATAATAGATTTGTGAGCGACCTTGTAACCTGGGCTGACGTGATACAGCCGTATCTCAAGAGTACTCAGCTCTTCGTTTGTCCTTCGGCAACGAATTACACAACGCCTAAGGCTGGCTCTCCGCCTTTAGCAGTGAACACAGAGTTCGTTTATGGAGCCGTCAGCGATAATCTTAATCCACCGGCATTTGCGTTTTCGCAAAAGCCGAGTTGGGGCATTGTTTCTTTGGCATCTTTTACCGATACCGCAACGACCGATTTAGTCGCAGAAAGAATTGATATTATTAGCTCAGCGCACAACTATTTCGTAGGCGATGCCGATGGTTCGCGTGCTTTCGCAACTACGCACTTCGGCGGCGGCAATGTGCTTTTCGCCGATGGACATGTGAAGTGGATGACACCGGCTAAAATCAGAGCGACGGGCGGCCAAACTAACGTCGCCGATTACCTGCTACTTCGCGCCAAGCCATAAAATACAGTTAAGCGAGAAAGAAAAATAGCGCGCCGATTTTCAAATCGGCGCGCTATTTTTCTTTCTCGTAAATCGGTTTTTGCGCTTTCTGGTCGGCCAGCATTTTGGTGTAACTTTCATAACGCGCGGCGGAAATTTCGCCGCTATCGACAGCCGCGCGAATGGCGCAGCCGGGTTCGTGGTCGTGGGTGCAATTGTTGAATCGGCATTCGCTTTCATGTGCGCGCATTTCGGGAAAACATTGCGGCAGGAAAACTTCGCGCGATTCCAACAGCGCCACGGTTTTTACGCCCGGCGTATCGACGATGTAACCACCGAATTCCAGCGGATGCAGCGAAACATCGGTTGTGGTGTGGCGGCCTTTGCCGATGTCCATCACGTCGCCAATCCACAAATGCAAGCCGGGCTGAACCGCGCACGCGAGCGAAGATTTGCCCACGCCGGAAGAGCCGATGAAAGCCGAAGTTTTGTCCGTCAAAAGTTCCTTGAGTTCTTCAATTCCCGCATCGCTTTCCGCCGACAGCAGGAGTACTCGGTAGCCCAGAGATTCGTATAATTTCTTGATTGGCTTGACTTCTTTGGTTAGCTCGCGCTTCTTCAAAAGGTCGGATTTATTGAGGCAAATAATCGCCTGCAAATGATTCGATTCGGCCAGAACTAAAAACCGATCTAAGCGATGCGTGTTCAAATCCGGTTCGCGCAGCGACATTACAATCGCGACTTGATCTAAATTAGAAACCGTAATCTGGTTGGTTTTGCCAAACCGCGAGCGGCCCAATTGTGAAGTGCGTGGGAGTACTTCTTCGATGTGGCCTTCGCGCAAAGTTTCGCCTTTGGCGTTTTGGCCGGAACTTTCCATGTCGCGAATGCGCACTTTATCGCCGACCACAACCGGCTGCGTGTTGCTGCGCTTGCCCTTCTTGAGTACTCCGCGTAACTGACACAGAAACGGTTCGCGCACTTTATTTTTGCTATTGGCGTTTTTGCTCCCGGCGTCTTCGGGAACATCGACTTCATACCAGCCGCCGGCGGCGCGCAAAACGGTGCCGACGAAGTACTCTGCGATGAAATCTTCGCGCGCTGGAATCGCCGCCGAGCGTTCCAAAAGTTCTTGTTTGGAAAGAACTTTCGGCGCGGATTCTGGTTTTAGTTTTTCTATCGGCTTCATGACGGAAAGTTATAGTGCAATAATTGCGATTTAACCAAAGTAATCGCTTTCGCGATATAAAAGCGGTGCGTTTCGCGGTTTGGCATTTTCAGGAAATCCGCCTTCTGAAGTTCCGCCGTTAATAAGCTCGGCGACGAACAAAGTGCAGTTTCCCATGTCGTGCGAAGCTTCCAAACGGCACTCGAAAAATGCGCAGCAATCATTCAAAATCGGCGCGCCGGTTTGCGCGGTGAAGTACTCCACTTCCAGCAGTTTGTTGGCGTTACGCCCGCTGCGCAAGCCGAAATGTCCGGCCATCATTTCCTGGCCCTGACTTAAAATCGAAACCGCGAACTGGCCCGATTCGCAAATGAAATCGTGCGTCAAACGGTTCTTGGCAACCGCCAAAGCCACGCGCGGCGGACGCGTTGAAACCTGCGTCATCATGCGCACCGTCATCGCGTTCATTTCGCGGTTTGGTTCTTCTCCGCGAATCGCGCTGACGACATACACGCCGTAACTCAAGTTTTTCAAGGCTTTCCAACATTCGCGCATGGAATAGTGACTTTATCAAAAATGCGTTTGTTGCCTCATTTGAAAACTCGAGTGACGGTTTGAATAATGGTTTTTTGCATAGATAATTTTTCATCGAGCACCAAAGGCTTTGTCATTCCGAGCCTGCGAGGAATCTATTAGCAATTTCAGATTGCTACCAGATTCCTCGCCAGCTCGGAATGACAAATTGAGACCTTAACTCACTTCTCAAAGAAGTCTAATGATAAAATTCCTTGCATCACAAATTCATTTTCAATTTACCTTTATATGAAATTATTTTCCCGCACTTCCTGTTTCGCCATGTCGATTGGTGCTTGCCTGATTGGTTTTTCCCTTTCGCCGATGTTGAAATCTGTTCCGGCGCAAACGACTTCGCAGCCGGTGCGCGCTACGCCATCGCGATTTATCCGCGTTGGTCTTGTCACCGCAGGCAGCCCGATTCAATTACAATCCGGTGGCGCGATGACAATTTCCGATGCCAGCCAGCCGACTCGCCGATTGGCGGTGAAAGCCGGTGAAATCGCGACTTTCTATTATGGAAATAACACGCGCATTGTGGCGCGCGACGCGGAGTACTCCGGCCCGATCACGATTCGCACCGACGCAGGGAACTTCGGCGCGTGGCAAACGCCGCGTATCTGGACGAACGGAAATTCCACACGCGTTTCCACCGATGGCAATTCACCGCGCTATCAAAAGCCGTATCGCGGGCATTTTGAAATCGCGCCGAAAACTTTTTCCTTTGAACCCGCCAAGCACAAAGGCAATTTGCGGTTGGTCAACATTGTGCCGCTGGAAGAGTACTTGAAAGGCGTCGTGCCGTGGGAAATGGATGCGGTTGCGCCGCTCGAAGCGCTCAAGGCGCAGGCGATTTGCGCGAGAAGCGAAACGCTTTCCAAAATCGAAGGCGGGCGGCATCGCAAAGACGGCTTTGAAATTTGCGATTACGATCATTGCCAGGGTTATCCGGGAATTGAAAACGAAAAATCGCGCAGCACGCAGGCTGTCGAGCAAACCGCCGGACTGGTCTTGTTTCACAAAGGCCGCATCGCCGACGCGGTTTACGGCACCAATTCCGGCGGCATCACTGCGGCTTCGGAAGACGTTTGGCGCGGAACGCCCGAACCGTATTTGAAAAGCAAACGCGACTTCTCGCCGAGCGCGCATCCGCAAGTTGCAAAAGTTGTGAAACCAACTATGAGCGAAAGCGATTGGGTGAAATACTGCACCACCAATTTGCCGTCCTTCGGCTCGCCGAGCCAGGCCGAAGTGCGCGCTTTGGCTTCGCGCCGCGCCCGGTCGCCGCGCACCGCCGCATTATTTCAAGCCAACGATTTGCCGGAATTTTATCGCTGGACGCGCGTTGTCAGCCCATTCGATTTAGCCAAAGCCATCGCTTCGCGCGGCGGCGGAAACCTGACTTACATCAGCAATATCAAAGTCGAAGAACGCGCGGCTTCCGGCCACATCAAAAAACTTTTAATCACCGGCCAGGAAGTGAAAAACAACCGCGTCGTGCGCACCGCCAATGTTCGGCTGGAAGGCGATTCGCAAATCCGCGCCATGCTTTCGGGCCGATTGGGTTCCACAACCGCGCTGCCGTCTTCGACTTTTGTGGTCATCCCGCGAATCGACGCGCAGAAGCGTTTGGTTTCGTTCGTGCTGCGCGGCGCAGGCTGGGGCCACGGCGTAGGAATGTGCCAGCGAGGCGCGCAAAACCGCGCCAACGCCGGATGGAAAGCGCGCCAGATTCTGGAGTTTTATTTCAAAGATGTTGAGCTGCGCAAAGTGCGCTGAGAACTGGATTTTCCGTTGGTAGGGCGGGTGCTTGTCTCCCGCCGACCGCGACGGAGTACTCCCGATGGGACTGAAATCATCGGCGGGAGACAAGCACCCGCCCTACGAAATTTGCTGGATAAACCAAATTATGAGAATCAAATTACTTGCACTTTTTGTGTTGTTAGCTTTTTGCGTTTGCCTGCCGCTGCGCGCGGAAGAAGATGCCGCCAAAACGCAAACTCCAATCAGGGTTTTGTATTCGAAGAACGTCCCGGCTGTTGTGCGCGGGCGCGTTCCGCGCGGAGGCTCCAGCAAGTTTTTCGGGGTTTGCAAACTCAAAACTTCCGGGCCGGAAGTACTCTTTCACTTGTATTCAACTGCGACAATAAACAAAGCCAAAGATGAAAACGCTAGTGATACGAGGCTTTATGTCGTGGATGTCTTTGAGCGCCGCAGTCAGAAAAGCAAAGCGCGTCTCATTAATTCCATTCAATTCGATAGTTCAGTTAAAAATTCTAAACGGGTGAGCGCCGATGTTTTATGGGTTGATCCTAAGAAAAAGACGATTCCGATTCTCAAATTGGGCTTACTATCGGAAGGCTTTTACGGAGGCCCTTATGGCTCCGAGTTTCTTGTGAACTTTGCCAAAGGATTGAAAGGTAAAGCAACTGTCCAAGAGTTCGAATCCAGTTCTGATGGTTATGGTAGTTCAGATTTCTACAGTTGCGAAGAGATTAACGAAAGCGGACTAATGGTGGTAGTAGAGCGATATACCACCCAAGAAGTGGATGAAAAATCTGGTGAAAGTTTGTCAGAGCGCCATAAAGACACTTGTGAATGGAGCGGAGACAGATTTTGCGCGCCAGACGCTACTACGATTGAGCGCAAATAACTTAGCGCCAATACTCTTCAGGAAATTTCCAGATTTCAATGCGCTTGCCGGTTGCCATATCCACTTTCCACAAGTGCCCAGCAGACGCGACAATCGCGGCGTTCTGGCGGGAAAGCCACGCGGCGTCGTCGGCGTTCCAATCGTTTCTGTCGCCGATTTTTTGGGTTTTGAGCGAAGGCACATCAATGCGCCACAACGATTTTCCGGCGGCACCCAAAATCTGCTTGAAATCCGGCGACCAATAAACCGCGACTACATCTTCGGGAATTGTAGTTTGCCGCGCGAGAACCGATTTCTCCGGCGTGACTTGGTGCAGCGACCATTGCCAATCGCGGCCATTTTCGGCGTAGCGGCACACGATCATCCAGCGCGCGTTTTCCGCGATGTAAGCCCAAATCACATCCGAAAGAGTACTCCCGACGAGTTTCGCTTTGCCGTTGGCAATGCGGAACAAACCGACTGTTCCATCCTCAATCGAAATATCGCGCACCACGTAATACGCGAGTACTCCGTTTTCCAGGACGGCGCGGTTTTGATAATACGTGCCCGGCGAGCGATCTATGTTTTGCGCGCCGTCGCTGTTTTTTCCGTCATTTTTTAGATATAAAGATTTCGATTCGCGCCGCGTTTTCATCACCAGCTTTCCGTTCGGCGTCCAGAAACCGGCGTAAGCTTTTTCGCCCGCCGGTTCGGTGCCTTTTGAAAGCGCAGCCGGAGTACTCTGTCGCTGGTTTTTCGCGGTATCGTTGGCTGATTTGTTTTGCGGAACTTGAATTTTTTCTTCGTATAAACCGGCTTCGCCTTCACCGGCGGCGCGCGGGATTTTCTCCCTCGAAAAAAGCACTCTTTTCCCATCGCGGCTCCACTGCGCGATGGAATCCTGCCAGCCGGCCGGGCTTTTGGCTTCGTTCCAATTGTAGGTTTTTAGATCGAAAAGAAAGCGCCCGGCTTGCGGCGAAGAACCGGGATTCGCGCCGTAATTCCCGTTGAACGCCAGCAGTCGGTCGTCGGGCGAAACGCGCAAACCGCGCACAACCGGCGCGGAAATTTTGGGCGAAGCGGAATCGTTTTCCCCATCATCGGATGAATTGCCGACCGAGTTTTTGCCGTTCTGCAAGTTGGCGTACTGCAAAGTTTGAAAGCCAAAACCCAGGCCAAAGCCCAGCGCCAGCAAACCAAATGCAAACGCGATAATGCGCGCCGGAGTACTCTTCATGATCGCGCGCCTTCGATTTTACTCAGCCACAATTGGTGCAAACGCGCTTCGCCCGAAACTTCGGGATGAAACGCCAGCGCCATGATTTTCCCCGCTCGCACCGCGACTGGAAGATTATCGTGAAGCGCTAAAACTTCCACGTTTTCGCCCACGCGCGTGATTTGCGGCGCGCGAATAAACGCGACGTGAACCGGTTTTTCGTCATTCGCAATTTCGTTTAAAGCGGGAATTTTTAAGTCCGTTTCAAACGATTCGATTTGCCGTCCGTAAGCGTTGCGCGCGACATCGATATCCAAAACGCCCATTGTTTTCTGCACGAAATTTTGAGTCGCGCCGCTGATATTTTTGGAAAGCATAATCATTCCCGCGCAAGTTCCCAGCACCGGCAAACCGGAATTGATGGCGTTTTGCAGCGGCTGCCACAATTCGTAGCGGTCGCACAAACGGCTCATGACGGTACTTTCGCCGCCGGGAATGATCAGACCGTCGCATTCTTGCAAAGCCGCAGCATCGCGCACGGCGATAATTCGAGCGACGTTGCAGCGTTGTAGAATCTGGGTGTGTGAGGCAAAGTCACCTTGCAGCGCGAGTACTCCGATAGTCATATTGAGAAAAAATTAACCGCGAAGAACGCGAAGTGCGCGAAGGATTTGAAGAGAAAAAGAGCGCAACCAAAGTACTCTACTTCCGCTTTTCTTGATTTTTTCTTTTGCCATTCTTGAAAAAACCTTCGCGCACTTCGCGGTGAAAAAATGTTTTGTGTGCAGCGTGAAAGTATACGATGATGTTTTCACGCATCGCGTTCCGCCAGTTCTTTCGTGGAAATTTTTAGCAGTAACGAATAAAATGGTTTTGATGGTACATCAAAGTTCTCCCGTAAATTCTCAACAACTTCCCAAACTTCTCATTCTCGCCGGGCCGACGGCCAGCGGCAAAACGCAAGTCAGTTTGGAGCTTTGCGAAATTCTTGACGGCGAAATTATTTCCGCCGATTCGCTTCTCATTTATCGCGGCCTCGATATTGGAACGGCCAAACCCAGCGCTTCTGAACGCGCGCGCGCGCCACATCACTTGATTGATATTCTCGCGCCGGACGCGGAGTACTGCGCCGCGCAGTGGGCGCAAGACGCCATGCGTTTGATTGGCGAAATTTCTTCGCGTGGCAAGCAGCCGATTATTGTGGGCGGAACGGGGTTTTACATCACGGCACTTTTGCGTCCGCAGCGATTGGCCAGCGCGCCGCCGAACCCAAATTTGCGCGAAGAATTAGAAGTGCTCGCGGCGCGCGAAGGCGTCGGAGTACTCCATGCGCACCTATGTGAAGTGGACGAAGCCGCCGCTAATCGCTTGCATCCTAACGATGTGATGCGCGTGGTGCGCGCGATTGAAGTGGCGCAATTTCGACTGGATAATTCAGTGACAAATTCGTTGCAAAGCAATAATTGCGATGACGAAAATGGGAGTGACAATTCAGTTGAAACGCCGCCGGAGTACTCTGCGTTCGCTTTGGAAATGTCGCGCGAGAAACTTTATGCGCGCGTCGATGCGCGCGTGGACGCAATGTTGGCGCAAGGTTTTCTCGGCGAATTGAGTACTCTGCTGGCCGCCGGTTACGGCGAAACTGCGCCGCTACAAAGTTTGGGCTATAAGCAAATGCGCGAAGCGTTGATTGATTCTTCCAAGTTGGAAGAAGGTGTCGAAGTCTGGAAGCGCCAAACGCGGCGTTACGCCAAACGGCAATTGACGTGGTTTCGCCATCAGTTGGATGTGAACTGGATTGAAACGGAAAACGCAAACGGCGAACTGCGCGGTGCGCGTGAAGTCGCCGGGGAAATCGCGGATGGATTTTTATTAAGTGGGAAGCGAATTAAGTAGATGAGTGGCTTAGAATTGCTTGCAAAGAAGCGTGTCATTCCGAGCGCAGCCGAGGAATCTTATCGCGCGATAAGATTCCTTGGCTGCGCTCGGAATGACAGCTATTACAGAATTTTATCGGATCAGAAATTCTTAGAATTCAGTAAAAACGGCGTCGCTTTGGTTTTTAATAGCGCGATCAATTCCGGCTGCATGTAATCGAAGTCATCGGGAATATCGAGACAGATCACGCGCTTATCGCGCAAAAAACTGGCGAAATTCCGTATCAATTTGGCGCGATGCGACTTTTCCATCACGAAAATTATATCGGCCCATTCCACCAATTCGGACGACAAAATTTCTTCAGCATCGGGATTGAGGCCCGCCGAAGAAACTTCGAGGTTTGGATAATCGCTGAAAATTTGCTCGGCGGTTGGGCTGCGCAACCGATTGCGGCTGCACACGAAAAGAACGCGCATCGAAGTAATCAAAACTCAAAGATCAAACTTAATTCGCTTTGGGCTTGTAATAATCGCGCGATAAAAACTCGCGTTTTTGCCCGCTGGAAGTTTGGACGATGCGATACGCTTCCGAGCGCACGCCGTTTTTCTGTGAGAGTACTTTGGATTCAATTGCGACGTTTTCCTTCACGGGCGCAACGCCGTACAAGCGCACATGAAAGCGCTCGCCTTTGACCAGAGTTTGCACGTAGATTGGGCCGGACGTGTTGTTGCGGAACTTCATGTCTTTCTGGCCCCAGTAAATGGTGGCGTCGCGCGAAGCGGGCGCGTAGCTGACTCGGAAAGAATGCTGGTGGCGCTCAATAATCGGCAGATTCGACAGCAATGCCGCGTTGTAAAGCGTGGTCGCCGCCTGGCAAATGCCCGCGCCCACGCCGTCCACGACCTGGCCGTTCATGAACATCTTGGCTTCTTTCCAACCGTTGGCAGCGTTGCGCGGTCCGATGGCAAGGTTGGTCGAAAACACTTTGTCTTTACCAACAATTTCGCCATCCACGAGTTTGGCCGACATCTTGAGGTTAGTCGTGCGCCCGCGAATGCCGGAATCGTAAGGCGTGGAGTACTCGGCCAGCAAATGCTTGAATTGGCGCAGGTTATTGGTACCACTCTGGCGCGCGATGACGAGTTCGACGTAGCCTTTGGGCGGGGTACTTTCGAGCGCCGATTGTACGCGCAAAGCCGAGCCATCGATGGCGAGTGTGGCGCCTTCGCCGCCGGTCAGGAGTACTTTGCCCGCGTCGTCAATATCCAGAGAAGCTTCGGCGCTGGAATGATTGATGCGCCCGGCCAAAGTTTTCATGGCGCGCGTCGCGATTTTCAAATTCACTTCAAAACGAAGGGGAACATCGCCGCCGCTTTTGAACATTTTGCGCGCGTCCGTCAGCAATTTGTAATAGGGAATTTGCGCGCCCAGAGACGAGCGGCGCAAGCGATGCGCGCGCTGTCCGTCCCATAACTCGACGTTGGCGCGCAGTTTGGAATCGTGGGCTTCTCGCAGCTTTTTGACGGCGGCCATGTCGTTAAGGCCGCGAATCGAAACGCCGCCTACGGAAAGTGGCTGTGGCTTACCGGATTTGGCGGTGGGCTTGGCTGTGGGAGTACTTTTGGGTTGTGGTGTAGGCTGCGGCCCAACTTCAATTTTCGCTGGCCCGTCGCTTTGGTATTCGGCGATGCCGTCATCGTGGGCGGCTGGCGGCAGATAAGGCACTGAAGAAGTCGGCTTTTTGGGAGCTTCGGGCGCGTTGCGAGGCGCGCCGGTCGCGGGCGCGGGCAGTTGCGCCATCGCGGGCAAAATGGCGACGGGATTCAAAAGCGCGGCCAGCAAAGCGATTTTGCGAGTTGAAAGATGAAACAGGCAATTATGAGACGGCATAATTTTGTTGGACATAATTTCGTGAGGGAATATTGTTAGACAGCGAAAGGATAATATCGCAACGCCGCGTTGGGCGTTGCGGCGGCAGGAAGCTTTCGACGCGCGAAACTCTGCGCGGTTGCAAAAGCGCGTTCTGGATGCGATGCGCTAAAATGGTTTGCCATGAAATCTCTTCGTTTTCCTCATGCCGTTTTTGCCGTGCTTTTGAGCGCTTTGTTTTGTGTTTCCGTTCCAGCCCACGCCAAAAAGCAGCCCGGAACGCTGTATCAAATCTCGACTTTGCAGGCTTTATCGCTGGGAGTTTTCGACGGCCCCACGACATTTGGCGAATTGCTCAAGCACGGCAATTTCGGTCTGGGAACTCTGAACGCGCTCGATGGCGAAGTCATTATCTTGGACGGCAAAGCGTGGCAGGCGCGCTTTGATGGCCAGGTTTTGCAGGTGCCGCGCGAAGCCCAAACGCCGTTTGCCATCGTGACGCGTTTCAAAAGCGAACGCAAATCGCCACTGGCGCGCGCGGAGTACTCCGCGCTGCAAACAAACCTCAGCCGCGAATTTTTATCAACGCCGAATGTGATTTACGCCATTAAAATTCACGGTTTGTTTTCGAGCCTGAAAGTCCGCAGTGTGCCGCGCCAAAGCCAGCCTTATCGCACGCTGGGCGATGCCGTGAAAAAACAGGCGACGTGGGAATGGAAAAATATCAGCGGCACTTTGGTTGGTTTTCGATTTCCGAGTTTTCTGGCGAGCGTGAATCTGGCCGATTATCATTTTCATTTCGTCTCAGACGACAAAAAACGCGGCGGACACGTACTCAACGGAACTCTGGAAACCGGAGAAGTGGAAATTCAATCCCTGCGCAATTTTGAAATGATCTTGCCTTCGAGCGCGGAATTCGATCAGGCCGATTTAGCGCAAGACCAGAAAACCGATTTGCAAAAAGCCGAAAAAGGATAATTTCGGTAACAATAATTTGGTAATGGCTCAATGAGTGATACTTATGTGATGCAATGTTATCACTGTGGCAGTGAGCGGGTAAATAAGAGTGGTCGCACAACCAACGGCAAGCAGCGTTATAAATGCCGTTCGTGTT
>Ga0123337_10004451_pt1 | contig 14272 bp, 11 predicted proteins | sample frozenSSSSmetaG_FD_89792 | JGI IMG/M metagenome (GOLD analysis project Ga0123337, IMG submission 89792) | Glacier valley bacterial and archeal communities from Borup Fiord, Nunavut, Canada, to study Microbial Dark Matter (Phase II) -... | ecosystem: Environmental > Aquatic > Freshwater > Ice >... | reverse complement strand
TTTGCGCTCCGTGGTTTGTCCCTGCAAAAGAGCGGCTTGTAATTCGGCATTTTGGCGGAGTAAAGCGGTTTCTTTTTCCAATGATAAAGTTTGAACTTCGACTAATTTTTCTGTTAGTGATTTTCGGTTAAGTTCAAATTGCGTTGCCAGATAATAGCAAAGCCCGAGTGGCGGAGCTAAAATTGCAACATTGTAAAGCAGGTGCATGATTGTCTCGTTTCTCGCAAAGAAGTCTCTGTAGTTTATGAGGATCGCCCAGAGGATGATCAAAACAAAGTTCAAGACTTCACAAATCATAATAATAAGTGCTGCCTTGTCGCCCTTTTTATACGCGGACCATGCCATTTGACACACTGCCATGCCTGTCAAAAGAGACGTGCCTAATATGCCGGGAACCCATCCGTATGCATAGGGACGAAACATCATGGGGAAAGAAACCACTATGAAAATAGTGAGGATCGAATATACTTTTCCCTTCGGGGCTTGGAACATGCTCACAAAACCATTATAATATACGAGCATAAACACAGGATAAAGTGGAGCGAATAAGAGGGAAATGATATTCCTGGAAGGCACATCGTGAACATAAAAGCTCACTACTTGTGCTGTATAAAAAATCCCGCACAAAAGACTCCAGATGAAGAAGTAGAGATTTGATTTTCTGGCTGAGAAATAGTTGTAAAGCCAAAGGTGTAATAGGGAGAATAGTAAGAATAATCCCGCTTTGAAAATACTGAGGTATAGGCCAGTGATACCAATAATAACGGATTTGTTGTACATGTAAACACTAGATTCGGTAGGTCCGATCTTAACTTGCAAAAGCGGATTCGCTGCACCAAAACGATTGATCAAAAAGATGTCATCTTTGGCATACCTTATCGCAAAATATTGAAAAGTCTCATTGGTGAATTCAACGGAAATTGGTTCACCCATTGGGTCAAATCCACGAATTTTAGAACGATCTGCGGATAGATGCCCGATCTGTTTAATTAATTTACCATTGAGAAAAAATTGAGAGGCACCTGTTTGAATTACAGAAAGGGCAAAAGTTTTACCTTTAAGCGAAGAATCGATTTTGATTTTTAATCGGAGCCATGAATAGGAAGACTTGTCAAACTGACGAAAACGCATGATGTCCCGGGTCGGGTCGATTGCTTCCCAGCTATTGTCATCGAACGACCGACTTGCCCATTGCGGGTTGTCACCGCTGTGAAGTTTCCAGTTCTTATTCAGTAATACTCCATCGGTGGGAATACTGTCGAGCTCGAAAAAAGGCTGTTGCGCATACGCGCAGATGATGCTGCGAAGAAGCAGGAGTATTAGTAAATATTTTTTCATAGAGGAGCAGCATTAGGGTAAGTAAAGTTGCTCGCTTTTAGATGTTTTTCAATGTGTTGGACAAATAAATTTACAGTTCAGGTAAATCGCGGTTCGGGGAAAGAGTTTCAGACTGTTAAGCAAATTGAATCAAGCTCCGGCGTAGGCCTCTTTCAACCAACTAATTAATTCACTGTCAATTTGTTCAATGCTGGTTATTTGTACCCGATGCGTACACATGGCGCCAAATGGACCTGAATTTTCGAGCCTTTCAGTCGTAGGCTTATCTTTAAATTTCAAGCCCAAATCAATACGGGTTTTTGTTGCAGGTTTGATCAACGCAAACTGCTTTTTCCTGATGATGCTTACACTGTCCTTTTTGGGCGTGAATGTGATATCTTCACCAAAGTCAGCAATTTCGCTGACCAGCTTTTCGTAAATGGGTTTCAATTCGTCTTTTCCTTTGTATTGATTTTCGAGCAGAATATCGTCGTCAATCGATCCGGCGTCTGACTTCCTCGCCTTCAGGGCAATCTGGTTGGCAAAGCCGTAGGAGAGGCCGTGTTCAGATTTGAGGAAATCCATAATTTCCTTGTGCTTTTCGATTTTGGAAGCACTTACAATTTGTATCCACTGTTCCAGTGTTTTTCCTGTGGCTTGTAATAATCCTTGTTCCATAGTTGATCGCATTTTCCGGTACAACCAAAGATAAAAAATCTATCACTTCCATCTTTGTTCCTTCCACAATTTCTGTTCCTTTTCATCCAAAAAAGTCCAGGCTAAAATGCGGCTAACTTTCTGTCCCTGTGACATTTCAATTGTTTTAATATCGAGCGCTTGTATCTTTTTCAGAGCCTGGTACAATGACGGAAGCGTCGTTTTTTTGGACACCAGCGAAGTAAACCACAGGCATTGCCGCGCGACCAGTACACTTTCATCGATCATTTTGGTAAGAAAGCCCTGTTCTCCGCCCTGGCACCAAAGTTCTGCATTTTGACCGCCGAAATTTAAAGCCTTTGACTGATGCGCTTTCCCGAGCCCAAGGTTTTTCCACTTCCGCAGGGTTCCTGCCAAAGCTTCTGTTGGCGAGGAATGAAAGGGTGGGTTACACATGGTGAAATCGAACTTTTCAACAGGTTGAATAATTCCCTTTAAAATATTGGAAGAGCTTGGCTGTAAACGGCATTCAATAAACGGTGTCAGTGATGGATTGAGCTGAACGATTTTTTTTGCTGATTCCAAAGCCTTTGCATCAACATCGGACCCAACAAAATTCCAATCATAACTCTGATGGCCCAGGATGGGGTAAACACAGTTGGCGCCCATACCAATATCCAGTCCGGTGATCTTTTTCCCGAGTGGAATTTTCGCTTTGGCGGCGAGCAGATCTGCCAGATAATGGATGTAATCCGCACGTCCCGGAATAGGTGGGCATAAATAACCCTTCGGGATATCCCAGTACTCAATTTTATAAAAATGTCTCAGGATGGCTCTGTTCAATAATTTTACGGCGTCGGGATTGGCGAAATCGATGGATTCGTTTTGGTATTTATTGATGGCGACAAACTGAGCGAGCTCGGGTGTACTTCTGATCAATTTTTTAAAATCGTATTGAAAACGATGCAGATTCCGCAGATGAAGGGAAGTTTTTTCTGATGATTGAGGTTTGTTATTACCGGACTTCATGTGCCTGTCAAAAGATGCTTTTTAACAAAAGTACATTGTATAAATGCTTTAACCCGTATTAGGCAATAGATTATGGGCCGAAATTTTATTTTGCTTCCAACCGCCTTCCATTCGTTTTTGACCTATCCCGATAGGCCTGCAAAAGAACGTCGCCGGTAGTTTGCAAAATTTCATTTCGTCCTCATTTCTATTGCGCAATCCGGGTTAAAGAGTATATTTTCAATTTGGTGCCGGAATTGGCAGACACGGAGCCCTGATATATTTTTCTGGGAAATTTTTTCGTTCCCCAAATCCTACTGACATGCTGCTGTCATACGGTGATGTTTTATTTGTAAAGTAAAACAAATAGAAACACTTTAAACTAAATAAAAATGGAAGCCAACACAATTGAACCTGCAACAGAAAATCAGTCTTCACCGATCACCACAGCGGCGTTGCTGGATCATTGGCAGGGGCAACGCAGGGTTACCCGCAGGGTGATTGAAGCCTTTCCCGAAGACGAATTTTACAAATTTTCAATAGGTGGAATGAGAACCTATGCTGGGTTAACCATGGAAATGCTTGATTTGGCAGGACCGGGAATTAAAGGAATTGCAACAGGCGATTGGTCAGGAAACCCAAAATTTGGAGAAGAAGGACACACACCGGCACCGACAACCAAGGCAGAAGTCCTTGCGAGATGGGATGCAACAACGGATTACATCAATACAATTTGGCCGCAGATTCACCCGGATAGATTTCAAGCTGTGGAGGCGGCTTTCGGTCAATACCCGAATGTCAATTACGGAACGCTGCTTTACATTATTGATAATGAGATACATCACCGGGGACAAGGGTATGTATATCTTAGGGCGCTGGGTATTGAGCCTCCTTTTTTCTGGGACAGAAGCTAGGCTGAAAATCCTTAAAAACGGCACCGTTATCTCAAAATATTCTAAGGATGGCGTTAGTCCAAAATTTTCGACATTGGGAAAGCACTGTTCTTGTGAATTTTCCAGTGTCAATATTTGCTAACGCATGTTTCACCGACTACTGCCAGGCTCTCAGGCTTCCCGGAGTAACGCCAAATTTATTCCTGAATGCAGTTGTAAAGTGCTGAACATAAGCGTATCCACAATAGTCCGAAATGTCATGAATTGATTTGACGGTGTCTTGTAGCAGGCGTCGGGCTTCCTGCATTCGCAGGTCGTGGAGATAACCAAAAACTGTGGTACCGAAAATTTCCTTAAATCCTTTTTTGAGCTTAAAGTCATTTAAGCCGATCGATCTGGAAAGTTGTACCAGCGTATGGGGGGCAGATATGTTCTGCTCAATCAGCAACTTGGCGTAATGCAATTTTTCGATATCGCTAGCCTTGAGTGATTCCTTCTGAGCTGGTTTTGCATTTGATTCGGCCTGCTCCATCTGGAGCATTAGTAATTCAATCATGCGCGCTTCAACAAACAAACGTTTCATCATGCCCTGTCTCCGGCAATTCACGATTTCCTGGAGAATATTATTTATGGCCGATGTGATCGTCATGTTGTTGGCTGTCAGCATCGATGCCTTTTTCTTGACGATCTGCTCCTGAAAACGATCAAGTAAGTGGCTTTCAGAATTAGAAAAACGATTGAAATACTGTTCCGTTACATGAATTTCAAGCATTTTGTAAGCTTCGTCGTGTGCGTCTGTTTTGAGATAGCCTTCAAATTCAGGCGTATAACAAATGTTGTGCTGACCTGCTCCGAAATGCACTCTTTGGTAATTCCCGAGAATTGTGGCCTCGGAATTACCCGCCATTCCGAAATGCATTTCAATAACGGGTGTGTCGCATTCCGCTTTGACGGTCAGGTTTTTATAAAGTTGTACAGAGCCGTAGGATAAATGAATACCGTCAAACCACATATCGCGAATGGAAGCGCGGCCCGAGGTGTGCGTAATCTCTGTTTCCGATTGCTCAATTGGCTGACTGGTCACGTAGTTTCCTGGTAGGTCTCGTTCATATATCACCTGATTCAACACAGGGTCGGTAAGTCGCATTTTCATAAATAATCCGTTTAGGGTTACTCAAAATCCCTTTTGGGTAAAACGCGGGAAGCACCGACGCTATACCTTTGACAAAGTTACGCTATTTAGATCGTTTACAGATAAATAATATCAATTATGCCCAAAGCTCCAAAATGGTTGGCTGACACAATCGAAACGATGTTCAGCAGCCATATGCACCCTGTTACGGTGTCAGAAGTAAATTATATAGATCAGCAACTCAAGCAGGTCAGATTTGAAGGAGACCTTTCCCGGACAAACTTTCAACCGGGACAGGTGGTGCAGTTGCGCGTAAGTGAAACAGAATACAGGCATTATACGCCGTCTTTCTTTGATAAAGAAAATGGGGTTTGCGAGGTGTTGTTTTATCTGCACGGGCAAGGGCCTGGCAGCCATTGGGCCCGGAGTCTGCAAAAAGGGCAGACTATAAAATTTCGCGGTCCTGGTGGAAGGCTTCGTTACGACGGCCTGGCAAAGTATCATTTCATGTTTGGAGATGAAACTTCAATCGGACTATTCCAATGCATCAAGGATGTTGTAAATCAAAACAGGCAGGAATACCTCTGTATTTTGGAATTGGAAAATGAATTTGCGACCTGGCCTGATTGTGCCAGTCTTTCTGCCGAGGTGGTTGCGAAGTCGCTGGAAGAGCCTGCTTCAGAGGCAATTCAAATTCTCGATTCAGTGTCAACCCCGGACAGCGTTTTTTGGGATGTATGGAAGGATGCAACGTTTTACCTTGCAGGAAGAGCAAAGTCGATCCAATCTTTTCGGAAAAAACTCAAACAGCTTGGTATCAGTGGCCGACAGATCAGAACGGAACCTTATTGGGCCGAAGGAAAGCAAGGGCTATGAGGCAATGGGAAAAAGCTTTTTTGGGGATTTAATTGTTTGAAAGTATATTATTTGCACAATTGCGTTTAATAAGGATAACAAACAATCAAATGCTACGGGAATGAGGTCCAAACAAATAATAGTTACGGCGCTGGTCATATGTCTAAGTTTCACGCTTGTGTTTGCTCAGCGAACAGCCGATCCTAAGAAAGACTGGAAATTGGGTTTGGCAATGTATACGTTTCACACAGTGTCATTTCCTGCGGCTCTTGATAAGGTGGATACTGCCGGAATTAAGTTCATCGAGGGGATGACTTTTCATAAAGCGGGGCCAGAATTAAAAGACTCACTGATTTCAAAGCTTTCGCCATCGGGTATCGCCAAGCTGAAAAAGATGGCAACAGCAAAAGGAATAAAAATAGAATCCATTTACATCGGCGGAGGTAAAACCGTCGAATCATGGAAGAAGGAATTTGAAATAGCAAAAGCCTTCGGTGTGAAGTTTGTCACCGCCGAGCCGCCGGTTCGGATGTGGGACAGTATTGACAGCCTTGCTGGTGTTTATAAAATGAAGGTCGCAATCCACGAGCATTGGAAGGGTGTAAGCGCTTATTGGCACCCGGATTCGGTGCTCGCGGCAATAAAGAATCATCCTAACTTTGGCGCATGCCCCGATCTGGGTCATTGGCCAAAAAGTGGTATTGATCCCGTGGATGGAATCAAAAAACTAAGCGGCCATATTATCGCCATTCATTTGAAAGACATTGCGGCGTTTAATGATCCAAAGTTGAAGGATGTTACTGTCGGAACCGGGGTGGTGGATTTTCCTGGCGTATTTGCTGAGCTAAAAAAACAAAACTTCAAAGGCAATATTTACATCGAAAAAGACGTCGAAAATCAGCCTAGCAATCTGCCGTCTGTGCTTGAAACGATCAGGTATTATAATGAGGTGGTGGGGAAGATGAAGTAGGGGTTTAAGAGTTTAAGAAGTTTGAGAGTTTAAGAAGTTTGGTAGTTTAGAGGTTGGAATCGTCGTGCTTTTGAAAGTTAAAGACTTCGCCTTCGGATTCTGTTAACTTTCTAAATATTAAAACATGGAGCTAAGAGGTTGACTGTTAGGTTATTTGGTAGTGTTTTTGGGTTGCCAATGGTTAGACAATGATTTTGAAACACATAGAATCATAGGAAACATAGCCATTACGGTCCTAACTCTATGTGCACTCTGTGTCTATGTGTTTAGCAATCGTGTCAGACAATAATTTTGAACCACAAAAGAATCATAGGACACATAGCCATTACTGCCCAAAATTTATGTGGTTAAAAATGGTCATACGGTAATCTCGAAACACATCGTTAACGAGCCTGAAAGTTTAAAAAGTTTTTAGAAGTTACAGAAGTTAGAATTCTGCTGTTTGAACGTGTCGCGCTATCTCCCTCACCTTCCCAGCCTTTAACTACTTCTTTGCAAGTTCCCTATATCCAATCAGCTGAATTTTTCTTTCCTTAATCATGGCCTTGACCTTATCGTTGGTAAACACATCTGTTACTCCCTGGCGATCGGCAGCGACGTTTTCGTAGCCGATGTGGTGAATGGCGCGGAGTTCTTCATTATCCAAGCCCGGATGATCTACAAAAAGATAGGTTTTGCCAGGTTCCAGTTTGGAAAGCATTTTGAGAAAACTCTGGGTTTTTTCTTCTGATGTCTTCTTTGGGCCGTCGTAGCTAATGCCGATCACATCTTTTAATTCAGGGTCAATGGGGATTTTGTATTCTTTGGCAAGCTTCCTTGTCAACTCTCTTACTTCGGGTGAAATACCGGTACAGCCCATGTGAGATGAAAGATGACTTATGCGCGGTACTTTCTTCAGAGCCAGTTCAATCTGTGCCCTGAACTCTTTCTCTATGTCTGCCAGCTGCCATTTGTTTTCAAGAATTGCCCGACCGGGATAATTTTTGTTCGGATAGATCATAGGAAAGAAATACCCATCTGCGTCCCGCAAACTTGGGCAATCCGTGAGCGGCCTCCATTTTACATTGTCCCATTCACTGGTTATGGCCAAATGTATTCCGACATCTATTCCTGGATTTTCTTGTAACATTTTTACCGCTTCCGGGAACCAGGGAGATGGCGCTATGATTTCAATGGAAGATTCAATCCCTTCTTTGTAACATTTGATAAGAGCCTCATTGCCTGAGTGTGAAAACCCCATGTCATCTCCACGGACGATCAGACGGGCAGGATTTTGCTGCGAATAAGACAGGTTAAATGTGCAGCACAGAGCAAGAATTAGGAATGTCTTTTTCAACGGGTGGACAGGAATATAAGTAAATTTATCAAAACAAAACCTGTTGCGTAACCTTGCAAATGATTGGGGTCAGTAAAGCAATACTTTTTTGACTATACTGGTACCCTCAATAATCACCTTGACAAAATAAATACCAGGAGGCATATTTTCCGGTAAAAAAGTGATCGGCTTATTGGTGAGCATCAGTTGCTTATCCTTTAGGATTTTTCCGGCCTGGTTCGATACAGTCATCTTAGCATCCGCCTTTTCAAGACCGACAAGCCTTATCTGAACGATCTGGGATATAGCAGGATTAGGCACAATTTCAACATCCAGCGACTTACCAATCCATTGAATCTTTAAAGAAATAATCCGCGAGTACTCCACTTTGCCATCGAGATCAACCATTTTTAAACGGTAGTAAAGAGAATCATGATTGGAAATATTGCTGCTCGTTTCGTCTTTGAATTCGTAGGTTTTGTTTTGTTTAGAATTCTTCGCCGCAGAAACTTTTCCCACTTCCACAAATTCCTTCCCGTTAACCGATCTTTCGATAACAAAATGAGCGGAATTGACTTCGTAAGCGCTACTCCACTTTAATGTTGCCTGATTTGAAGCATCGGCAGCTCCGGCAAAAGACACGAGTTTCACAGGCAGAGCCGCGCCAACCGTTACTTTGAAGACATCTTCGATACAATTGAATTCATCTTTGACCTTATATTCCGTTGAAGCAGCCGGGGAAACGGTAATACTTCGGCCTGTTTCGCCATTGGTCCAGTTGTATTTACTTAAAAACGAAGACGTTAAAGTGATGGAGCTATTGTAATCAATATTGGCCGTCTGCGTTCTATTTACATTTTTCTCCATAGTGAATTTGTCCCGGATCTCGCCATCTTCTCCTATCCATTTGGCGTCCAGGCGGTTTCCTTCGACCTCAAGAAGCAGGGCGCCACCATAGTTGTTGTTGGAGTAGTACATCGCTTTGTGCGGATAATCGGGGCTTAGTGCACCGAGATGTCCTGCGGATCCGGAAACCACATAAACTGTTCCCCGTTTGTTGCTGGGGTTTTTAATATAAGGGCACGAGTTCGTTGATCCGTCATATTTACCGGAAGAAGAACTGTAATTGTGAATGGAAGGATTGAAAGCCGCCTGTGGTTCATAAAATCCACCCATGAGCCGCGATCTTTCATAAATGTGGCTATGTCCGCAAATGATCAAGTCCACGCCGTACCTTTCGAGAATCCTGATAAAATTCTGACGTACTGCCGTCATTTCCGGGTCCGTTTCTGAATTTCTCGAGCCCTGGGAAAAGGGTGGATGGTGCCAGTAGGCAACGATCCATTCTTTGTTTTGATTTGCCGCGAGGTCGGCCTTGATCCATTGCACCTGCCGTCCAAGCGTGTCGTACAGTCGCGTTGCCTGATCTTCCCGCCCATAAGAATCCAGTGCAAGAAAATGGACGTTGCCATAATCATAAGAATAATACGACTTTGTTCCTGACGCAAGTCCACCAGCTTCCGCCTGTGATGGCATGCTGAAAACATCGTAATAGGGTACTTTATGGTCGTTTTGCCTGTCAAAATTATCGTTGTTGTAATCGTGATTGCCCGGTGTAGGAAACAGCGGAGTTTTCTTCATGAACGTGTCTTTATAATGATTAAAGAAGTTAGACTGGTATTCAGTCTCTGTACCCGAACTGTAAGCATTATCTCCCAGCAGGAGCCAGGCATTCATGTAGTTATTTCCCAGGTAAGCGTTCATCCGGTCCCTTGTATTTCCCTGAAGAGCTGAATTGGTTCCACAATCACCATACACACCAAAACGGTATTTTCCAGATTCACCCGCATTAGGTAAAGTTTCAAAATAATTATTTGCATCACCCTGATACACAGTAGCTGATGATCCGATTGAATAAAAGTATCGGGTTTTTGGCGATAATCCTGTCAGTTTAACGACGTGTTCCGTTACCAGTGTATTGTCCGTAACATTTAAGGTAAGGGCATTGGCGGCGCTGCCATATTGCACCCTGCTTGATGCAGGTTGATCCGTTCGCCACCTCACGACTATGCTTGTCGTTGTTCCTACCATCAGGTATGGACCGCGTATCAGAGCCTGTGCATTTGCCGTTATTGTTAGGGTTACCATCGCGATGGCAGCAAAAATTTTTTTCATCTCTTCGGTGTGATTAAATCATTCTCCAAATCAAGATAACTTTTATAAATTAATACTTCGAATTTATTTGGTCAGCTTCAATAAAGTGGATGCAATATCGCAAGAAAACGCGGTACGTAACTCAGGTTATTTGCTTGTAATGATCTGATCGGTCAATGCATGCAGAAAATTGATAATATCCTTCTTTTCCGTTTCAGACAAATTAAGTGGTTTGGATGATAGTGTCTGATTTGGTAAATCGAGTCCCAGACCCGAACCGCCGCCCTTATTGTAAAATTCCATCAGTGAATCGAGTGAGTTGAAAGCACCATTGTGCATATATGGACCTGTAACAGCCGAATTTCTGACGGTGGGTGTTTTGAATGCACCTTTGTAATAAATAATCGGGCGAAAATGAAAACGGCCTTGGTCAGGGTCGTCTTGCGGACTGGCCAGGTTGTCGGTAAGCGGCGTACCTAATATTTCAAACTCGGTAAACTTATACATAGGAGGAATAAGTCCGTTAAAAATGGGTGCAAAATGGCAGGTTCCACATTGGCCTTTGCCCATAAATAGATTGAAACCAACCATCTGACTCGTTGTCATTGCTTTTTTGTTCCCTTGGAGGTATTGGTCAAACCCCGAATTGTAGGGATGTAAGGTACGGACAAACGAGGCAATGGCGTTCTGAATATTTTCTACTGTCATTGAGCTTGCAGCGTCCGATGGAAATGCCTTTTTGAACAACCTTTTATATTGACGATTTTTTTTTAAACGGAACACAATAGCATCATTGACCCCGTTCATTTCGAGTGGGTCATGCATGACGTTTCCAATTTGCGCCTCTAGTGTCCGTTCTCTTCCATCCCAAAATTGACTATGCTGATACGAGGCGTAGAGCAGGCTTGGCGCGTTACGTTTGACCTGACTTTTCCCGTCCGATCCAATGCTTTTTTCCAGGCCGTCCTGAAAGAACTTTGCCGGTGCGTGGCAACTTGCACAGCTCATCGTCCCGTTCCCGGACAGCGAAGGGTCTGAAAATAGTTTTTTGCCGAGAAGGATTTCATGACGATTTGAGTTTGGATCGAAAACCTGGCCCTCAAATGCATTGGGACTGAATAAATTGTCAGCTTCATAATTCAAAACACCAGCCGAATTGAGGTTTAGACCCAGCATGGAAATGAATTTCCCCAAATGCTTCTGCAGCGGTAAGGCATGTTGCGTTAGGAATGTGAGCCGGTCGAAAGAGTCAAAATCAGGATTTTGTTTTAAAAAGGATAGTGATCTGTCCAAATAATAGGAGAGGCTGTCATCAGCGTGCAGTTTTGACATATATGGAGTAAGGGCATTTGCCGTGTGCCGAAGTGCCTCAAAGGATTCGTCGATGCCAGTTTTTAATAACGGAGCGTCGAAGCCCGCAATACCCAACGCTATAATTCTGATCAGCTCAATTCTCTGACTCTCAAGGATTTGGTTGTCTGTGGGCTGAAATTGGTACAACAGGGAGTTCAGGTCTCCGGCCGAGTTTTCCAGAATGTTGATCTGTTCTATCAGGTCTTTTTTACGAGAGGCCGGATTTTCTTCAAATAAAAGCGATTCAATGTACTGTAAACCAATGGGTTTCTGGTATTCGAGATAGGGTTCTTCGATTTCATTTTTAGGTGCACGGTTGTATATTCTGGCCGAATTCACAAAGAAGTATTCCATAACTGACTCGATGCGTTTATAGCAGATCCTCGATTCTTTTAAGGCAGCAATCGCCATGTTTACCGTTTTGGGATCGTTGCGGTCAAGGGCTAAGATGGCACCTTTGAGCCTTGTGGTGCTGACGGCGAATTCAGTGGATTCGGACCGAAACAATTTCAGACTTTCTTGCACACCAATTGACTTATCGTCTTGCTTTTTTGCCGTTGCCATCATAGCAGCCACCGCCAAAATAACGATAAACAATTTGAGTGATCCAATCATTGAGCTTCAGGTAAAATGAACTTTACGCTTTGTGCGGGCGAATTAACAAACAAATTGGTTCATTTGAAACCAACAACCACCCATAGGTTGAGAAATGACTGAATATCCTTGGCCAGGGTTTCAAATTTTCCCGGCTGACTTCGGTTTGGCTGATTAATGGCCTCTTTAATAAAAGGTTCAGACAAACCGAGGCACATTTTTTGCATCATTGATATTGACAAAACAAGTGATATTCGCTCCGTGAAAAAACGGTGATCTTTAGATCTTGTTGTCGACTATTGGAAGAGAAAGCAAACCGCTAAGATTTGGGAATCATGAAAAAATATTTTGTCTGGATTATCCCGGTGCTTGGGATTTCCTTACTTCATTTCACAGCTGACGATGTTGCAAGGTTTGGTACCAGTCCTACAGAACTCAAAGCCAATGTCGTGAAGCTGGCATCCTACAACCGTTTTCCGGGATTTAACTTTTATCAATCACCGAATATCCGAAAGGCGTGTTTAAGTATTCCCGTGGAGCAAAGGGCTGTGGCGGCCAGGACTGTTGCAAAGATTGTGAAAGCAATAGTGATGGACCCGCATTTCAAAACAATCTATGAAAAGAAGTTGACGTATGGCGTTAGAAGTGTTGATCCCAGCAGTTCGGAATGGAAAAGAAAGCTGCATGAGAGTTACCTTGCCGAGCTGTCTGAGGTGGAGAATAATGTCAAATCGGGCGTCTTTAATGATGATTTTTTTGCTTTGACTAGGCAAATGGCAGAGGCTCAGCGGCAGGTGGTCAACAAGCCAGGCCCAAATGGGGATTCTGTCGCAGGGCAAAAGATACACCAAACGATCCTCACTGGGTTCAAGGAGAATGTCGCCGACGGTGAAGCGGTGTTGAAATTGCAGGGCCTGCTCAAATCCGATCCCGCCGAGTTCGCAAGACAGTATGCTACAATTCAGAGCATTATCAAGATAAGGGAAAATATTGCCACTATTCGTGCTAAAAACGATGAAATTATTGCTCGTGCAGAAGAGAAAAGAAATTATAAAGCAAATATAAAAGCGCAATTACAGCAGTTTTTAGAAGAGTCTGCCGAGATCGATTTTACGGCAAAAATCCTTAAGGTAAAAAAGCACAATGAATTTGCGGATGAAGCTTATCGCAAAAAGTCAAAGATCTGGAAGCAGTGTTTCAGGATGGGCAAACCCGCCACAAATGCATTCAGGGAGGTTGCACAGGGTTGGGTTGCAGAATTGTAATTCCTGTTTTGGAAATGCGAAAAAGGATCTTGCTAGAACTGAGTTGCCAGTTCTTCGTGTAATTTCTCAAAATGAATAATTTTCGTTTTCCAGTTTTTAAAGGAAAAAAAGAATAGTATCACCGAAACAACGCAAACCGTCGCCAACAACAAATATTTTTTTAACGTGAATTCGATTGAAGAACTGAAAAATAATAACAGCGCGGCTGCGTAAACGAAGGAAAATAGCATTGAAAGTACCGATAATCGTTTTAATACTTTTGCCTGTGCCTGAATTGACAACAGGATGTTATTTCCTTTGACTGGGTTTTTGATGAAAATGTATCCGATCACATTGTTAGCGATGTAGCAGCCGATGGCAAAAACCAACAAAACATTTGCATAAAGAGGCTTCTTGGCCCCGTCGAATCCGTCGTAATAGACGAATAGCAGCATGCTTAGCAAAACCACCTCGATGATCATTTTCAGGCGGAGCTTTTTTAATGTCGGATGTTGGCTCACCCTGGTCATCTGTCGAAGGTGTTTCTCATCAATTGATGCACTTCCAGTATTTTGCCAGTCGGACTTTAAGTCGTCGAATTCCATTTCATTACTTGTTTAGTATGATTTTTAATTTTTCTTTGATCCGGTTTAGTTTAACCCCTACGTAGTTCTCAGATATCCCGATAATTGTAGAAATTTCCTGGTAAGAGTAGTCTTCGAGAAATAGCGAAATGATTGCTTTTTCGGAGTCGCTGAGCTTCCTTAGCGCCGCAAACAG
>Ga0123337_10004449_pt1 | contig 14284 bp, 18 predicted proteins | sample frozenSSSSmetaG_FD_89792 | JGI IMG/M metagenome (GOLD analysis project Ga0123337, IMG submission 89792) | Glacier valley bacterial and archeal communities from Borup Fiord, Nunavut, Canada, to study Microbial Dark Matter (Phase II) -... | ecosystem: Environmental > Aquatic > Freshwater > Ice >... | reverse complement strand
CATGACGGTTGAAGAAGCACAAGCGTTTTTCTGTAATGAAGCCGTCATTGCGAAGCCTCTTAAGCTGCTGAGCGACATCGGCCTGGGCTACCTGCGTCTGGGCCAGCCGGCGACCGAACTCTCAGGCGGAGAAGCACAGCGTGTAAAGCTCGCCACGGAACTGCAGAGGGCACAACGCGGTGACGCTCTGTATGTACTTGACGAACCCACCACGGGTCTGCATTCCGCCGACGTGGATAAGCTGCTTTCTCAGCTGCAAGGGCTGGTTGAGGCCGGCAACACCGTCATTGTCGTGGAGCACGATATGAGAGTGATAGCCGCATGTGACTGGGTCATTGACTTGGGGCCAGGAGGAGGCACGGCAGGAGGAAAAATCGTTGCAAGCGGCACACCCTTGGACGTTGCGCGCACTGGCGACAGTCTCACGGCAACTTATCTCAGAAAAAGCATGGCGCGGTCAACGTAAGCCGACAGCCGGTATCCGGCAGGCCGTGCTGAGCGCAAAGCCGCCAACCGCGCGGTACAACTGACTTTATAAGGTACCAACGGCTTCGGGAGGAAACAGGTCACTCGTATTTGGCGCGCTCTTGAATAGCATCTTCAATGCCGCGGTACCAGTCGTCAAGGTCCATCTCATGCTGGCCGTTGGCGTCCGAGCAATCTTGGTTCCAATTCTCACAGTCGGCGATGGCTGCGCTTTCGTCGCCAGAGTCAAAAGTGATAAGGGCCTGGCGCAGTTCGTCCAGGGCAGGCGCGCCATTTGTGTTCAGCTCAGCCCATTGGCGGCGGGTAGATTTTGATGCGGTTTCGTTGAAGTCAGACATATTTTTTCCTTGCTTGATTGGTTTCGACTCAGGCGCCGGTGCAACTGTTTGCGTTGGCAGGCTGTATAGCCTATGGACTTATATGTTTGCTCAACTGGTTATCTCCCAAAGGACTTGGTGGTGGTCACGCCTCGCAGCTTCCAGTTTGTCCAGGTCTTGAACCGCTTGTGGCAGCCGGTGACCGTCTTTACGTGGTTGCACCGGCTCACCTGTCCGTCGTAGGACACAGGACGTGAAGCCCATCGCTGCTCAATGAAGGTCGCTATACGCATTGCGTCAATTGGACGCAAGCAAATAGGCCATTTATGAATACTCAAGAAACAGCAACCGCTTCAACATTTGAAGCTCATTTTCGAGGCACTCAAGGTTCTTTTTTTCCAGCAAGGCTGATAAACCCGCTTGAGGTCAAAACAGCCATTGAAAACCGACCTCCAGAGGTGGGAAGTTGGGCAAACGGAAAGTGGTATCTGTGCGGGGATGTAAGGTCCGAATTCTTCGCAATGTTCAAGGCCGAATTCCGGGACGCCATTGCGGTGCGCCTGACTGCGTTCAGCACCCCGGCAGGTGGCCACTATGCTGTCGTCAGCCATCAGCTTTTCGGGTGGGCACACCGCTTCGTACTGCCGATGTATGAACCCAAGGTTCAGGAAATGCTGATGGAGATGCAAAAGGCAGAACTCGGATTTATCTTTGGAAATGAAGGCGCGCAAGACGCCGTTCTGACGCGTTCCCCGCTGAGCAGGGCAGCCTTTGCACCGCTGCTGGCGATGAGCAACTCCCTACCCAATAATTCGGCGCTTAAGGTTATCGCTGAGCTGCCTCGGGTCATCAGCGCCATGAATGAACCGAAACAGGTGCCCAGCCTTCGCCGAGGGGAAAAAGTTGAAGATGTCAGCGTCTCCTTCGTGCTTCCAACCGAGGCCATGGCGCAGTTTTGCATCGACAAAAGTAAGGGGGCTACGCAATGACCAATCCTTTGGTCCCCGAGTCATTTTCCTCAGCGAAAACGCTCTATGGCGCCATGGTCGAGGAAACGCAGCAGCTAATATTGGTCGTCGAAGCAGCTACTGAGGAGGAGGCGGGCCACCGGATTGACGCCGTGCTGCCATTTTTTGGTATTACGGACTTCTCCTGTGTCAGTTTCATCGAAGTGAAAAGCTGCCCCATAGGCGTTGCGTCATTTCTCGATGCATTTTTCAAGGGAACAGGTCTCGGGGCTGTGCGCGACAGAGTCGGGCCATCGACCGATACCAAGCATTGATTTGACGGGCTCACATGTGAGCCCGTTTTTTTTGGATTTTCCCAGTAATCACTGGGGGAAAGCCCCAATGTGGGGGCAAGGAGTCAGGTTAACGATGGCAGGCCTTTGCGCACCCTGGCCAGCTCCGATTCTTGCTCACGCTTGACGTCAGCTAGATACCGCTCAAAGCCGGCCTTTACGGAGCGCGGCACATAGATGAAATCATGGGGATTGCCATGCGTGACAAGCTCGTCCGGAAATACTTTTGTCGACAGCATTTTGGCGTTTTTCACCAGGCCATCATCGGCAAACCATTGTGCGTGCGAAACGCATTCCGACACCGCAGCTCCAGGAAGAATTGCACCGAATTCAGCTCCCGATTCCGGGCTGGCGACACGGTAGATGGTAATCAGTGCATTGTGATTGGGCAGCGTAAGAATACTGACCTCAAGTAGGGTATCGGCTGCAGTGAACCGATATTCTTTTTGGGTCAGGTAGGTGTGCAGCGTTTCCAGTTCACCGCCTTGACCAATCTGACCGCTGTCGCGAGCCTTGAACGCCTTACTCGGCGACCATGAAAAATAATTGCAATCAACGGGTGGGGCAAAGTCCATGCTGCGCAATTGGTCTAGGGACATAACAGGGTAGACCTTGGCTGTCATCAATCCCTCTGGTTTTTTCTCTACCGCTTTGGCTGTGTGGGGAAGGGCGGCTTCGGGATGTGTGACTTGTGGGGCTGGAGTGGTTGGAGCAAAGGTGCCGAATGGTGCTGATGTCATAAAGATTCCTTAAAAATTAAAGTTAGGTGCGAGGTCTAGTCAGACTGTTTAGCCTTTTGGCATCAATTTCAGATTTCTTTTGATTTATTGGAAAACTTTATGTCGTGGCCAGCACTATTGGTTCTCGATTCGGTTGATGAAACGCTAACGCAAATGAGTAACGGCATAAACGTCGTATTCTTTGGCAAGGCTCCGTAAAGCGCGGCTGGGTTTTATCGCCGATTTATGTGACGAAAACCTTGGCATCGCTGCTATGCCCCAGGGTTGCTACACAGTGCATCAACACTCTGGAGCTATGCAAATGCACATCAAAAAACGGGGCCTGCGCGCGATGCTCTACCGCTCGGCCTGGATTAAAAAAGGGGCCGAAGGCAATAGCCACGGGTTTTCTCGGCAGACATTTGTCGCCAGTCTTGCTGTCGATTCGCAGTCGCTGACCGAAAAGCTGACTGCATTGCTGTCGGCCGAGGAGGCTGACTATGTGGACAAAAATCTGCTCGTGCCGGCACGCCTTGCCGCCGAGGCTCTCCGGGTGCAGGCTGAAAAAGAGCGGCGTGACCCCGTCAGGCGGCTGGACGAGGCAGCAATGCTGGTGCGCGAAGCTGCCGCGCTGAGCGCAGGTGCTGTCGTACCGCAGGGGCGTATCAAGGCCATCGCCGATGCCCTGGCCACTGTCAAGAGCCTGGGGGGCTCAACCTTGCAATCTGCCCCACGCCAGGATGCACAAAAAGCTGACCCGCTGGTCGAGGCCTTGAACGCCATTCGTGCGGCTGCACAGGCCGTTCGTGATGGTCACTACGGGAATGCGCCAGTCGACGGGGCACGCCGGTCAAAACCTTACGAAATCTGGATTGAAATCTCCCGTGACATTGACGGAACGAGCGGACCTGACGGGCTTTTACGTGCGCTGCAAAGCTGCGGATGGGTCAAGGCCCGGGGCGCAGTTGCTCGGTAGTCGCTTTGGGCTGAGTTTCAGCGTCATAGAGTTTTTATACCTTCGCTCTGTGTCAATTTAAGCAAGTAACCGAGGTAACGCCGCAAGACAAGAGCTGCAGTGATAAAGCCAAGGACCTCACATGAAGGTGGAATTAGCTGCGAAAAAATAGTGCCTATACGCAGTGCATGAATTTCATGCTTTCAATTTTTGAGGAAATATATGAACCAAGTGAACGTCGCAACTGCCCACTCGGACAACGGCCAAGAAAACCAGCATGGGCCTCTCACTGCGAGCGATGGCCAGACCCCCGAAACCGCCGCAGAGCGGGTCACAAGGCTCTGCCGTTCAAAAGGTGGGGCGCTCATCGGATGGCTCCTTGATGACGCCCGCCGGCGCCAGCAGGAGTACCAAGATATGGCTAGAGAACTGGGCGTCACGTCTGGGTACATCAACCAATTGAGGACCGGCATTCGCTTGGCAGAAAACATTAGCCATGAATTTGCCGTGGCGTGCGGACGGTACCTTGGCGTGCCGGCAATTGTCGTGAAACTCATTTCAGGGAGCATTCGGATTTCAGATTTTGGCTTTCCTTACGAGTCTGAGGAGCAGGTGCTTGACCGTGCCTTACGTGCTATCCAGGCTGACCCGCAGCTGCGCTCGGCTCTACCAGGTGAACTGATGTCGCTGCCGCTGGACGTCAAGAAAATGATGGTCATGATGTATGCGGAAACCTCCGCCCAGGATGTTTTTGGTCTGCACGAGCTGCCCGAGATGCTGCGCTGGCTGCAGCGTGCTGCCGTAAATCATTGCGAAAACGAGTATGAAGCGATGGCGGGTCATCGGGACACGTCGGCGCTGTACGACGAGGAAGACTGCTGAGGTTTTGAGCGGTGAATTGATTTGAAAAGCGGACCCAAGGGTCCGCTTTTTCTATTTTATTTTTACGCCGATGAGCTGATATATAAACCGCCTCCCCTAGACGCCGTAACTGAAGCCGGAACGCGACTTCAGCCGGCATAAGGCGACGCTACCGGTCAAGTCCATGCCCTTTTGGTTAATAACCGGGTAGGAAGATAAGCATGGAAAAACTCCTGACGCTCGATGAACTCGCACTGGTCCTGGGGCGAAGCGCACAGACGATAAAAAAAGACCTCCGGCGTAGTCCCGACGCTGTTCCCTCGCGGCTGACATTGCCGGGTACTCGGCTGCTACGCTGGAGAACGGCAGATGTACAAGCTTGGCTTGAGAACCTGTCGGAAGGCCAACATGGCTAAGAAGACAACCCCGCCCTTTCGTCCACACTTGTATGCCAGTCACATTGTCGGCTCCGGTCGGGTGGCTGCGGACCACGGCTTGCTGTATACCTGGACCGGCACTCACTGGTTTCCCAAAGGAGAGAAAGAAGCTAAGAGCGAAGCCTACCACTGGCTTGTCGCGCAGGATACAAATTGGGCTAGTTCTGACAACGCCCGCAAAGCCTGCAGCGCTGCCTGTCTTTTCTCGCCTGCGCTTCCAGTCTTGACCAGCAAGGTGGTCATCCCGACTCGAAATGGCTATGTTCATCTTGAAGGCGCCGAACTAGTTTTGCGTGAAGCGGACCCTGGATTGGGATTGACGCATGCGCTTGAATGCGAATTTGTTCCTGGTGGTCCACCTCCAGCCAGGTTTATCAAGTTTCTGGAGCAGGTTCTGCCGGACGAGCAGGTCAGGTCGCGTGTCCAAGAGTACATCGGCTACACGCTCTTGGCAGATGCCCGCTATCAGCGAGCGCAGTTCTGGCTCGGGGAGGGTGCCAACGGCAAGGGTGTCCTGGCAAATGTCGTACAGGCACTGCATGGCCATGTCGCTGCTATGTCACTTGACAAACTGTTCGGCTTTCACCTGTCGCCGCTGGTCGGCGCCAGCTTGGTATATGTCGATGAGGTCTCCCGAAAACCGATTGACGAGCAGTGCCTCAAGTCCATGATTGCCGGGGAGCGAATTGCCATTGACCGGAAATACCTTGACCCGGTCAGCGCTCATGTTCGGGGCAAGTGGCTGGTCCTTGGCAATCATCTGCCGGTCATTTCTGACCATAGCGTCGGATTTTGGCGTCGGTGGGACATCGTGTCATTTGGCATAACCATCTCAGAAAGAGGCCGTGACCCCATGCTTGCCCAGACCATCATTGAAACGGAACTTTCCGGGGTTCTGGCCTGGGCATTGGATGGTCTGGTGCGGCTGCAGCGGCGCGGAGGGTTCGACCCCGTATTGCCTAACGCCATGGTCTTTACCCTGCAAGAGGCGAAGGCCGACACCAATTCAGTCGTTGCATGGCTCGCTGATTGCGAGACAGAGACGATGACGGCCTGCAGCACGCCGAAAGAGCAGGTGTTCGAACACTACCGGGGATGGTGCTCAGCTAGCGCCATGCGAGAGGTCAGCGCTGTACAGTTCTGGAAGCGCATGAAAAGTCAGCTCAAGGACCTGGAAGAGGTGCGCACACGTATCAACGGCCAACAGCGGCGGATGTGCAACGTCAGACTCGGCTCCGCCATGCCGACGCCTTGGAAAAGCGGTTCCTGAGCTGGAGCTGTGCTGGGTCTTCATTGACACGGAAATAGAAACCAGACGCCCCGTGAGGGGTGTTTTCATTGGGGAGCGGCGGCAAGGCATCTGCATGAGTTGGGTGTGCTGGGTTATTCGCGAAAACACTTCTTGCTGAAGCTGCACTTCTTCCCTTCTCCCTATTTTTCCCTGTGATAGTTAATAAATAGACCCAACTCACTCGGCACACAGGAATTTTTCGACGTAATTCTCCTGTGTCGTTCCCTGAGCCGGGTCAGTGCGTTCACCAGCACAGCCTTGGCACATTCAGTTCAAAAGCCAGTCTCTAAAAACAGGCATATTTGCTCAATTGCCTGACCTGCTCCTCGAAACGGTTGCCCTGCTCAGGCGGTCCGGAGATGCTGTCCAAGGAATGCTTATTCGGCGGCCAAGCCATTCGAGTCCACTTAAAACAGTGAGAAATGAGGCCGCTCATTACGTCGTATGGATTTCAGCGCCGAAATGCCTGCGGTTAGAAAATCCATGGATGAGCTTGCCCGAGCTCTCCACTACCCCTTATCGCGCGAAGGAGCATCGTCAGAAGGGGGATTGAACTGCAATAGGCCCAACCGAAAATTACTTGTTTAAGCACTGCTCAGGCGCCCAAACGATGGAGTCTAAGTCGTCCGGTTTCAGCGCTGAAATCGTGCCGGACCGAATCAGCCAAATGCTGTGCAGGAGATGAGGTTATAAGGATTGCGTCCTATTCAAATCAAGTGGACATTCTTGACCAGAGATTCAAAAATTCGTTTTTATATGGGACCTTGAATTATCAATGACCCTGAGCACCGTGGAGCGGGTATGAGGTGAATCTGGATTTCTCGTGGATTTCAGCGCTGAAATACCTGCGGGTCATAAAACCGGCACCTGAGCATTCCGGCCCACCTCGCTGCCCCTGGGCGTGAGGCAAAACCCCGTCAAAATAGGCTCTGAGTAGCATCGGGGTCAACCGGGCCCGTGTCGAACTCAGCCTCGTCGAACAAAGCAAAAACTGCCCGAGCTTCGTCATCAGTCCTGGCGTCGAGCCAGGCACCGTATGAGTTCGGAGGCAGGACAACGATGCTTCGCTTTTCCTTGCCTGGTTTATGAAACCGGCTCATCAGGGAGTGATGTGCTGAGTTGATGGTGGGAAGCGTGAAGGACAAGTACAGCTCTCCTTCAGGCGAGGTCCAGCGGTCGAACAGTCCGGCAACGGCGAACGGTGCGCCATCGCGGCGGTAAATGTCCCACCATTGCGACTTGCCGGATTCGTAATTTGGCTCAGTAAACGCCTGCATCGGTACAAGGCAAAACTGACGATTTTTCCAAGGTCTACGGTAGCTGTTGACGGTAGAAATTGTCTCCGTGCGTGCATTGAGCGTGTCGTATTCGAGCTTGGTTGACTTCGCAAAGAACGGTACCAGTCCGAAGTGGCCTTGCTCTACCACCAACCCAGTACCGCCCTCAGGGCGACGGAGAATTGGTGCTTTGTAGCCCTTGAATATTCTTGCAGGGTACGCAAACGAGGGTTCTGCCGAACTGAAGTGCTCTGCAATGGCTCGCGGTGTCGGTGGTCGGTACTGATTGCACATGTCGGTATTTTGTGGCTCCGTCTGAGAATGCGCAACTGACTGCGACTGTGCCCCGGCACGTCGACGGAGAGCAAACTGAATGCCGGGACACAAGTAGGGGAGGTCGATTTCAGCGCGAAAATACCTGATTTTGAAGTGGCTCCATTCCGTTACCACGTTACCTCGGTTACCGTGTATTCAATGCACTGAGGCCGCCACTTCCATAATTTGTTCCGAAGCTGCCTATTCGCTTCGTTGATAGCCGAGCAGCCCAGTCGATTTCAGCGCTGAAATCGTATTGGTCAATCCTGGCTAAATGCTGGGCATGAGATGAGGTGTGATGACACGGGCATCAAAGCATTCAGATTTTTTACCGATTTCAGCGCTGAAATACCTGCGTCCCCTGAAAACCGGGACCACCGCGTTTCGGCTCAGTTTCCTGCCTTCAGCCTGGTCTTGGGCATTTCGTTATACACAACTCCCTGCTGCCTGAAGCTCGCGTGAGAACCTGAGGCCAGCGGCAAAGTCCACGATGCGCTGCATGCCCGGCTCGCCATCGCCCGTGCCAGCCAGAAATCCGCCGAGTCGGGCAACCAGGCGCACCACCTCTTTGAGAGTGGGCGGCTTGCATGGTAACTTCTGCTTGTTCAGGATGTAGGCCGCTTTCCACTCATCGGGCTCGAACATCAACTGGGCATCCAGGTCCGGTCAACTTCGCCCCAGGCGCATGAGGCGCGCGATGCGCCAGCCGTTCTTGAGCACATGAAAGGACATCTCGATTTTCCAGCGCGCCCGATACCAGTCAATCATGCGCGCGGCCTGCTCCAGGCTGGTCACCGGCAGGTTCGTGAGCAGGCGCCATTCGATGGGCTTTTCACCTTGGGGAGGCTGCGTCTCCCGCGCCACGATGCAACTCGCCTGAACCTTCCCTTTGGCGCCATCGGACAGCTCTACTGTCTGACCCCACACCTGCTGGATGACTTCTCTGGCTTTGCGGCCCTGGCGGGAAGGCATGGTGAAGCGCAACTCACCGAGCGCCTGACCGCCACTCACGTGCGCCCACAGCTTTTCGCGCCCTTTACGAGCGCGGTTGTGCTGGGAGCGCACCAGCCAGTCCACCGGCGAGCCGCTGCCCTGCGCCTTGACCATCAGAGCCATGATGTCGGCCTCCCGGTCGGCCACGTACACCAGCCGGGTGCCGGGCAGTTGCGGGGCCATCTCGGCGAGCCGCTTCGCTAGCCTTCGAGCCAGCGCAGGGTCTCTTTGACGCCAGGACGCTTGCCGTCCTTGTCTTTATGTTCTCTTCCCCACATCCATGCGTCGAGTACGCCCAGCGGTTCGCGCGAGGTTGAAACGGCATAGGTGGGGTGCGCATACATGCCGCGCTGGGCTTCGTAGCTCAACGGCCCCAGGCAGCGCTGGCCTCCTGGCCATTGAAGTCCAGTTCGGTCGTGTCCTGAATGCACAGCACCACCTCGTACTGTCGACAAAGCAGGTCTTGCTTATACTAAGTCTTCTCTTTTTTGTGGGTTGTGGCTGCTAACATTGCAAATGTTACAACCTCTAACATCCGATGTTTCTTTGTCACGAGACGCCCCGAAATATTCTGGGGAATAAGTCTTTGTATGGGGCCTGCCAGAAATTCGGACTGTAAACATTTTACCTAGCAGAAGAAAACCCAAATATTGCTACCGCACTTAGCTGCTCAGCACTTCTAAAACAAATAATTTCCACCAAGGGGTTCATGTTTTGCTTAAACAAAATCAAGGTGTTGCTCTCATAGAAGCGCTCATCTCCGTCCTTATCGTCAGCTTTGGCGTGGTTTCGCTGGTCAAGTTCCAGACTGACCTTCACGGCAGTCAGGCCATCTCGGCGCACCGGGCCGAGGCCCAGGGGTTGGCGCAATCGGTGGTGAATAAGGTCGCCGGCAGCATTTCTCCCGCCACCTACGGCAACGGAGCAGACAGCCCTGCCGGCAAATCAACCACTTACCAGCGCTCGTGGACCGTTACGGCCAGCCCGCTTGGCGATACCCTCGTGGTCAGCCAGGTGTCTTGGCTTGACAACAAAGGCGAATCTGACAAGGTGGTGCTCAGCGGCGTAGTCGCAAAAGACGTCGGGCTCAACGAAGGCAAGCTCCTGGCCTCTGCAGGGGCCCTTGGTAGCGCTGGCACGGGAACAGGAATTGGCACGGGCTCCAATGCCAGCCCGCCCTGGACGGTTGCCCCCAGCTCCTCGCCTTCGACTGAAGACCCTACCCCCATCACCCCCGTCGTCGTGGTGACCCCGGACACGACGGTGACCACCCGGACCATTTCGGGCAACATCCACGTGACGGGTAAAGCGAGGATTGAGGGGGTAAGCGTGACCAGAACTAGTGGAGTCTTCTGCGTACTGACGGCGGTTCCCGGCTACACCTGCACTGTTCCTAAAAGCTGGTCGGGTCGAATTAACCTGGACCCGGCACCCGGTGGCGGCAAGGAGACCCCGGATTATCGTGACTACAGCGCAGGCACCGCAAACCTCACCGAACAGAACTACACCATCGATAAGTAAGGATTCAAATGTTTTCAAGGCCAAAGAACAAGGGTTTCACCCTCATCGAAGTTTTAGTCGTAGTTGCCATCATCGGCATTTTGGCGGCAATCGCCTTGCCCTCCTACTCCTCTTATGTCCGTAAGGGTAGACGGGTTGAGGCCAAGACGGCGTTAATGACCGTATTGCAGTCACAAGGGAAATACCGCGCAAATTGTCCGCAATACGCGTCTTCGCTCGCAGGGGCGGACTCCTGCGTTGTGGGCGCCTACACCCTGGCCTCAGCCACCACCACACCTGCAGGGCTTTACACGCTGGCAGTGACCGCTGCAGACGCGACCTCCTTCACGGCCACCGCAACGGCCGTGGCGGGTTCTGCGCAGAGCAAGGACACCAGTTGCCTGGTGCTGACCCTTGCGCAGGACAAAGGAAAGCTCACGACAACCCCCGCTCAGTGCTGGTAAATTTATGAAAAACAAGAATTCTGGGTTCACGCTCATCGAGCTGATGGTGGTGGTCTCCATTCTGGCCATCTTGCTGGCAGTTGCCGTTCCCTCATTTTCGGGCATGGTGCAACGGGGCCGGCTCAAGGCGGTGGCGGAAGAACATATCGGCCACCTGTACATGGCCAAGGCAGAGGCGTTAAAAACTGGGCAGCCCATCTATTATTCGGTGAAGTCCGGTGCCGGCCAATGCTACGGCTTCAAGAAAGCAGCCGCTTGCGACTGCGCGGAAACCTCTGGCGCCACCTTGTGCGACCTTCTGCGTATTCCGGTGGACCCCAACACGGGGGTGACAATGAGCAGCAGCTACGCAGCGTCAGACATAGCGGGGTTTGAGCCCGTGCGGGGCTCAGCGTTGTTGCCGGGCATCGTGACCTGGACCAACGCCCAAGGCAGCGTGCTCAAAACGGGTGTGTCCGTCCTTGGCCGGGTGTTCACCTGCTCCCCCGCTGGGGCGGGCAACGTGGCGGGCTACGGCTCAACAGGATGTTAAAAATGAACAAACGTTCGATGAAATCAAGCAACCGCGGCTTTTCGCTGCTGGAGCTGATGGTCGGCATAGCCCTGGGCACTTTTATTCTGCTGGGGCTGGTGTCCGCCATGGTGGGACTGCTGCGCGGTGACTCCATCTCAGCAGCGCGGCTAGGCAATGAAGTGAGAAACGCTGCCTTCTTCGTGGAGCGTGACGTCTCCAGGGCGGGTTACCAAGCTGGGGCAGCTGCGGCGCTGGCCACGGGCACCGCAGCCCACACCAACCCCTTTGACCTCCTGGATGCCAGCACACCGGGTTGTATCCGGTACAGCTACGACCGGAACTCCAACGGGCTGCTAGACATTGCCAGCCCCGACGAGCGGTATGCGCTGGTACTCTCGGGCGGCGTGCTTTTCGTGCGGGTGAGCGGGAATGCTTTCAATTGCGACGTCTCCCAAGGAATATGGGAACCCCTGTCCGCCCTGGCTGCCGTCACGGTCACAGAGTTCACCCCGTCGGTCGCCGCCAGTGCCGTGAGCATTCCCAACTCCACCCGGAAAATACAGGTGCGAACCTTGACGTACACCCTAAAGGGGGCCTTGACGCGCACTCCGGCAAAAACCCTGAGCATTTTCAATACGCTGGCGCTGCCCAATGATGTGCTGATTGAAGGAACGTAATGTCTGCAAAAAATCAATCCGGATTCGCGACGCTGACGGTCACGATGCTCCTGCTCTTCCTGGGCACCATGGCGGTGCTGACCTCGTCCAAGGTCATCTTTTACGAGCAAAATACCGCCACCAATGAGTACCACTACGGCCAGGCCGCTGCTGCTGCCAATGCTGGGCTGGCGCGAGCGCTGACTTACCTGGGAAACACGAAAACCACCCTCCCCAACAAGGCGTCCTTGTTTGACGGCGGGACCAAGCTTCTAAAGCCAGCCGCCTTTCCTATCGTGGAGCAACTCGGAGCCAGCAAGAGCGGATTCAGCGTAACCATGTCCCAGCCTAGCCCTGTAGCTGACCCCTACCTTATACAGGTGACGTCCACCGGCTGCGCAGACGGCTGCGCGCCTTGCACTCCCGACTGCGGCGCGCAGGTCATCGTCACCGAGTTGGTCAAGCTGAGAAAGCTTGTCTTCAATCTGCCCGACGCCCCCCTGGTAGCACGGGGCGCGGTGGACGTCGGAGGGTCTGGCGACGTGATAAACACCACCCCAAACGGTATTGTTATCCGGGCCGGAGGAACCATCTCAGCGAACAAGGTGACCGGAAAAATGGTGGGCAACGACACGATTTTGGCGGGGACGCCCCCTGCGGATTTTTTCAATTACTTTTTTAATGACACCAAGGCAACGGTTAAGGGGGCGATACCAAACCTTAGCGCTACGTTTCCACCCGCAGGGCAGGGGGGCGCCTACTGGATTGAGGGCAATACGGCTATCCACGGCGGAACTTACGGAAGCGAATCGGAACCGGTGGTCCTCGTTGTTAACGGCGACTTACAGATAAACGGGGGTACCATAATCTATGGCTTGGTTTACGTTATTGGGGGGTGGTCCAATAGCGGAGGAGGAAACTCCTACATTTTTGGCGCGGCTATCTCGGACGCCAACTATTCTACTGTTGGCAACAAAACCATCACCTTTAACCAAACCGTTCTGAGCGCTATTGGCGCCACTACAGCCCCTGCGCGAGTCATTGGGAGCTGGAAAGACTTTTAAAATACTTTTGAGGGGTCAGATTTTTTACCGATTTCAGCGCTGAAATACTTCTGTTCCATAACAACCGGAGTCACTGCATACCGGCCCAGTTCCGTGCCTTCAGCTTGGGCGTGGGTGCTGGCTTGACATGCCGAAGAACAATTCTTAAAAACCCTATTTGTCTTTCAGATTTTTTTAAATTAGATTTTTTATATCTGCAATGCGGGTGCACTATTGAACGGCTGAGCAGAAGCCTCGCGCTACGTGACCGCCAGAAAACGCGTTTTCTGAGGTTTCCAACTTTCTCAAAGCGCGCGACCTTTCCCGTTTTTCCGCAATGCACTTCTTCCTTTCCCGGATGAGGGGAAATAGCTCACCAGCGCATGGCATTTTCGAGCACCGTCGGGTAATATCTAGTTGTGCAGATGAGGTGTTGCTACCTTCCACTTGCGGGTTCCTCCCACCGGAACTCAGGGAAAAACAGCTTGAAGTAGTTTGCACATTTTTGAGGGCATCAAAGGTTGCCTGCAGCCACCCCAGCTGCAAACACGCGCTTCGCAATGCAAGACCGCAGCGCTCCTAAATGGTCATTGACCAAGGAGCGCACATGCCTGTCTTTCGCCTTTTTAATTTTCATTCTCGTTTCTGCAGCGTAATCGCGCCATGCGGTTCGCGTTCGCCTGCGCTGGTGACTGTGACTGAGGAAACCGTTGATATGAACCTCGAACGAAAAGTCGCGCGGAAGCTGCGATTGGTAAGCAGTCCGGTATTCGAGGTGATGGCATGGGTGCTGGCCTTGTTTGTGCCCCACAAGAAGGGGTTTGGAAAATTCAGGCATCGGGGTGAAGGTGGCCCTCAGGCTGGTGCGCAGTTTTCTACTACTGACGCAAAGGAAGCGCTCCAGTTCAGCAATGCAATTGACAGCGCACAGGACCTACCCCGCGAAGAGCCCGCAATCGCCCCAAACGTGAACCTGCAGGATGGCCTGGCGTCGTCGTCATTCATCTCTGGCGGCGTCTGGACGATTGAGAGCGGGTAGGCGTAAGGATTCGTTCGTAAATGAGTAAGATCGCCCGCAAACCCGCGCCAGGCTTAGGTTTCGAACCCGACTCCATAGTCCACAGGCAGGGGATGGCGCTCTTTCATTTCGTAAAGT
>Ga0123337_10004443_pt1 | contig 14295 bp, 11 predicted proteins | sample frozenSSSSmetaG_FD_89792 | JGI IMG/M metagenome (GOLD analysis project Ga0123337, IMG submission 89792) | Glacier valley bacterial and archeal communities from Borup Fiord, Nunavut, Canada, to study Microbial Dark Matter (Phase II) -... | ecosystem: Environmental > Aquatic > Freshwater > Ice >... | reverse complement strand
GAGGCAGTCTCCGCCGCGAACATGGAATAATTTGTGTACACATCGGGCTGTTCGCGGTTCGTGAAGTAGCTGTGCATGGAATGGCCGAGTTCGTGCGCGAGCGTACTCATGCTCTCGATTTCATCCGAATAGCTCACGAAGATGAACGGAAGCGTGCCTTTAGAGCCAGTCGAAAACGCGCCCTGCCGCTTGTTCGGGCTGGGGTAAACATCCACCCAGCGGTCTTCGGTCAGCGCCTTCTTGAGGATCGCGCCGTACTCGCTACCGAGCGGAGCCATCCCCTCAAGGATGTAATCAATAGCCTGCTTGTATTCGACCTTCGGCGACTTGCTGCTGATCGGTCCCCAGATGTCGTAAGGATGCAGTGTATCGACCTTGAGCGCCTTTTTGCGCACCGCCCAGTATTTGTGCCAGACCGGGAGATTGCGCTTGAAGGTCTCAACGAGGTTGTAATAAACCTCTTTCGGAATGTTATCCTGCGAGAGCGCCGCTTCCAGCGCGGTATCGTAGCGATGCGCCCGCGCGAAGAAGACATTCGATTTCACAGCGACCGCGAGGTTGGCGGCAAGCGTATTCCTGTGTGCGAGGTATTCATCGGCGTAGTTTTCCCACGCACTTTTGCGAGCTTCACGATCCGGCAACCATTTGGTCGCTTCAAGGTTGCTCTGGTACAGCTTGACTGCTTCGCCCGTGATCGTCTTGTAATCCGCGAACTGCATATCGTTGTCAGTCAGCATCGAGGCCACGTTATCAACCGCACCGAGCGGTTCAATCGCCATGCCGAGGATTTCTTCCACCTCTGCCGAGCGGACGTGTTCCTGCTTGCGAAAGAGGTCGTCGATGTAGTGTTCGAGATAGCCGAGGCGCGGCTCATGCTTGACCCATTCGGTCAGTGTATCTTTGCCAATCGCGATCAATTCCGGGTCGATGAACGATTGCGCAGCGATGAACTGCCCATAGAGGCCGCGCGCCTGCGCTTCCATGCCTTGCACCTGCTCGTCCTTGACATCGACCGCCGCCGCGAAGCTGGCATAGACGTACAGCTTCATCAACTGCCGCAGAAGCGCGACCGTGCTATCCATCGCGTCGGCCAGCGCCGCTGGTCCTTCGTGCAGGTGGCCTTTGTAGGGCGCAAGCGACGGGAGTTCGGCGGTCAGTTTATCGCGCGCCGTGAACCAATCGGCGCGTGTCGCGAAGACGCTCTCCGCATTCCAGGTGTACTGCTTGTCGATTTTGGTTAGCACTGCGTCGGTCATGAGAAGACTCCACTATTTAAGAGAAATTTCGAGGACGGGCATGTTGTGCGTGCTGGCCTGCAATTCGGAGACACCCGCACTGAGCGCCGTCACGTTGCGCAGCCAGAGGTAATCCACGCGCGAAGTGACGTTGTTGATCAGCCGCCATGTAATCGCCTTTTCCGCGGCGAGTCCGGTGAAAGGATCGCTGAAATAGGCGGCGGCCTTGTTGTAGACATCCGAGCCGGGCGTATTATAGAACGTCCCGCCGAAAATGGTGCGCGCGGCCAACTGCGGATCATTCGCGGCAATCAGGCTGAACACCTCGTCGAGTTGTTTGAGCTGGTCCTGCTGCTGCGCTTCCGGCGTGAGCGCACTCTCGCGCAGGAGCAAACCCAACTGCGTATTGTAGATGTTCAGTGCGCCGCCTTCCGGGGTGCGCAGCCGCACGAACTGCACGCCCGTTTGCTTGCCGACGCCGCTCAGGAATTGCGAGCCGCGCGCCTCAACCGGGAAGCGCGTCAGGATTGCCAGCCCTTGCAACGCCTCGTTGGTCGGGAAGAATTCGGCCTGCATTCCGACCGCCTGCGCCAGCCACGCCACCTGATCGATCCCATAGCTGATCAGCCGCCCGGTTTCGGCCTCTTGCAATAGTACGACATCTGCGCCCGCCTTACTGATTTCTGCGGCGATCTCGCTCAGATTTTCATCGAAATAGAGGCTGTAACCGCCGTGCAGGTTAAGCGTCGTAATCCGTGCATGGTCGGTCTCTTCCGGCTTTATGACGACCGGACGAATGAGCGTGAACGTCGCGCCCGCCGCAAGGATTACGAGCAGTAGTGTGGAGAGCGACATGCCATAGCGCCCGCCCCGGAACGGCAGCCGTTGACGCGCGACTATCGCGGGCAGGTTGATCAGCAGCGCGCAAATGAGTACGAGGCCGAGGCCAAGACCCCGCAGCGCCCGCAAGCCTGATGCGAATGGCTCTTGCAGGTTGCGCACGAACGCATATTCATAGGTGAAGTAATCGACGCCACTCAGCGCGAGGAACAGCGCAAGCCCGATCACCAATGCCGGACCGCTGAAATTCACACGCCCGGCGGCGGGCTGCACCAGCCACCAGAACGAGATGCACACCAGAAACTGCGCACCGACCAGCGCCCCCGCCGAGATCGGACCGCTGAACCGGAAGCCGATGATCACGAGCAGCCCGGTCAGCAGCAGCCAGACCCACCCGCGCCACTGCGCATCGAAAATCACCAGAAAGCGTCGGATGAACTCGCGCACGACGGCAACGAGGGGGAGCAGGGTCGCGGCAACGAGGAACGGCGCAACCGCGTTCCCATCCAGCCCGGCGCGACGTCCGGCGGCGTTCGGCAGCGCGAAGAGCGCAAACTCAACATAGAACAACCCGCCGAGCGCGACCGCTCCCCAGAGCGCGATATGCGTGCGCGGCGGCGGCTGATAATCGGGGTTACGGCGCTCGCGGCTATCCAGCCAGATATTGAGCAGGATCGCGACGAAGAGCAGCATCGAGAGCGCGGCCTGTATACCGAGGAAGCGTCCGTCCCAACTCGGATCGACCGAGCCGCCAAAGGTACGCAGCAGCATATCCAGCGCGAAGCCGATGATGAACAGCGCGGGCAGGATGTCACCGTTGCGACGTGCGAGCGACGCAGCATAGAGCGCTCCGCAGCCTGCCGCCAGCGCCGCGCCGACCACGCCAAGGACGCTGTGACCCGCGAAAGTCATGTAGACGCGCCCGACCGCGCCGACCGCGCCAACCAGCGCGCCGAAGTGCGAGCGCCCGATCAGCAACGCCAGTAGCGGCAAAAACAGCGCGATCCCGACCGCTGCCAGTTCGATTTGCAGGTCGAGCGGCTGGATCACACCGGGAGCCGCGCCGACCGCGCCGGGGTTGACTGTTTTTATGAGTTGGTCCAAACTGCCGAGATGTGCGTAGAGCGTCCCATACAGAAAGCGGACGGCCTGCACGAAAAACAGCCCGACCAATCCGGCTTCGATATAACGCAGAATGTCGCGGCGGGTTCGCGCCATGCAATTTCCTTCAAGGGGTACGGTTCAGGTGAGCGTAGCAGGCTCACGCCCTGCGCTCATCGCACATTTTACCTTCCTTAACACGCCTTGCGCTATAATCCTTCCAATTTAGCCGGGAAGGGACACCATGGAAACCGTCGATAAGATACTGAGCGGTGGGTTTGTCCTCACCATGAATGAGTCAATGGACCTGTACCCGGTCGGCGCGGTCGCGATCCGGGGCGATCAGGTTGTCGAAGCCGGACCCGTAAACGCGATCCTCGCGAAATATACCGCCGCCGAAGTGCTGGATTGTACTGATCAGGTAATCATGCCCGGCCTCGTCAACGCGCATACACACGTCCCGATGACGCTGTTGCGCGGTATTGCCGACGACCTGCGCTTCGATGTGTGGCTGATGGGCTACATCATGCCGACCGAACGCGAGTTCGTGAACCCGGAATTTTGCCGCCTCGGAACGCGCCTCGGCTGCGCGGAAATGATTCGCTCCGGCGTGACGATGTTCGCGGATATGTACTATTTTGAAGCCGACATTGCCGACGAAGTGGCAAAGTCCGGGATGCGCGCGGTCCTCGGCCAGACGGTTTTGAAGTTCCCGACGCCGGACGCGGACAGCTACGAAGACAGCCTCGCCTATACGCGCAAATTCATCGAAACGTGGAAAGGCCACCCGCTCGTCGTCCCGGCGGTCGCGCCGCACGCGCCCTATTCCTGTACCGACGACATTCTGACAGCGTGCAAGGACCTCGCTGTAGAGTTCGATGTGCCGCTGTTGATCCATATCGCGGAGATGAAGCAGGAAGTCGAGGACAGCCGCACCGAATTTGGGATGCCCGTCGTCCCGCGCGTGAAGAAACTCGGCCTGTTCGAGGCGAAGACGCTGGCTGCTCATTGCGTTCACGTCGATTCCGGTGAAATCCGCACGATGTTCAACCACAATGTTGGCGTCGCGCACTGCCCGACGAGCAATCTTAAATTAGCGAACGGAATTGCGCCCATCGTGGAGATGCTCGAACGCGAGTTGAAGGTCGGTATCGGGACCGATGGCGCATCCAGCAACAACGTTCTGGATATGTTCGAGGAAGTGCGGCTCGCGGCGCTCCTTTCCAAAGGCGCGACGATGGAGCCGACCGTCATCCCGGCGCGGCAGGCGCTGCTGATGGCGACCCGCCTGGGTGCGGAAGCGATGCACATGGGACACCTGACCGGGAGCCTCGAACCCGGCAAGCGAGCGGACATCATCATCGTGGATCGGAACACTATTCATGGCGCGCCGCGCTTCGAGCGCAACCACGACACTACCTATTCGCAGCTCGTCTATGCCTCGAAAAGCACCGATGTCGCGCACGTCCTGATCAATGGCGCGTGGGTGATGCGCGACCGCAAGCTATTGACCATCGAAGTGCAGCCGACTATCGACGCCGCCAACGCGCTCGCCAAAAAGATCGACCGTTTTCTGCTCAGCCGTGAGGGAAACGTGTTGAACAAGCTGATTGCGATTGGCGGCGTGGAGCAGGAAGAAAGCTTCGAGATACAGGTCAAGGCGCGCATCGAAAATGCGGAAGCGCTCGCGCCGCTGCTCGGCGATTATCGGGTGCAGGTCGTGAAGAAGTCGCACTACCGCCAGTACGATACCTATTTCCTGTTCATGGATGAGGCGCAGGGGCGGGTCCGCTACCGTGAGGACGATCTGATCGATGAGAAGGGTGCAGTTGCAAGTGTGCGCTCGCGCCTGACCTTCACCGCGCCGACCAAGGAGCGCGAATTTGACGAGGCGGTGCTGCTCAGTCGTTCACAGTTCCTCGCCCCGGCGGATCGTCCGCTGCGTTTCTACCGCGAATACTTCCGCCCGAACGAGGAGCGGCATATCGAAAAAGAGCGCATCCGCTGGCACTTGCTCTATAAGGGCGTGCTGTTCTACGTCAACCTCGACCACATGATCAACCCGGATGTGGATGGCATGTTCATCGAAATCAAGAGCCGCACGTGGTCACAGAAGGACGCCGAATACAAAGCGATGTTGATCAGCGAAATGCTGGTGAATGTCCTCGGTCTGCTGCCGGAGAAGCGCGTCCGCAAGGAATATATCGAACTCGTTCCGGCCTAATGATCCGGCTGCAAAGGAAAATGCGTCCACCTATGCCCGAAAGAACCGTTGAAATTCAGGAAAAACTGGCGAAGCTGCGCCGTATCGCGACCGACAAAGGCTTCGACGGCGTGCGGATCACAGCGATCCACAATGCCGCGTGGATCACGGCGGGCGCGGCGACCTATGTGAACGAGGGGACCGATGGCGGCGCGGCTGCGATCCTCGTCACGGCGGATCAGGCGGTGGTCGTCGCGGATAGCATCGAGACGCCGCGCCTCACCGATGAGGAACATCTCGCCGCGCTCGGCTTCGAGTTCCGTACCAAACTCTGGCATAGCGACGACGACCCCGCCGCCGATCTCGTGGCGGGCAAGCGCATCGCGACCGAGAGCGACCTTGCCGCCGATTTGCTGACACTGCGTAGCAATCTCACTGCGGGCGAGATGGAGCGCTTCCGCGCGCTCGGCACGCTGGCAGGCGAGGCTATGAATGAGGCGATCCGGCGTGTGCGCCCCGGCCATACGGAATATCAGCTTGCCGGGTTCCTTGCGGAAGCAACGCGGGCGCGCGGTGGCAGCCCGATTGTCAACCTGGTGGCGAGCGACGACCGCATTTATCGCTATCGCCACCCGCTCCCGACTGCCAAACAGGTCGAAAAGTACGCAATGCTGGTGCTGTGTATGCGGATGGGCGGCCTTGTCGCTTCGGTCACGCGGCTCGTCCATTTCGGAGCGATCCCGCCGGATTTGCAAGCCCGCGCCGCTGCCGTAACGGAACTCGACGCCGCGCTGATCCTCGAGTCGCAGCCGGGGCGCACGCTCGCGGACCTGTTCGGCATCGCGAAAGCACACTACGAACGGCTTGGCTACGCGGGCGCAATCGATGAACATCATCAGGGCGGCACGGCTGCCTACCTGCCGCGAGAGACGGTCGCTACCCCGCACACCCACGCGCAGATCGTATACGGGCAGGCGTTCGCCTGGAACCCGTCGGTGAGCGGCAACAAGAGCGAAGATACATTTCTGCTGACGGAGAGCGGACCGCAGGTAATCACGAGGATCGAGGGCTGGCCGCTGCGCTTAGTTCAAATCGGGAACAGATCAATCGAGCGCCCGCTCATCCTGCAAGCCTAGCGCGGGAATGCAGCCGCCGCGCTATCATGACCGGGCTGACTGCGCCATGCCGCGCAGCCGCTTCGCAAATGTCTCGCGTATCTGCGCCTCCATTGCACGGAAGGGCGCGGAGTCGCGGTCCAGTTCATCCAACCGTTGCGAATACATCAGGCTCCACGCAATCGCGCTGACAGCGTGCCGCCACGCCTCGGCGGGTTCATCGAACTGCACCGCACATTGAATGGCGTTGGCGATCCACGCGAAAATGACATGCGCAGAGGCGCGTTCGCTCATACCGATTGCTGCGGCGAGCGCGGCAAGTTGCTGGCTTGTTTGCGCGGCAAGCACCCGGCGACCTTCCGCCGAGAGGTCGTGCGAGATGAGGGCGTGTGCGTAGGCCGGGCGAATGTTCTGCAACACGCACCAATTCAGGAAGCGCTCTTCAAGTTTGGCATCGAGAACACCCGTGCCGAGCAAATCCAGATAGGACGCGCCGCTATTCGCCACGTGCTACTCTTCCTTATCGCCTAGCGCAGGCGTTTTGACGACATCACCCATACGCGGCGGAATATTGGGCGGGTTGCGCCACCAGCGGCGCAGCGTCCCCACCACGTCGCGCGCGTCATCAACAACCTCGATGAAGCGCAAATCGCGTTCCGTGACAGTGGATGTGGCCGCGAAACTGACAAGGAACGCGCGCCAGCCCGCGCCCACGCAGACGAGCGGGCGGGCTGGAATTTCCGCGACTTGCAAGAGGCTCCAAGCCAGCGCGAGTTCCGCAAGCGTGCCGACGCCGCCGTGCATCACGACATACGCATCCGGCGCGACAATCAGGTGGTTGAGCCGCGCGGCAAGCGTAGGCAGCAATACTTCCTCGTGCAGAAACTGGTTGGGTACGAGACCACGCTCGTTGAATAGCCCGACCGTCACGCCGATCACATGTCCGTTGGCTGACGCCGCGCCTTCACTAATCGCACCCATCGTCCCGCCGTAGCCGCCCGTCATCACGCTGAAGCCCGCCTGCGCGAGGTGTATTCCAAGGCTGTACGCCTCTTCCCAATCCGGGGTTCCGGGCTGCGTGTTGGCACTTCCATAAACGCCAATAACTTTTTGTTCAGCCAAGATATACCTTGAAAAGTGTATTAAGCCATATGCATGATTGTATCACAATCTATATTAGTTTTTTATAGACTGAAAATGGATTTCCGCTGTACTATACGGGTAGATGAGAATGTCATTTATGCGCTTCATACGGCGCTCACAATTAGATGGGATTGAAGGCCAAACAATGTACACGACCAACCAGATTTTATTCCCACACACGATTATTTTACGCTTGCGCAGCACACGCGGCGAGGTCTTTGCGGCATTGGTGGATCGGGTCGCCGCGGCTGGTGAAGAAAGCGATGAATGTTTGGCATTTATGCTGGTCATGGTACGGCTCAACGGGTGTATGATCTGCGAGACGGATAGCTTCCGGGCGATGCGCGGTTGCGAGCCGTGCGCGGTGCAGACCCTCCGGCGCTACAAAGGACCGGATGAAGAGTTGCTCGCGGCGTTCAGCAGCGCGCTCGATGAAATCCGCAGCTATCAGTCACGGCAGGGACGTAGTGGAACCGTAGGGGCTGCCTGATCAAGCCCGGTGACTGTGATCAGCCGTATTCACTTAATACTCGAAAGCCGGAGGTTCCGGCTTTCGTTGTTTAGTGTGGAATTGTGATCACGATGATCAATAACGTCAGCACAAAGCCGACGACGACCGCCAGCACGACCCATTTGCCATCGGTATCACTGGCCGCTGGTGGTGGTGTGGGCGCGTTGCCTGTCCCCATATTGCGCCGCGCCGCAACGACTTCCTTCGTCATGCTCGGCGTGGCAACTACATTGCTAATCGGATGCGGCGCGGATGCAATTCCGGATGTAAGTGGAGCAGGCGACGACCGGGTTGCGGCAGTGCGCGCCGGGCGCTGCTCACCGCGCAGGTAATAACGGCAGCGCACGCAAAACTCCGCGCCGGGTAGGTTGGCTGCCCCGCAGCGCGGACACAGGCGCGAGGCGGCAGGAACAGCGCTTGGCCGGGTAGGTTCCACTCGCGGCGGCTCTGCTTCCGGGCGCGGTTGCGCTGCTTCGGTGCGGGATGGTATTGCTTCCGGCAGTTCCGGTTTGAAGGCGGCTTTTGCGTCCGGGAATTTGGGACTCGTCAGCTCGCGGCGTCCCGTGACAACCTCGTTGCCGCGCGGCGCAGCAGCAACCGGGAGCGGATTCAGCTTGTCGAGCAGCGCCCGCCATGTCGCGAGCGGTGGGCAGTCTTCCAAGGTTGCACTGCGCCAGGCCTGCTCGAAGGCGGTAGCAAACTCCGCGCCGAAATCCCCCGCAAGGTAATCGTGCAGCATCTTGTAGCGCGGCGTATCGCGCTCCTGCATCTCCGCGCCCGCGAAGAAATGTTCGTCGGCGCTGTTCTGGCGCACGCGCAGGTTCTGCCAGCCGAGCATCTCCGCGAGAATGACTGCCCCGCCAAAACGGTCCCCGGCAGGCATCCACTGCCCCGCGCTTGCACTGCGGCGATGCTGATAGCCTTCCTGTCCGGCAGGGAATTCGACAGGCTGCGGCAAGCCGGGACCAAACATCTCTTCGATGTCCACCAATTCGATACGTCCCATTTTCGCATCGGCAACCACGTTCGCGCCCGCAATATCACAATGCGCGAGGCCGTGATCTTCAAGCGTGGCGAGGACGCGCGCGGTCTGCTGCGCAAGGTGAACCGACTCGGTTGCGGAAAGCGCCTGCTTCGTCGCCACAATATCGAACCATGTCTGCCCGGCGACCCAGGGCATCAGCACGCCGTATTCGAGCGCTGGATACTTGCGAATGAGGGCGGGGTGCGTCTCCTGCGTGAAGATGGTGCGGAAAGCGGCGCGCAGGCCGGGCAGTTCCGCATACTGGCGCAACGCCTTTCCGATTTGCACGAGCGCCGGGACGCGGTACTTCATCTTGAAATATTTGAGTGCGAAGCGTTCCTTGTCCGGCGCGATCAATTGAATGACGAACCCACGCGCGCCGCGCTGCACATAGGGGACGCCGCGCAGCGCCGGATGTTCCGCAACGTGATAGACCTTGTTATCGATGGTGAGTAGTTCATTCAGCTCGAATTTGACCTGCGCTTTGTTCATCGCGGGAGTTCATTCCAGTTCACTACAGCAAACGCGATCCAGCTTGCAACGATAATTATCACGAGCAGTATGCAGCTAACCAGAATCGTGATCAGGGCGCGAATTCGTTTTTTTTTAGCGGGCTTGCGCTTCGGTTTACTGATCGGTTCACTGCCGCGAGTGCCCGCAGCGACAAACGCATCCGGGGCGGCGGCGGGCGTGAACGTGACCGGGGCGCTCCACGCACCGGGATAGGTGTAATCATTGAGCGCCTGCACGCGGCACGTCACCGGGCGCGGTTCAGCATTGGCGGGGAGCGTGACGACATAGCCGAAGCTACGCTGCTTGACGTTCGCCGGTTCATCCGGGCGCAGTGTCGCATCGATCTCGATGGTATAGGGCTGCGTGCCGTCATCGACCGCGACCCGGTAGCGCGTGGCGAGCCGGACATGCCGCCAGCGCAGCGCCTTGTCCTTGGCGGTCGGCTTCTTGATTTCGACCTGCGGTAGCATCGTATATTCACCGAAGCGCGGCTGTGTCGCCAGATCGATGTCGAAGACGCAGATGTCGTCGCTGGCGGGCGCTTTGGCCTGTTCTGCGGTGATGCTATTCAGCAAATCCTGTGATAGCTCGCTCAGACGCGGCGCATAGCTGCCCACGCCGTCGCTGTGGATGGTGATATGCGCGATGCCATCCAGCGCGCGACGCACCGCGAACGGTTCTCCGTTCTTCATCCCGACCCGGCTGGACCAGCGTTTACGAGTCTCCCATTCCGCGCCCTCGATAGCGAGCGCAGCCCCGTTCGGCTCCCACAGCCACGCGCGCATATCACCCATTGCTGCCAGCCACAGCACGCGCGCTTCCAGATCGACCACACCGACCACGAACATCGTCTCGCTGCCCTGCTCGCGCTTACGTTCCAGCGCGGTCCGCTGCATTGGGGGAAGCGTCGGGGTGATGTACTTGCCGTGTACGAGCGCGTCGGCTTCGGCGACCCATGCTCCATTCAACGATGCAGTGAGTAGCGCGTGAAGTGGCGCGGCGTCGGTGGCGTCGGAGCGGAATTCCCATAGCAAATCAATCAGGCGCAGGCCGAGGTATCGCGCCGCGATTTCACCGTAAAAGCTCTGGCTCACACCGTCGCAGAGCGCGAAGGCGACCCGGCCTGCTTCCCAGCGGTAGGCGATAAAATCCTGCCCCAGCGCGTTGGCGTTGCGTGTATCCCGCGAACGCGCATAGACGTAGGTAAGCGCGACCGGACCGGGGACGAGTTCGACACTCGCCTCGGTTTCGTGCTGCTGTGGAACAGTGATGATTGGCGGTGTCATGCAGACTTTCAGGCGACGGGTGTTGCGCCGGACATCGTGAAGGCCATGCGGATCAGGTCCTTGCTCTGGCCGGGGAAGAGCATCGGCGCGCCCTGCTTGAGTCCGTAACCGAATTCCTGCATCTCGCTCAGATAGCTTTCTGGGATGGGCGATGAAATACGCATGAGTGTCCGCGCATATTCGTTCGCGAGGTCGGCCTCGTTGGTGATGCCGGGGAACTGATCGAGCGGCGGGATCGGAGACTTGAGAATTTTGTCGGAGATGAAGATGTTCTCGACCAACACCTTGCCGTCGGGTGTCCCCATGTTCATGATGCGCTGCACAACAGGCGTCGGATCGTCGCCCTGATATTCGCCGTCGGTCATGTGGCAAATCAGCGGCGCGGGGTGGCCTTCCATATACTGTAGTTCTTGTTGCAGCAGCTTTTCGGCTTCCGTGAAGGCCGCCGCCGTGTTGGTCCCACCACGCGGCGCGAACTCCGGCACGCCATCGCGCACGAATTGGTCAATCGTGCGGACGCCGCCGAGGACATCATGCACGACGCTTTCATAGGCATAGATCGCGAGGCGATAACGCGGCGAAACGAGTTCGCCTTTAGTGGAGCGCGCGACCATTTCAAGCGCGATTTCTTGCAACGCATCGGAGACGATTTCGACGCGCTTCTTGTCACCCAACATCTGGCTCATCGACCCGCTTATATCCAGCAGATAAATAATCAGTACGGGGGTCGTCGAGGTCGCAACGGCGGTGTAGGACATAACGATTCCTTTCAGGCAGGCGTTTGCTTGGCCCAGAATTCATTGAGCGCGTTCACAGTCTCATCCGGGCGCTCGAACTGTGGCAGGCCGCGCGTCGGTGCGATCCGTACAGCGGACCAGTTCGGGCGCGTGAGCAGCTCCGGCAGGCGGTCGAAGCGCACATTCGGGTCCTGATCGTAGAGGACCAGCGCGGGCAGTGTCAACTGTGTATATGCACTCTCTAGTATACCCGGCGTGAAGAGTCTCCCGGAGACGAAATAGAGCGGCGCGTTCTTTGCACCCGGCTGATGCGCGGTGATGTAGGCGTAATCCTGCAAGCCGGTATCGACCGGACCCGCGAATGAGCGCTTGAGAAAATAGCGAATACTGCGCCGCGAACTCAGCACATCGTAGATGACCTGCCCCCAGCGCGGGATCGTCAGGAACGAATATACGCGGTTTTTGCTATTGCTCTGTGCGGCTTGCTGGCTGGCACGCAGATTTTTCTTCGCGGTCATTCCGCTTGGCGAAATAAGCGTGAGGCTGCGGAACAACTCCGGACGCTTGAGCGCCGCCATTGCCGCGAATTCCGAGCCGAGCGACAGCGCGACTACATCCGCTGGACCGTTCGAGACCTGCTTTTCCATGAATTCGCATATCGCATCGACATACAACGCGGGCGAATAGGTACGGTTGGAGCGGTCCGAGAAGCCGAAGCCGGGCAGATCGAGCGCGTAGACGGGGCGCTGTTTCTGGTAGCGCTCGAAAAGCGGGCGCATCTCGTAGCTGGACCCGGCAGCGTTGATGCTGTGCAGCAGGACCAGCGGCGTTCCCTGCGCCTCGCGGTCCGCATAATAGCTCTGCATCCCCGCACTGGAAGAGGCGAAACTATAGCGTTCGGCGGGGAGCGCGGGCGGTAGGTCCATATTGCGGTTGACGCGCATCAGGCGGAAGCTCACCCAGCCGCCGACCAGCCCGACAAGCGCAAGCATCAAGCCGCCGCAGCTTGCCGCGCCGACAACAAGCGGATCGGGGCTTTCGATATACGGCTTTTTGGTCGGTTTCTGTTGAGTCATTGCGCCTGCGCCTGTTGGTTGAAGTGCTGCGCAGATTGTAGCGATTTCGGATGCGATCCGGCTAACCCTTGCAAAGTTGATCTGCTCAAATCCCTTATCCCCTGGTAAGTACATGACAGGCTCCAGGAAGAACGTCCAATTTGCGCGACTACGTAACATTTATATCAAAATAGCGGCAAGCGTTCTGTTCGGCTCAATGTGATCTGTTGTGTGGAGCTTCGCCGACGCATAAACAGGTCCAATCTATAATTACTTGCAAATTTACAACACACAGTTTGTCGATTTACTGTTATACTGGCTGAGAGCGTTTTTCGCGCAGGTGGTGGTTTGACGCTGAAAACTTCATAACGCGCCAGGCGTGACTGAAATTCCACCCGCAACCTTCGGGATTATTTTTGGAGAAGCAGCTCATGCCCAACGAAAAGTCGAAATTACAAAACCTCAGCGGCGTCGAACAATTGGACCGCGTGGGTCCCTATCTGGTCATCACCAATCGGAAGCTTCACGCGAAGGGCGAGTCAAACCGTTTTACGCTGATCGATGAAGCGAAACTGTGGGTACACAGCATTCATGGCAGCCGAAATGCGGCCAAAGTATTCGCCCAGAAGCACGGACAGGGCGCACACAACGTTACGGATACGCAAGGCCATCTGATCAGCAACCCGCCTATCGCGCGGCTGCTCTTCGAGGACACCCGTTTTGCGGCAATCTGGTTGGTCGCGCGCGTGCTGCTCGGCTGGGTGTGGCTCAATTCCGGGATCGGCAAATTGAGCAGCCCCGGCTGGATGGAAACGGGTGCTGCTTTGAAAGGGTTCCTCGCCAATGCGGTGGCGGTCAGCCCCACTGGTAAGACGCCTATCGCGTTCGATTGGTATCGCGGTTTCATTCAAGGGCTGCTGGATAGTGGCTCCTACGTGTGGTTCGCCAAGCTGGTCGCGATAAGTGAAACGCTGGTCGGGATCGCTCTGATCATCGGCCTCTTCGTCGGCATTGCAGCATTCGCGGGCGGCCTCATGAATTGGAGCTTCGTCATGGCAGGGACGGCCAGCACCAACGGTCTGCTCTTCGCGGTGGCGATCCTGCTCGTTCTCGCGTGGAAGACGGCGGGCTACTATGGGCTGGATCGCTTTGTCCTGCCGCGCCTCGGCACACCCTGGCGCGCAAGCCGGGTTGATACGCCACCCGCCACTCGCAGGCGACCCGCTGTAGTCTAGATGGAGGATTACGCAAACCGGACGGCAAGAATGCCGTCCGTAACCTCCGAACCACTCATATAGCAACCGCGTGAAAACCGCATATCACCCTTGGACGACCAAAAGCGGAACTATCGCAAGCGCAACAAAAGCAAAACGAAAGCACACTTTCAGAAAGCAGCCGATCATGGGAAGTCGCATCATGGTCATCAACAATTCCGATGACATCCTCGCCATGTTCCAGAAGATTCTCACGATAGACGACCAGCAGGTTTTCACCCAGCTTTTCTTGAACTCCGATCTGCGCGAAGTGCGCCG
>Ga0123337_10004441_pt1 | contig 14299 bp, 12 predicted proteins | sample frozenSSSSmetaG_FD_89792 | JGI IMG/M metagenome (GOLD analysis project Ga0123337, IMG submission 89792) | Glacier valley bacterial and archeal communities from Borup Fiord, Nunavut, Canada, to study Microbial Dark Matter (Phase II) -... | ecosystem: Environmental > Aquatic > Freshwater > Ice >... | reverse complement strand
GGCACATTCACCACCCTCAATATTTCCCCAATGATCATCTCCACATTCACATTTTCCGCCTCTGCCTCATAAGTCAATCCGATACGATGGCGCAATACATCTTTACAAATACTCCTTACATCTTCCGGAATTACATACCCTCTTTTATTTAAAAACGCATAAGCCTTTGCTGCCAGTGCAAGGTTAATGCTGGCCCTGGGCGAACCGCCAAAACCGATCAGCGGCTTTAGTTTTGCTAAATTGTATTTATCAGGATACCTGGTGGCAAATACGATATCCAGGATATAATTTTCGACTTTCTCATCCATGTAAACCTGGCGAACCAATTCTTTTGCTGTCAAAATTTCGCTGGTGGAAGCGACTCTGTTAATTGGAGGAAAAGAAAGCCCCAATGTATTTTGACGCACGATCAACTGCTCTTCGGCTTTGGAAGGATAATCAATGACTACTTTCAGCATGAACCTGTCAACCTGAGCTTCCGGTAACGGATAAGTGCCTTCCTGTTCAATGGGATTTTGTGTAGCCAATACTAAAAAAGGTTCATCCAGTTTAAAGGTGGTATCGCCAATGGTTACCTGCCTTTCCTGCATGGCTTCCAGTAAGGCACTCTGAACTTTTGCCGGGGCCCTGTTTATTTCATCTGCCAAAATAAAGTTCGAAAAGATGGGACCTTTCCTAACCATGAATTCATTCTTGGGTTGGTTGTAAATCATCGTACCAACCACATCGGCAGGTAACAGATCCGGCGTAAACTGTATGCGACTAAAATTGGCATGGATGGCCTGTGCCAGCGACTTTATAGCCAGGGTTTTTGCCAGTCCGGGTACGCCTTCCAACAACACATGGCCATTACTGAGTAAGCCAATCATTAAGCGTTCAATCATTCCGTGCTGACCAACAATTACTTTACTGAGTTCATCATTGATCCGGGTTACGAAACCCGCTGCATGTTTAATCTTTTCGTTCAGCAAACGGATGTCTTCGGCTGTCTGTAGCATATAAAAAAATTTACCCCAATCACAAGGATATGGAGATTTTTAAGTTAAAAATTAAGGACTCATTTAAGACCCATATTAATTGGTATTCATACAGGTTTCAGAAAAATCATCCTGATGGAAAATCCCTGTAGCTTCCTTTTCAGGCCAAATGGCGCAACGGTAGCGAAAATACGAACAATGCACTTACAAAAACTTTACCACAAAAGGGAATGACGTTAAATTGGGCTTAAACTATCGCCGTGTTTGAGATATATTGACACTGTATTTTATGCTTGAATGGTTAGCGTATCCAGCTATCAACTCAAATATTTCCCCACAATCGGCACCCTTCTTCCCACGCCAAATGCCTTTGGAGAAATACGGATGATGGGGCAAAACTGGTTGCGTTTGTATTCGTTGATGTTGACCATTTTTAAAACCCTGTCGACCAATGCAGCATCAAAACCCTGCGCTTTAATTTCATTGGGGCCAAGTCTTCTTTCAATGTATTGGTACAATAGTTTATCGAGTACTTCATATTCGGGCAACGAATCGGAATCTTTTTGCCCGGGACGCAATTCAGCTGAAGGGGGCTTAGAAATGATATTCTCAGGAATAATAAATTTATGCTTGTTAATGTATTTTGCCAGGGCATACACCTGCAGTTTGTAACAGTCGCCCAGCACACCCAGGCCGCCCGCCATATCTCCATACAAGGTGCCATAGCCAGTTGCCAACTCACTCTTGTTGGATGTATTCAACAGTATATAACCAAACTTATTGGCAATGGCCATTAATAGATTTCCCCGGCTGCGGCTCTGTATATTTTCTTCGGCTACACTAAAAGGTAAGTCTTTAAAAATCGGCTTTAATTCTGTTAAAAAAGTATCGTAAATATTCTTGATTGGAATGATATCATAAGGATTACCCAGGGTCAAACTTAACGCTACTGCATCATCCACAGAATGCCCGGTTGAATATTGAGATGGCATTAATACGGCCCTAACATTGGCTGCTCCCAACGCTGTGCAGGCAAGCGCAATGGTAACCGCACTGTCTATGCCACCACTGCTGCCTAAAATGGCTTTTTTAAAACCCATCTTGGAAAAATAATCCCTGATGCCCATTACAATCGCATCATGTACCTGTGCAATATTTAAATTTTCTTCCAGGGAAAGCGGTGTTAACTCTTTATCCGGTATTCGGGTGGATGGTTCTATTATTGGCGCATCAATAGTTCCGTCGTCATTCAAAACAAACCCATATAAAGCCTCTTCAAAAAGGGGAAGCTGACCACATAGATTGGCATCCTTATCAAATACCAGTGAGGCGCCATCAAATATAACTTCTGTTTGACTGCCCACTCCATTGCAATAAAACATCGGAAGCTTATACTTGGTGACGTTGGCTTTGATGGTTGCCTTTCGGTCTTCATCGTGAGTGTAGTCAAATGGTGACGCAGAGATGTTGATCATAAAATCAGGCTGCTGTGGCATCAGCTTGTCCATCGGGCAAATCCTGTACAGTGGATTGTGACCCAAATTCCAGATATCCTCACAAATAGTAAGGGCAATTTTTTTACCTTTAAATGCTACTACATTCCATTCATACGCCGGTTCAAAATAGCGGTATTCATCAAATATGTCGTAGGTGGGCAGTAATGTTTTGTGAGCAATCGCAGTGATTGTTTTATTGTATAAAAAATAAGCTGCATTGAACAAATCCTTTCCTTCCTTCACCTTATTTCTGTCGGGTGCACCCACAATTACAGCGATTGTATCTGCATGTTCTTTGATCGTATCAATTGCAGCATAACACTTCCGAATGAAGTCGTCAAATTCCAAAAAATCTCTTGGCGGATAGCCGCAAATACTTAACTCGCTGAATACAATAATATCGCCACCCTGTGCTTTAGCTTCTTCAACGGCGGCAATGATCTTTTGCGTGTTGCTTTCAAAATTGCCGATGTGATAGTTTTGCTGTGCTAAAAATATTTTCATATGCCAACCCTTAAAGGGACTTAACTTTATGTTTAATAATCATTTTATTTCTTTGTAAAGTTAAAACATTCAACCCCATTAACCAGTATGAGAGTAGCTGTCATTGCAATTTTGTTTAGTGCGTTTTTAGTATCCTGCAACAATGCAGAAAAAGCTCCCGATGTTTCCGATGTTAAGATCAACCTGTCAACTGATAGATTCGAAAGAAATTTATTTGATACAACCACTAAAAATTTATTTACCTACATACAAAAAATACAAAGCAATGACCCTTCCTTTACCACCCAATATCTGACGACCATTTTAGGTGTAGATCCATCATGGCCTACTGATACTGCATCCAACTATGTAAATGCATTTATAAAAGCCTACCGGCCGGTTTATGATAGTGCAGAAAAAACATTCAAAGACTTTACCCCTTTTGAAAAAGAGATTAAGAAAGGATTGCAATTTGTAAAGCATTATTTTCCTGATTATAAAGTACCGGAAAAAATAATTACCTATATCGGACCGGCAGATGGTTATGGAGATATATTAACTTCCGATGCTTTGCTGGTTGGGCTACACCATCACCTGGGTAAAGATTTTTATTTATACAAATCTTCATTGGTTCAGGAAACGTATCCTGACTATTTATCCAACCGTTTTGAACCGGGCTACATTGCGGTAAACTGTATGAATAATATTGTGAACGATTTGTATCCTGAAAAGACGGATGACAAACCGCTGGTAAATCAAATGATTGAAAAAGGAAAACGTTTGTACCTGCTGAGCAAATTATTACCGCACGTAGAGGCCTATAAACTAATCGGCTTTACACAAAAACAATTGGATGATGCCAACTTACACGAAGCGGTGATCTGGGACCTATTCGTAAAAAATTCATACCTACAGATAACAGATAAAAACATCATAAAAAATTACATTGGTGAAAGTCCCAAAACAGCCGAACTGGGTGAAGGTGCACCAGGTAACATTGGCTCATATGCAGGCTGGAAAATTGTAAAAAAGTATATGCAAAAAAATGCTGCAACAACGGTGCAGCAATTAATGAATTTAGATTCGGAAATCATTTTTCAGGAAGCAAGATATAAACCCTGATATCTATGCGGCCTGTGCGCTATGTTGCTTTACTTTCGCCACCACCTGGCTTTGTCCAAGCATTTTCATTACCCTGAAATGGGAGAAAAGTGCTTCGGTCATCGTATCATATTTATTATAGGGCAAATTAAACTCTTTGCATTTTTCCATTAATATTTTACTGATCGCAGGATAATGTACATGACTAACCCTCGGAAAAAGATGATGTTCAATCTGAAAATTGAGCCCACCTACAAACCAGGAAATAACAGCATTATTCATTGCAAAATTTGAGCTGGTTTTTAATTGGTGCTCTGCCCAGGCGGTTTCCACATGTTTTGTTTCATCAAGCGCTACACTCTCAAACTCTGTATTTTCAACTACGTGTGCCAGTTGAAAAACCAACGAAAGGGTTAGGCCCATTGAAGCATGTAACACAAAAAACCCTAGTAACCATGGACCAAATCCCCAAACCAATATTGGAATAATAATGTAAAAAGTAAGATAAGACACTTTGGTTGCCCAGAAAATAATGTGATTTTTCATCGTTAATTTCCACGCTTCAGTGGTATATATTCTCCGGGTAAAATATTTGGTAAAGTCCATAAAGAAAATCCAGAAGATGGATGACAATGCATATACCGGCACCAAATATAAATGCTGAATTTTATGAGCAGGCACCCACTTCTGTGTTTCGCACTGGCGAATAATGGGACTCTTAGCGATATCATCGTCTAATCCATCAACATTGGTATAAGTGTGGTGAATGATATTATGTTTTTGTTTCCAAAAATAAGCGCTTGCGCCTAAGGCATTGGCAGATAAACCAAGCAAATCATTCAACCATGGTTTTGTACTATAACTTCCGTGATTGGCATCGTGCATTACACTAAAACCAATACTGGCAAATGTAAATCCAAGCAATACACAGATAAGCAGCGCAGGCAAAGCATTCATTTTTAGAAAAATCAAACTGCTATACATCAGAATTGCTGCACTAATCAGGGTGATGGTTTTTACATAAAGGCGCCAGTCTCCGGTTTTCTTAATCCCGTTTGTTTCAAAATATTGATCTACGGAAGACTTTAAACTTTGAAAGAATTGATTGTTTCGATTGTCGAATGTAATCTTTGCCATTAGGAGATTATTGGTATTTTAAAGAAATGCAAGCTAGGTGAAATGTAAATTGAATTTATTAGGATTATGCGTTGTTCCTAAAGGTATAGCAAAATAGTTAGAAGCAGCTATTTAGTTCATCTTAAAGGGCACCGTCATCTCAAATGCTGGAATAATCACATCAAAAGTTTTGTTATTGTTACTATTCTCCATCGTGTAGGTGCCGTACATTTTACCCATCTCAGTACGAAGATTGCAACCACTAATATACTGATACGATTCACCCTGGTTAATCTGGGGCTGAACCCCAATCACGCCCTCTCCCTCCACTTCCCGAAGGCTGCCGGTGGCATCATAAATATACCAGTGACGACGTAATAATTTCACCGGGTAAATATTATTATTTTCTATGGTAATCCTATATGCAAACATAAATTCGCTGTTTGCAGGATTGCTGTATTCTGGCTGGTAAAATGTTTCCACACTTACCGTTACGCCTTCTGATATTTTTGAAATCATTCTATTCATGGTATTCATACAAAAATAACCGAAAAAAATACTTTTTGTTCTAATTTGTAGCAGCATTAATCGTTAAATTACTTCTTTATGCATAAAAAATAACATAAGTGTGCCAAAGGAACTGATCATTTTACAGCAACTCAACAAATGAAGCCAGTGGGATTTACGTAATCGAACTCTCCTCAGTTTTAATCCTGGCCATTTATCTATAGGTGTTGATGAGCAAAGCTGAAGATAAAACGTATTGTTATTTAGCTTCAAAAAGGTTTCAGTGGGGCATTTAGTATTTTAAATGATCAACACATTCAACAATAGTTAAACCCTTTTAGCAGCGTTAAAGCCATTTTTCAAAAGCCATTGCAGCACTTTGTCCCTGTTATCGCCCTGAACAATTATTTCACTGTCTTTCACGGATCCGCCAGTACCACAAAATGTTTTCAATTTTTTGCCCAAATCCTCCTTATCAGCGTTAGTGCCAATAAAACCTTCAACCAGGGTCACAGCCTTCCCTGCCCGGTGTTTGGTGTCTAATCGTACTTTCAATTTTTGCTGAGCCGGCAATAATGTTTCAGCTTCGTGAATGCTTTCTACTTCCGGTTTAAAATTGGGATCAGTTGAATAAACCAATCCGCCTAATGAGTTCAATTTTATTTTAGACATGGTACTTCATTTAGTGCTCAACAATCACGGCTTTTAAACTTAAATCCAAACTTTTGGCCTGGTGAATGATAGATCCGCTTGAAATGAAATCAACACCCGTTGCAGCAAAAGCCTCTATATTCTTCAAATTAATTCCGCCGCTTGCCTCTGTTTCATATTGCCCGTTGATTATTTGCAATGCTTCGGATATTAGTTCCGGTGTGAAATTATCCAGCATAATCCGGTTTATTTTCCCAACAGACATCACCTTTTTTACATCCGCTAAACTGCGTGTTTCTACTTCAATCTTTAAACCAGGTTTATTAAGTTGCACGTAAGCGTAGGCTTTTTCAATAGCCTTTTCAATACCTCCGCAATAATCAATGTGATTGTCTTTCAACATGATCATACCATACAATCCAAACCGATGATTTACGCCACCTCCAATTCGTACAGCTTCTTTCTCCAATACCCTGAAATTGGGTGTGGTTTTACGGGTATCTAATAGTTTTGTTGTATAACCACTCAATTTGTCTACATATAACTTTGTAAGCGTAGCGATACCACTCATGCGCTGCATGCAATTTAACACCAGGCGCTCGCATTGTAAAATGGTATGAACATTTGCTTCTACACTAAAACAAGTTTCTCCAAACACCATTTGCTCACCATCTTTCTTAGTACTTGAAAATACAATACCAGGCTGCATATACCGGAATATTTTCTCTGCAACGGCTACTCCGGCAAGCACGCCATCCTCTTTAATCTTTAAAATGGCTTTACCCTTTGCTGCTGCAGAAATGCTTGATAAAGTTGAATGATCGCCATCGCCAATATCTTCAGCAAGCGCATTTTTTATTAGCAATGTTAATTGGTCTTCGTAATTAATCATTCGCAAATTTATAAAAATAAAAAACCTGTAAGCGAAAAGTCTTACAGGTTGTAAAAATGAGTTATAAAATGCTATCAGCGATTTTCAAAACGTAGCTCCTGCAGCACTTGCTTATCACCTTTTTGCTTCATGAAAATGGTAGTTCTGTATGTGCCATTTTTTGTTTGCAAAGTGCCAATACAATATTGCGACCCTGCGTTTTCGCCTTTGTGTATTATGTCAAAACTTTTTACAGGATTTGAAGCAAAAAAATCTTTTAAAACCAATTCTGCCTGGCTCTTGCTATAGCTATTGCTTTTTGATGGCATACTGATCTCAACACTGTTATCAAAATATTTGGCTACTGATGCGGCATTGCCGGATTTCATGGCTGATATTACGTCTTCAATTCCTATGTAGGAAACGAAAGATGTGAGAACGGTCAGGAGTATGGATAAAGTAAAAATTTGTTTCATATTTTATTGTTTAACGGATACGAATTTGCCAAAAACGTGCCAAGGTCAGAGGTTGTTGGTAAGTAATATTATGAAAGATAATTAGCTTTTTTTCAAAAGCCTTAAAAAAGTTAACTTTGGGGCTATGAATACGAAAAAAACAATCCTGGTCATAATGGACGGCTGGGGCCTTGGAAAGGTAAAAAGCAGCGACGCCATTCAAAACGCCAATGTGCCATTTGTAACCTCCTTGTATAAAAATTATCCAAACTCCACACTGGTAACCTGTGGCGAAGATGTAGGGCTGCCAGACGGGCAAATGGGCAACAGCGAAGTTGGTCATTTAAATCTCGGTGCCGGAAGAATTGTGTACCAGGAATTACAGCGGATCAATGTAGCTATTCGCAGTGGTGAATTTCAGCAACATAAAGTTATTTTAGATGCAATACGGTATGCAAAAGCAAACAATAAGCCGCTTCATTTAATAGGGCTCGTAAGCGATGGCGGCGTGCATTCTCATATCAATCATGTAAAAGCTTTTGCATCACTTTGCAAAGCTGAAGGTTTATCTGATTTATTGGTACATGCTTTTACTGATGGCAGGGATACCGATCCCAAAAGCGGACTCGGCTTTTTAACTGAATTAAATGACCACCTCAGCCAAACAACCGGTACAATTGCCAGCATCACCGGAAGGTATTTTGCAATGGACAGGGATAAACGCTGGGAAAGAGTAAAACTGGCATACGATGCCATGGTAAATGGCATTGGTTTTAGAACTGATGATATATTGGGAGCCGTTAAAAAATCTTATGAAGATGGAGTGTCTGATGAGTTCATCAAACCTATCATTAATAGCAATGTATCGAATGGTAAAATTCAGAATGGAGATGTTGTAATCAGTTTCAATTTCAGAACGGACCGCTGCAGAGAAATTACAGAAGTGTTGACTCAAAAAGACATGCATGAATTTGATATGCACAAACTTGAGCTGCACTACACTACCATGACACAATATGACCAGACATATAAAAATGTACAGGCAATTTTTGAAAAAGATGATCTTGTAAATACAATGGGCGAAGTGCTACAACAAAATGGTAAAAGCCAGATCAGGATAGCCGAAACTGAAAAATATCCGCACGTTACTTTCTTTTTTAGCGGTGGTCGGGAGGTTCCATTTGATGGCGAAAAAAGAATCATGATTCCTTCGCCCAAAGTTGCTACCTACGACCTTCAACCAGAAATGAGTGCATTTGAATTAACAAATGCCATTATTCCGGAAATTGAAAATAAAACAGCAGACTTTATTTGCCTGAATTTTGCAAATGCGGATATGGTAGGCCACACCGGTGTTTGGGAAGCTGTAATAAAAGCTGTTGAAACAGTAGACACCTGCGTAGAAAGAGTAGTGACTGCTGCATTGAAGAGCGACTACACAACCTTTATCTTAGCCGATCATGGCAATGCAGATTATGAAATCAATGAAGACGGTACACCCAATACGGCGCATACCTTAAACCTGGTTCCGTTTTTTGTGATTGACAATGAATGGAAAGGCTCTGTAAAGAATGGTAAATTGGGAGATATTGCACCGACGATTTTAACAAGAATGGGTTTACCCCTTCCAGCAGAAATGACCGGCGATATTCTGATTGAAAATTAAACAAACCAACATGAAAAGAATATTGAAATTATTGGGCATAGGCTTGCTGGCTGCATTCGTTGTGATCCAGTTTTTCCGCCCAACAAAAAATACCAGCGCCGATTCTGCTGCTTTTGCCAATGACATCAGCAAAGTTTACCAGGTACCGGATGATGTACAATTGATTCTTCAAACCAGTTGTTATGATTGCCATAGTAACAACACAAAGTATCCCTGGTATTCCAATATTCAACCAGTAGCATGGTGGTTAAATGATCATGTATTGGAAGGCAAAAAGGAAATCAACTTTTCTGAATTTGCATCCTATAGAATTGGCCGGAAATACAAGAAATTTGAAGAGATCATTGAACAGGTAGAAGAGGATGAAATGCCCCTCTCTTCCTACACCATTATACACCGAAATGCAAGCCTGAACAAAACGCAAAAATTGAGTCTGGCTAATTGGGCCACCGCCATCAGGGATAGCATGAAAGTGCAGTATCCGGCAGATAGCTTGAAACGTCCACAAAAACCGCAACAGTAGGCCACCAAATAAAAATCAAGATTGTAAATAATGTCTAGCCAAAAAAAAATAGTGGCAGCTGCTATGCTGGTTAGTTTAGCCGCTCCACTATTTTTTTTGCTTGCATTTTTTATTAAACAACAACATATTCAGCACGAAATGAAAGAAAGGCTGGAGTCTGCATAGCTACAAACAATTATCATTAAAAAGGCTGAGTTTAAATGGGTAAAAAAAAATAAAGAAATCATTATTGATGGACAATTATTTGATGTCAAATCACTTAATATTAATAAAAATGAAATAATCGTAACAGGCTTATTTGACCATGATGAAGATGAATTAGAAAAGGTATTTTCATCCGTGATGCATCAGAAAAAAAATGAAACAGCCCCCATCAATAAGTTTATACTAAAATTTATTTTGACCCCTGCTTTTATCAGAACCCTGTCTGCAACTGTACCATATTCATTTAAAAAAACAACTCCTGTGTATGGCTTTTATCAGGAGGCAATTGTTAGCCAGTATTATTCTATCATAGTTCCACCCCCAATCATTTAGCATTCCGTTTCTTTTAAAAAGTCACTTAATTTTTAGGTGTGTACTGCTATGCATTGCAGCGTGCACCCGTATGCAAAAATAAATCGAATGAAAAAAATCTGTTTCTTTATATCAGCCATTTTATTACTTCAAAATATAAGTGCCCAACAAAAAAAACTCCCTGTTGCGGATACATCCAATAGTAAAATATTACTGGAGGAAGTAGTGGTTTCAGCAAGTAATTTTGCAGAAAAGAAAAAAAATATAGCGCAAAAAATAGAAGTAATTTCTGCCAAGAGCATTGCGCAAACCAATGCACAAAATACTGGCGATCTATTGGTCAATACAGGCAAAGTGTTTGTTCAAAAAAGTCAGCAGGGAGGCAGCAGTCCCATTTTACGGGGCTTTGAAGCCAGCAGGATTTTATTGGTGATAGATGGGGTTAGAATGAACAATGCTATTTACAGATCCGGCCATCTGCAAAATGTAATTACCACCGATCAAAACTCATTAAGCCGTGTGGAAGTAATGTACGGGCCATCATCTACCATTTATGGAAGTGATGCATTGGGTGGAACCATTCATTTAATCACAAAATCGCCTGTGTTATCAGGCGATAAAAAATCCCTTTTCACTGGTACTGCATTTACCAGGTATAGTACCGTCAACAACGAAAAAAACTTACATGCGGATGCAAGCATCGGCGGCAAAAAATTCGCCTGGTTTCAAGCCTATAATTACAGTGATTTTGGCGATATGAAAATGGGAAGTAATTACAATAATAAGTATCCCGATTTTGGCAGAAGAAGTCAATACATTGGCCAGGTGAATGGCGTTGATACCGTACTAACAAACCCGGATGACCGGGTACAAAAATTTTCAGGATTTAAGCAGTGGGACATCACTCAAAAATTTTTATACAAACATAATAGTCGAATCAGCCATTCATTAAATTTTCAATTATCCAACACCGATCATGTACCACGATACGACCGGCTGCAGGATGTCCGAAATTTCGGTGGCAGCATCGGCACTACATTACGCTATGCAGAATGGTATTACGGACCCCAAAAGAGATTATTGGGAGCTTATGAGTTGAACGCATTGAAAACAGGTTTTTTTGATGAACTAAAAGTAAATATCAATTACCAGGATATTGAAGAAAGTCGGATCACAAGAGAATACAGGCGCCTGGATCGTTTTGATAAACAAGTGGAAAAAGTAAAGGTATTTGGAGGCACTATTAGCGGAAGAAGAATGATGGGTGCGAATGAATTGGTTTTAGGGGCCGATGTTCAGCTAAATGATGTGAAATCGGTTGCCAGCAGAACCAACCTAAACACTGGTATTGTTAGTAAATTAAATTCACGGTACCCCGATGGTAAAAACAACATGAACAATTTTGGTATTTATGCACAGCATACTTATAAATTCGACAATAAAAAATTAGTACTAAATGATGGAATTCGTTTGCAGGCAATCAGTTTAACAAGTAATGTACTGGATAATTCTTTTCTGAATTTACCTGATACAGCAGTTAAGCAAAATAATTTAGCCTTCACAGGAAATATAGGGTTTATCATTACTCCCAAAAAAAACACTGTCATCAGGGTGTCGCTTTCTTCAGGATTCAGGGCACCCAATATTGACGACCTTTCGAAGGTTTTTGAATCCAGCACCGCTGCAAAGCAGGTTGTAGTGCCAAATGCGAATTTGAAACCCGAGTACACCTACAATGTGGATCTATCGATCACCCAGGTAATTGCAGAAAGAGTGACAATTGAAGCCACAGGATTTTACACCTTATTTAGCAATGCCATTATTAAAGCACCCTACAACCTCAATGGGCAAGATTCTATTATTTTCAATGGGGTGAAAAGCCAGGTATTGGCCAGTCAGAATGTTAACAAGGCTAGGCTATACGGTTTCACTTTTGGAGTAAATGCATCGGTCATTGACGGGCTAATTGTTAGTAGTACCCTTAGTTATACAAAGGGAAATTATAAAACCGACAACAGTAAAACATCTGCCATTTATGAGAAACAATCTAACGGATCCTACTTGTTGATTAACAAAAAAGTTTCCAGTAAACCATTGGATCACATACCACCAGTGATCGGTAAAACAAGTATTGGTTGGCAACGCAAAAAAATCAATGCCGAATTTTACCTGCTTTATAATGGATGGAAGCATCTTAATGAATACAATAGCGACGGCGAAGACAATGCGCAATACGCAACTGCAGATGGCATGCCTTCCTGGTTTACAGCAAACTTAAAAAGCAGTTGGAGCTTTACTAAAAGTCTCCAGTTACAGTTTGGGATTGAAAATATTTTCGATAGAAACTACCGCTATTTTGCGTCCGGATTTTCCGCAGGAGGAAGAAATTTCATCGTTGCATTAAGGGCAAATTGGTGATTTCATTGGGGAAATGGCCAAAATTATTTTTTTGGTCGTTTCCCTTTATGCAGCAGTTTAACAAAGTATTTTGTCTATATTTATAGTGTAAACAAAGCACAAATATGACAGAAGAGCTTATGCTGGCCGGATGTCTTTCCAACAACGCCGCCTCACAAGAGGCATTGTATAGCCGATTTAGCCCCCGCATGTTGGGGGTTTGTTATCGATTTGCAAAAAACAGGGAAGATGCTGAGGATATGCTACAGGAAGGTTTTATAAAAATTTTCTCGCAGATACACCAGTATAGAAGTGAAGGAGCATTGGAAGGTTGGATAAGACGTATTATCGTTCACACCTGCATTAATTTGTTGAAGAAGAATAAAAAGTTCTCTGATAGTGTTGATATATCTTTTGCCGGCGCAGTTGGCATCAGGGAGGAAAGTATTCCTTCCATTATGCAGGCGAAAGAAGTGGTTGAATGTATCCGGTTACTACCAATTGGTTATAGAACAGTACTAAATCTTTATGCGATAGAAGGATATTCACATAAGGAGATTGGCAATATGCTGGATATAGAGGAAAGTACCAGCCGGTCGCAATATACGAGGGCGAAAGCTATGCTGGAAGATGTACTGGTTAAAAAGAAAATAATGTTAAAGCCAAAAGCCAAGACTTCCTTTTTCGGAACGGCTGTGGCTTCAAAATAGGATTTACCAAACTAACAAAGGAACCAAAAGAAACCTTGGGAAAGATGGACAGAAATTTTCATATGGACGACTTTGAACGATTGCTGAGAGAAAAGTCAGACGAATTCAGAATGTACCCGTCCAAACGTATTTGGCACAGCATCTACAATAATGTTCATCCTGGGCATAAATGGCCATCAGTTGCGATGTGCATCACCCTTATTTCAGCATTACTATTAATTGGCTATCTCAACACAAGAAATACAAATTCCTATAGCGGAATCAATAAAACTGACAATAGCAATCGACCTGCAAGTTTCAGTCAACTAAAATCAACGCAATTTGTTGATTTTTCCATAATCGCCGACGCCAGTTACGGTACTGAGGCTTTATCAAAAAACATATCCGACAACAACACCTCATTTAAAAACCGCCAAGCGGTCAACAATTCAACATCTACAGAATCGTATACTTTAGCCCAGGCCTCAACCTACAAGCACCAACCATCAAATTTAGCCACTGAAATTGCGGTATCAGCTATTGACATCTCGGGTGCCGGGGATTTACGAACCTTTAAACAGGGTGATCAGAAACTAAACAGAGAACTGGTTTTAAACAATATCGAATCAGCCCCTGAGGTAGATACAAAGATTGAAACACAAAATGATTTAAAAACTATTATTGCACCTAATTTAAAGGAAGTAGGAATAGAGAACCAATCTTCGATAAAAGAGACAGAGTCGATGGATTTTACAAGTGCAGACGATGCTGTTGCAATTCATTACAAGAGTTATATATCTACCGACGAGTTTACCAACCAAAAGGCGGTTGGTGATAAAACATCCATTTTG
>Ga0123337_10004438_pt1 | contig 14308 bp, 13 predicted proteins | sample frozenSSSSmetaG_FD_89792 | JGI IMG/M metagenome (GOLD analysis project Ga0123337, IMG submission 89792) | Glacier valley bacterial and archeal communities from Borup Fiord, Nunavut, Canada, to study Microbial Dark Matter (Phase II) -... | ecosystem: Environmental > Aquatic > Freshwater > Ice >... | reverse complement strand
GACAACGATGTCGACCCAGCCGGCTTCGGCGCCTGGGGCTTTGAGGCCCTGCTGCATGACCGGCTGCCGCGCTACCAGGCGTTGGCCGATAATTTCGGCTATGTCGTGGAAGCATCGGACCTGGCGCTGGTCCGCGATGGCGATGAATTCATTGATCTGATGGCGGCAGCGATCGAGCAGCGAATGCGCTAGCGCGTCCCCCAGGGGAGACGCGCACTGCTTGAATAGCTTCGTCATTATCGCCATCCAAGAGGCTGCCATGCCTATCCGAATTCCCGACAACCTGCCTGCCCGCAAAACCCTCGAGGACGAGGGCGTCAATGTGATGGATTCCACGCGCGCCGCGCGCCAGGACATCCGCCCGCTCGAAATCGGCCTGCTCAACCTGATGCCCAACAAGGAGCGGACCGAAACCCAGTTCGCCCGGCTGATCGGCGCCACCCCGCTGCAGGTTGATCTGACGCTGGTGCGGGTGACCGATCACCAGTCCAAGAACACCTCCGAGGACTACCTCAACTCCTTCTATAGCACCTGGGAAGAGGTGCGCAGCCGCAAGTTCGACGGCTTCATCGTCACCGGCGCGCCGATCGCCCATATCCCGTTCGAGGAAATCAAATACTGGCCCGAAATGGTCGAGATCATGAACTGGACGCAGACTCATGTGCACCACACCATGTTCATCTGCTGGGGCGCCCAGGCGGCCTTGCACCATTTCCACGGCGCCCGGCGCTACCGGATGCCCAAAAAGGCCTTCGGCGTGTTCCGGCATCAGCTGACGGGCGATCGCTCGCCTTTTCTGCGCGGCTTCTCCGACAGCCCGATGATCCCGGTATCGCGCATCAACGATATCGACCGCGCCTCGCTTGGGCCGGATCTGGAAATCCTCATCGACAATCCCGATTTCGGCATCTGCATGGTGGACGATCCCAAACACCGCGCCATCCACATGCTCAACCATCTCGAATATGACAATCGTTCGCTCGTCGTTGAATATGAGCGCGACGTCAAGGCGGGCCTTGATACCGCGCCACCCGCCAATCTGTTTCCCGATGGAGATACGACCGCCACGCCGGAAAACCGCTGGCGCAGCCATGCCCATCTGCTGTTCCAGAACTGGATCAACCAGATCTACCAGACCACGCCCTATGACATGGCCGAGATCGGCACCAAGGCAGAATAGTGGACACCGGGCCCCGCCAGAGCGCGGGGCCCATTGAACCTTCTGCACAAATCCCTATCTTGCGGGTTCTCCGGGAGAGCCCTGCGTGCCGCAACCGCCAACCACCATCGCCGATGAACTGGGCATTGCCCTCTCCAATCTGGCCGATGCCGCAACCGGCGCCTTTACGCCCACTTTGCGCCTCGGCGTCACCGGGCTGAGCCGCGCCGGCAAGACCATCTTCATCACCGCCTTGGTGCACAATCTGCTCACCGGCGGCCGCATGCCCGGCTTTGCCGCCATGGCCGAAGGCCGCTTCATCGGCGCCCGGCTGGCCGACTATCCCGACGCGACCATTCCCCGTTTTGCCTATGAGCAGCATCTGGAGTCCCTGACCGGCAAGCACCCCGTCTGGCCCGAGGGGACGCGCCGCATCTCCCAACTGCGCATTGTCCTGAAATTCCAGTCGAGGCACTGGTATGCCGGCCTGCGGGGGCCTTCGACCCTCAACCTCGACATCGTCGATTATCCCGGCGAATGGCTGCTTGACCTGCCTTTGCTGGGCATGAGCTTTGCCGACTGGAGCGCCGAAGCCCTCGAGCGCGCCCGCCGGCCGGGTTCGGGCAAGGAGGCGGCGCCGTTCCTGGCCGAACTCGCCGCCGTCGATCCGCGCAAGGACGCCAGTGACCCCGATGCCGAGCGCCTGGCCGCCGCCTTTACCGACTATCTGCGGCGCAGCCGCGAACATGGCGCCCTTTCCACCCTGCCCCCCGGCCGGTTCCTCCTGCCCGGCGACCTTGAAGGATCGCCGGCACTGACCTTCGCGCCACTTACCGCGCCGGCCCAACCGGTCCGCAGCGGCAGCGTCTACGCCATGCTCGAACACCGCTTCGAGGCCTACAAGGCACAGGTCGTGCGCCCCTTCTTCCGCGATCACTTCGCCCGGCTCGATCGCCAGATCGTGCTGGTGGACACGCTGCGGGCACTCAATGCCGGTCCGGCCGCCGTGGCCGATCTCGAAACCGCGCTGACTTCGGTGCTGGCCTGTTTCCGCCAGGGCGAGACCAACCCGCTGCTTCGCCCCTTCGCCCGCCGCATCGACCGGATCCTGTTCGCGGCGACCAAGGCGGACCACGTGCACCACAGCAGTCACGACCGCCTCGAAACCATCCTCAACCGGCTGGTGGCCAATGCCAGCAAGCGCGCCCGCTTTGCCGGCACCGAGACGCGTTCGATCGCCCTGGCCGGCATTCGCGCCACGCAGGAAGGCACGATTTCCGAAGGCGGGCAGACGCTCAACACCATTATCGGCACGCCGCTACAGGGCGAGAGCCTCGATGGCACCAGCTATGACGGCAAGACCGAAATTGCCTTGTTTCCCGGGGACTTGCCCGATCGCCCCGATTCACTGTTTGAGGACGGCAACCCGGTGGCGCTGAACTTCCTGCGATTTGCCCCGCCGCAAAAGCTCGATCGCAATGCCAGCGGCGATATCGTGCTGCCCCATATCCGCTTCGACCGGGCGCTAGATTATCTGGTGGGAGACTGGCTCGCATGAAACGTCCGGTCGCTCGACCCACCGCCATCACTGCCGAGACCGATGCGCTCATCCGGGCGCCCCGCGCCTTTGCCCCCGCCGCCGTCGAACTCAGCGACAACCCCTTCGATACGGTCGATGACCAGACGCTGGTAGCGCCCCTGCCCAAACGTATGGGCTGGCTCGGACGCCTCGTCTGGACCACCGGCGGCATCCTGGTTTCGGCCGGCCTTGGCTTGGCCGCTGACCGCCTGATCCGCGACCTCTTTGCCGCCAATGAAGCGCTGGGCTGGCTCGGCCTGGGCGTGCTGGGCATCTTTCTGCTGGCAGTGCTGGTGCTGGCGGCGCGCGAGGCCTTCGCCCTGCGCCGCCTGCGCGTCTTGGATGCCTTGCGTAGCGATGCGGCCCTGGCGACCGCCGACAACGATCACAGCAAGGCCACCCAGGTCACGGACCGGCTCTCTGCCATCTATGCCGACCATCCCGAGCAGGCCCGCGCCCGCCAGTCCGTTGCCGATCACCTGCCGCATCTGTTTGACGGTACCGAAATCATCGCCATGGCCGAGCGCACCCTGATGGCGCCGCTCGATGCCCGGGCCAAGGCACTCACCGCCGCCTCGGCGCGCCGCGTCGCCTTGGTCACCGCCGTGTCGCCGCGCGCTTTGGTCGATATTGCCTTTGTCATCTATGAGAGCGTCCGCCTCGCCGGCGCCATTGCCGCCCTTTATGGCGCTCGGCCGGGTTTTTTTGGCTTCTGGCGGCTCACCGGCGCGGTGCTGGCGCATCTGGCCGTCACCGGTGGCTTGGTGCTCACCGATGGCCTGGTTGAACAGCTCGTCGGCCAGGGCCTCGCCGCCAAGCTCTCGGCGCGGCTGGGCGAGGGCGTGGTCAACGGGCTAATGACCGTCCGCGTCGGCATCGCCGCCATCCGGGTGGTCCGCCCCCTGCCTTTTGAAACGCAACCGCAGCCCATGGTCCGGGACTTCATCCCGGAATTGACCAAGCTGGCTGGTGACGCGGCCAAGTAGGCGCAGCTGTCAGGTGAGTCAGGCCGCCTTGTGGATCAGCTCGCTGCTGGTGGTGAACCCTTCAAGCCTGGGCTTGGCGAAATAATAGCCCTGAAACAGGGCAATGCCGAGGTTCCGCAGGACGTTCAGTTCGGCCGCTGTTTCCACCCCTTCGGCGAGCAGCGTAATGCCCAGTTCGCTGGCCAGCCCCGCCAGGGCTCGCACGATGGCCTGCTTGACCTTGGAACTGTCAATGTCGCGCACCAGTTCCATATCGATCTTGATCAGATCGGTCTGAAACCGCGCCAGCAGCGATAGCCCGGCATAGCCCGCACCGAAATCATCAATCGCGGTGGTAAAGCCCATCCGCCGGTATTCCGCGACGATGTGATTGACGTGCGCCGCGTCGGCAATGTGCTCGTTTTCAGTGAATTCAAACATCAGCCGGTTGGTATCGAACTGCGTGCGCGCCGCTGCTGCCAGAGTGGCGCGGATACAGGCCGAGGGCTCGTAGACGGCATTGGGCATGAAGTTGATGCTGAGCTTGGTGTGCTGATCGCCAATGGCCCTGCCGGCCAGTTCGATCGCCTTGACCCGGCACGCCTGATCGAAGGCATAGCGGTTCTGGTCGGTGACCTGGCTGAGCACCTGCAAAGCCCCCTCGCCTCCGGTGCCGCGCACCAAGGCTTCATATCCCCAGATCGCGCCGGCCGAAACGTCAATGATAGGCTGGAAAGCCATGGTGAAGGGGATGGCAAAGCTGCTCGCATCGGTATTGCGGCAGCCTTCGCAGCTGGTCGGTGTCGTCATTCCAAATCCTGGTAGCAATCATTATGGTTCTGACGCTGACGCCATCTTGCCGAACGACTTCTAATAAACCGTCTATCATAGGCCGTACAAAGCCGCACAATGAGCTGCCTGGAACCATGCAGTACTCTTCGCGCGGCCTGACCGTCAGGCTGCAACTGCGGCAGGCTGCGGCTTGACCACCAGAAATGCGACCGCTCCCGCCGCCAGCACGGCCCCCATGATCGACAGGATCACCACGTCGCCATAGCCGGGCTTGAACACCATGTCGGCGATGATCACGGCCATCAGGACAAGATCAAAACGCCCCCTGTGCAACAGGGCCGCGCTCATGGCGCGGACACGCGGGCTGTCAGGACCTTCGCTCTGTGCCAGTTCGGCAATCCTGTCGCTGCCGGGTTTGATCACCACCATGCCAAGGCCGATGCTGACGGCAATACCCGCCAGCGCCAGCAGGATCCAAAGGTCCCCAAAACTCCAGGACATGACAGTCAGCACGATGCCAAGCAGCAGCGTCAGCACCGCGGCAGGTACAAAGACCAGATTGCCCAGCCGCGCCCCGACGGCAGTGAAGCCCCCATAGACCGGGCCCGGCGCGCGCTGCGCGACTTCTGCGGCCACCATGAAGACGAAGCCGCCGCCAACCCAGATGGTCGCCGTCAATACATGCAGCAATTTGATGATCAGGTAGATGTCCATGGCAACCCCCAAGCAAACGCCCGCCAAATTTGGCGCGAGCGAAGTTGGGCGCAGTTTTTACACCTGCGACAATTTGTCAGCAACTGAAAAAGATGTCAGTCCTTGGCAGAACTCGGCGCCAACGTCACCTTCATGCCGTCAAGTTCCTCTGACAGCAGGATCTGGCAGCTGAGGCGGGAATTCGGCTTCTTGTCGAGGGTTGAATAGAGCAGGTCTTCCTCGTCATCGCTGGGCGGCGGCAGTTTGTCGAACCAGCCATCCTCGACATAGACGTGGCAGGTGGCGCAGGAACAGGCGCCACCGCATTCCGCCTTGATGTTGAGGCCCCAGTCGCGGATCACTTCCATGGTCCGCCAGCCGTCAAGCCCTTCGAGCTCGTGCTCGTCCCCCGCCTGATCGGTTACCAGGATCTTCATCAGGCTACGCCCAGCTTCTTCTGCAGCTTGGTCGAGCTGGTCGTGTACTGGAACACCACGCGTTCGCCCGGCGAGGTAATCGCCTTGGCGGCCTGGGCCATCAGCGCCGCCTCATGGAAGCCGCTCAGGATCAGCTTGAGCTTGCCCGGATAGGAATTGATGTCGCCAATGGCGAAGATGCCCGGGACCGAGGTCTGGAACTTCTCGGTGTCCACCACGATGGTATTGTCGTTGAGCTCCAGGCCCCAATCGGCCACGGGCCCCAGCTTCATGGTCAGCCCGAAGAACGGCAGCAGCCGCGTTGCCGGCACCGAGAGATCACCGGCATCGGTGGTCAGGTGCACGTGGTTGATCTGCCCGTCAGCGCCGTCGAGCTTGGCAATCTGGCCGGTCAGGAAGTTGATCTTGCCCTCGCCCACCAGCGCCTGCATCTTGTTGACCGAGGCCGGCGCTGCCTTGAACACGGCGCGGCGATGCACCAGCGTCAGTGAGCGCGCGATGGGCTGCAGGTTAAGCGTCCAGTCGAGCGCCGAGTCACCACCGCCCACGATCACCACGTCCTGGCCGCGGAAGTCGTCCATCTTGCGGACCGAGTAGAAGACGGACTGGTTTTCGAAGGCCTCGATGCCCTCGACGGGCGGGCGCTTGGGCTGGAATGAGCCGCCGCCAGCCGCGATCACCACTACCTTGGCATGGAAGATCTCATCCGCATCGGTGGCCAGCTTGAACGAGCCATCCGCCTGCTTCTCGATGGAATTGACCATGCGGTTGAAGTGGAACTCGGGCGCAAACGGCGCGATCTGCGCCATCAGATTGTCGGTGAGGTGCTGGCCGGTCACAACCGGAAAGCCCGGAATGTCATAGATCGGCTTTTCCGGATAGAGCTCGGCGCACTGCCCGCCGGGACGGTCCAGGATGTCGATGAAATGGCATTTGAGGTCAAGCAGACCGAGCTCGAACGCCGCAAACAGCCCGCAGGGGCCGGCGCCGATGACGACGACATCGGTGGTGATTTCAGTGCTCATTGATCTCAGGTCCAGTTGGAGGGCCACCGCCCTCGGTCATTGCGGAAAATGCGACGGGCGCAAGCTCGGGAAAGCCTCGCGCTTCCCCTATATCAGGAGGCGCGGCGAAGGAAGGGGCGGGTGCCGACGGGCACTTCGGTCGTGCCGGTGGGCTGATAGAAAATGGCGACTTCGGGCAGCCGGTTTTCAGTGAGCGCCTCGCGCGTGGGCTCATGCGTCGCCACCAGCGCATTGATGCCGCAGCGCCGCATCAGCGGAATCTGGTCCTGCAGCACGTCACCAACCGCGCGGATTTCGTTAGCGTACTGATAACGTTCAGTCAGCATCCGGGCCGTCGAATAGCCACGACCATCCGTAAAGGCCGGGAAGGCGATCGCGATCGAGGCAAACCGCCCCAGATCGGCTTCGACGTCCTCGATCCGGTCGCCCGGCGACACCAGCAGGCCCAGTGGATGCGGATTGGCCAGGAAGGCCTCCCGATTGGCGATAAAGACCGGCACGGGCACATGCGTATAGCTGGCCGTTGCCGGGATGCTCTCATCGGTCCAGGCATGGAACGGATCGGCGATGAAGGCGCCGTCTTTCCACAATGTGTGTCGCTTGGCAGCTGTCATGGGAGAGGCAATCGCTCCGTTGAAATCGAAATGGATGCCGCACTCTTTCTTGTTGAGGCCGCGCCACCGTCCGGCCCGCGAGTCCTCGCCCTCGGCAACCACCGAGGTGCAGGGCGCGCAGCCAATCGACTTGTAGCCCTTAGCGAACAGCAGATGCTCGGGCAAGCCGTGGTCGACCTTGTACTGGTTGACATCGGCATCGGTAAAGTAGGCCAAAGGGTTGACCTTGATCCGGTCATCGCTGGTCAGCTCGAAATGCGGCAGGACCCCGCGTTCCTTGGTCTGGAAGCGCTTCCGCCCCGTAGCCCAGCCGGCATATTGCTCGGTAATGGGCTCCAGCGGATCGGTCTTGCGGATATGGCAGCAGCTGTCGGGGTCAGTCTCCCACAGCGTGCCGGCAGGATCGAAGCGCTTGATGTCGGCCGCATTGGGATGGATGGCGTGCACATTGATCAGGCCGAGATGGCTCTTGAGCGTCTCGACATAGTCCAACGTTTCAGCGAAGTGCTTGCCGGTTTCGAGGAAATAGACCGGCAGGCTGGGGTCCACCTGCGCCACCAGATGCAGCAACACAGCCGAATCCGCCCCGAACGAGGACACGATCGCCAGGTCGCCGGGCAGCACGTCGACCGCAGCCTGACGCAACACGCCCACCGCATCCATCTCGTCGAACATGCCGTTGAGCGCCAGAATGCCCAGGGCCCGCAGCTTGTCATGCGCGGCCGGGACGTGCACCGGCTTAGGCTGCGCCATAAAGGGCCTCCTTGAATGGCGCTTCACCGAGGCGGCGATAGGCCTGGATGAACGTCTCGTCGGCGCTCTGGCGCCGGGCAATATAGGTATCGACCAGCGTCTCGATGGCGCCCGGCACGGCCTCGGCCTCAAAGCCGGGTCCGATGATCTTGCCCACCGATGCCAGCTCGGTGGCGTCGCCGCCCAGCGTGATCTGGTAGAGCTCGCCGCCCTTCTTCTCCACGCCCAGAATGCCGATATGGCCAACGTGATGGTGGCCACAGGCATTGATGCAGCCGGAAATCTTGATCTTGAGATCGCCGATTTCCTTCTGCCGTTCCGGCGCCGCGAAACGGTGCGTGATTTCCTGCGCGATCGGGATCGAGCGGGCATTGGCCAGGGCACAAAAATCGAGACCCGGGCAGCAGATCATGTCGGTGATCAGCCCGGCATTGCCGTCAGCCAGCTTGGCCGCAACCAGAACATCGTAGACGGCGCGCAGATCGGCCACCGCCACATGCGGCAGCACCAGATTCTGCTCGTGGGTCACGCGCAGCTCGTCGAACGAATAGCGTTCGGCCAGGTCGGCCACTACGTCCATCTGTACGTCGGTGGCGTCGCCGGGGGCGCCGCCAATCGGCTTGAGCGAGATGGTCACCGAGGCATAGCCGGCCTCGCGATGGGCATTGATATTGTTGTCCAGCCAGCGGCCATAGGCGGGGTCGATGATCGATTCATAGGCGACGTCGACCTTGCTGCCGCTGCGATCGGCAAAGGCCGGCGGCGCAAAATAGGCGGTGATGCGATCGAGCTCCTGCTGCGGCAGCGTCAGCACGCCACCGCGCACTTCGGCGAACTCGGCCTCGACCTGACCCTTGATGGTCTCAAGACCCTCTTCATGCACCAGGATCTTGATGCGCGCCTTGTACTTGTTGTCGCGCCGCCCATAGCGGTTGTAGACGCGCATGATGCTCTCGAGATAGGCGAGCAGGTGTTCGTTCGGAACGAAGCTGTTGATCAGCTTGCCGATCATCGGCGTGCGGCCGAGGCCACCACCGACCCAGACTTCCCAGCCGGTTTCCCCTGCCCCGTTGACGGCAGCCTGCAGGCCGATGTCGTGGAAGCGAATGGCGGCCCGGTCATTGGGCGAGCCAGTCATGGCGATCTTGAACTTGCGCGGCAGATAGGTGAATTCGGGGTGCAGGCTCGACCACTGCCGGATGATCTCGGCCACCGGGCGCGGATCGATGATCTCGTCGGCGGCAGCGCCCGCAAACTGGTCGGTCGTGGTATTGCGGATGCAATTGCCCGAGGTCTGGATAGCGTGCATCTCGACGCTCGCCAGTTCCTCGAGGATGGCCGGAATATCCTTGAGCCGCGGCCAGTTGAACTGGATGTTCTGCCGCGTGGTGAAGTGGCCATAGCCGCGGTCATAGACGCGGGCGATGTGAGCCAGCTTGCGCATCTGCCGGCTCGACAGTGTTCCGTAAGGGACGGCAATCCGCAGCATATAGGCGTGCAGCTGCAGATAGAGCCCGTTCATCAGCCGCAGCGGGCGGAACTGGTCTTCGCTCAGCTCGCCCGACAGGCGCCGGTTGACCTGATCGGCAAACTGCGCCGTGCGGCCCGCGACAAAGGCCGCGTCAAATTCGTCATATCGATACATGACCGTCCTCACCCAGATGCTGGCGGTCATAGATCGCGCCGTTCAATGTCAAAGGCGCGGTAGGACCGGCTGCCCTTATCCGTTCGCGCAACCGCTTGGGCACGATAAGCCCTTGATCGAGCGTTATTTCTTCGATCTCAAGGCTGATCACCCTTCCGGTGCCCTTGGTGGCGGCCAGGGCAGCGTCGCGCTCGGCTCCCTCCTCCTTGGCGAACACCCGGGCGGCCTGCAGGTCTTCGACCCAGGCGCCTGATCTATCGAGATAAACCGTCCCTCCCGAGGTCAGTTCATTGCCGGTGAGAATTTCCATGCCGTCACGCTACCTTGAAGTTCTGCGCGGCGATCTGCGCCGCATTGGCCCAATCGCCGGCGGCGACCGCGTCGCCCACAAAAATGATTGCCGGACCGTCGGCAAGCGTCGCATCCCATTCGATCAAGGATGACAGATTGCCCGAATATGTTGTCATCTGGGGGCGCCCGGCATTGACCACTATGCCCACCGGCGTGGACGGGCGCGCGCCATGCGCCACCAGCCGCGCCGCCACTTCGGAGGCGATGGATTTGCCCATATAGAGCGCCAGGGTCAGCCCGGATTGCGCCAGAGCCGCCCAATGGGCCAGCTCGCTGTCTTCGGCGCCATGCGCGGTGGCCATGATGAAGCCGCTCGACACCTTGCGCAGCGTGACTGGCGTCGCCGTATCGGCTGCAGCCGCCATGGCCGCGCTGACGCCGGGCACGATCTGATACTGTATGCCGGCCTTGCGCAGCGCGGATATCTCTTCGCCGGCCCGGCCGAAAATCATCGGGTCACCCGACTTGAGCCGCGCCACCTTCTTGCCCTCGCTGGCAAGGCGGACGATCAGCGTATTGATCTGCGCCTGGCTGAACGAGTGGTGGCCCTTGGCCTTGCCGACGGAAATCTGCTCGGCATCGCGCCGGCCCATCTGCACCACGAGGTCGGGCACCAATTGGTCATGCACGATGACATCGGCCTGCTGCAGCAGCCGCTGCGCCCGCAGCGTGAGCAGGTCTTCCGACCCTGGCCCGGCGCCGATCAGCCAGACCACGCCCGCACTATTGCTCTGGCTCTGATGCTGATCGAGCAGCACTTCAGCCTCGTAACGGCCGGCAATCGGGCTCAAAGCGACGGCAGCCTCGACCTGGGGCGAGGTCACCAGCGCCTCGTAATAGCGCCGGCGGGCGGGACCGGTGTGAATAAGGCTCTCGACGCGCTGGCGCAATCCACCGGCCAGCCGCGCAATCTTGCCAAAGCCGGGCGGCAGCATGGCCTCGATGCGGGCCCGCACCAGCCGCGCCAGCACGGGGGCATCGCCTTCGCTGGAAATCGCCACCGTCAGCGGCGCGCGATCAACGATGGACGGCGTATAGAAATCGCATTCCGCAGGGACATCGACCACATTGAGCGGGATGTTACGCGCGCGGGCAGTAGCCTTGGCCAGCTCGGCGTCGGCGCCCTCTTCGGCCACAAACACCAGCGCCACGCCGTCCAGGTCGGCTTCAGCAAAGGGGCGCTCGTGCACAAGGACGTCAAAGGGGGAAAAATCAGCCTCGACATGTCGGGCAATAATCACGACCATTGCAGTCGTCTTAGTAACCAACCGGACCTTGTTCAGGGCTTCCTCGCCGCCGCCGATAATGGCGATGCGTAGACCACGAACCTTGTAGCTCAACGGAAATGTGTTGAGGTGACCCATTGGAACCCTGTTGTGACTGTCCGTCAAAATAGGCGAAACCGCGCCTTTGCAGCAAGGCGTTGATAGTCAATCGCTTCTATATTTCCCTCAGCGGGCACGGCGTGGAATGGGTGCTTTGCCAAAGCCGCGCTGCCGCCAAAAGAATCTGTGCGCGGGGTCGGGCGAGCAATTTTTGCTTAGCCCCGTCCCGCCCCTGGCCGGCCTGGATCAGCCCTGCCGGGATGGCACATGCACGATCAGGCCATCGAGCGCATCCTTGACCTTGATCTGGCAGGACAGCCGGCTCGACGCCTTCACGTCAAAGGCGAAGTCCAGCATATCCTCTTCCATCATGGAGGGGCCGCCCACCGTCTCGGTCCAGGCGTCATCGACATAGACATGGCAGGTGGCGCAGGTGCAGGCGCCGCCGCATTCGGCAACGATGCCGGGTATGGCATTCATGATGGCGGTTTCCATCACGGTGGAGCCGGCCTGGGCTTCGGTCTCGATACGCTCGCCATCGGACTGCACAAAGGTGATCTTGGTCATGGGTCTCACGGGGATTGGCTTTGTCAGCCGATATAGGGGATCAGAGCGGGTTTAGAAACCCGCAGCCGGCTCACAGCGGTCCTGCATCCCGCGCGCCCAGCAGGCCCTCGAGATAATGCTCTTCGATGCCGAACAGGGCCTTGATCGCGGCGATCTGCCTGAGGATCGCCTCGCGATCGCGGCCGACCCGGTCATCCTTTTCGGCGACGATCAGGTTGTTCTTGGGCGTATGCGCGTCCGAGACGAACTCGAACACCTTGGTGCGATAGCCGTTGAGCTCGAGCAGCAGCGCGCGCAGCCCGTCGGTGACCATTTCGGCCTGCTTTTCCATGAACGTGCCGTAGCGCAGCAGAAAATCGAGCTGGCCATCGGGATGCCCGGCTTCCATCTGCCGGCGGATCTGCTTGTGGCAGCACGGCGCCACCGCGATCAGCGCCGCGCCGGCACTGATGCCCTTGAAGATGGCGTCATCGGTGGCCGTGTCACAGACATGCAGCGCGATCACCGCATCGGCGCCGGTCGCGTCGAAATCGAGAATGGTGCCGGTCTGGAAGCTTAGCCCGTCAAAACCGGACGCCTGCGCCGTGGCATTGCCGTCGGCCACCAGCTGCTCGCGCAGCTCGACGCCCACCACGCCCACCGGCCGCTTGGCGACGGTGGAGAGGTAGTCGTAGAGCGCAAAATCGAGATAGCCCTTGCCCGCGCCCATGTCCACGATCAGCGGTTGTTCCGCCTTAAGCGCTTGAATCAGCGGCGCAAAGATTTCGACCATCTTGTTGATCTGGCGGAACTTGTCCTGCGCATCGCTGCGCACCACGCCATCCTTGCCGGCAATACCGAGCGCCTTGAGCCAGGGCTTGTCACTGCCATTGAGCGGCCGGTTCTTGGCGCGGTTATGCTCGGTCGAGGGCGCCTCGCGGCCTTCCACCTCGGTGCGCTTGAGGCGGATCTTGAGGCCGTTGCGCTCCAGCACCATGTCAAAGCCGGTAGTGGCCAGCTGCGCCATGCTGAACTCATCCTTGAGCCCCGTGCGCAGCAGGGCCAGCGCCTCGGGCTGGATGAAATTCTTGATGATGTCGCGCGTCTTGTAGCGATAGGTGAAGGAGAAGCGGTCGCCGCCCTTGACCGTGATCTTCTTGATCTCGATGCCCTTGAGGTCGGGCTCCGCCCCGTGATAGCCGCCCAGCTTCAGCCGCACCAGCGAACCGGAGATGAACGCCGTCTTGGTGGCGTTGAGCAGTTCTTCGATGCGATCGGGAGCGGGGGCGGTCAATGGCGTTCCTTGGTGGTCAGAAAGCGGATCTTGGGAAAGTCCTGCTTGGCCCGGTCGGCCCACCAGGCATTCTGCGCCAGAAAGACCGGCGCCCCGGTGCGGTCCTCGGCCATGTTGATCTTCTGGGCGGTGATGAAACGCGCCAGCTCGGCCGGCTCATCACTTTCCACCCAGCGCGCCACTTCGTAATTGAGGCTTTCAAACGTGATCGGCACGCCATATTCGCCGGCAACGCGGGAGCTCAGCACTTCCAGCTGCAGCTGGCCCACCACGCCGACGATCCAGTCGGCGCCCACCATGCGGCGGAACACCTGGGTCACTCCCTCTTCGGAAAGGTCCGACAGCGCCTTGGCCATCTGCTTGGTCTTCATGTGATCGACCAGCCGCACGCGACGGATGATTTCCGGCGCGAAGTTCGGGATGCCGGTCACATTGATATTGGCGCCTTCGGTCAGCGTATCACCGACCGAGAGCGTGCCGTGATTGGGAATGCCGACAATATCGCCGGCCACGGCCTGTTCGGCCAGCTCGCGGTCATTGCCGAAAAAGAACATCGGATTGGAGACGGCCATGTCCTTGCCCGAACGCACATTCTTGAGCCGCATGCCGCGGGTGAAGGTGCCCGAGCAGAGGCGCACAAAGGCAATGCGGTCGCGGTGATTGGCGTCCATGTTGGCCTGCACCTTGAAGACAAAGCCGACGACCTTTTTCTCGCTCGGATCGATCGGCGCCGGAATGGCCGGCTGTGGCCGCGGCTCTGGACCCCACTCGCCCAGCGTGCGCAGCAGTTCGGCCACGCCGATACCCTTGAGCGCGCTGCCGAACAGCACGGGGCTGAGATGGCCGGCGTGAAAGGTCTCGAGGTCGAAAGCCGGCAGCATGGCCGTCGCCATTTCCAGACTCTCCAGCGCCGTCATGAAGACCGGATCATCGACCAGCGTCTCGTTGTCGAGCAGGTCCTCGATCGCTTCATATTCAGCGATCGGCTTGCCCTGCGGGTTGAGCACGCGCTTTTCCAACAGGTCAAGATAGCCGCGGAAATCGACGCCCTGCCCAATCGGCCACAGCACGGGGGTGAGATCGAGCGCCAGCTTGCCCTGGATCTCGTCGATTAGCTCGAGCGGCGACAG
>Ga0123337_10004437_pt1 | contig 14309 bp, 13 predicted proteins | sample frozenSSSSmetaG_FD_89792 | JGI IMG/M metagenome (GOLD analysis project Ga0123337, IMG submission 89792) | Glacier valley bacterial and archeal communities from Borup Fiord, Nunavut, Canada, to study Microbial Dark Matter (Phase II) -... | ecosystem: Environmental > Aquatic > Freshwater > Ice >... | reverse complement strand
GTCGCTTCCGTCGCCGGCAAACTCGGCCGCGCCGACACCGCCACCGATCCCGCGCCCGTCGAGATGATCGAAACTACCATCATGCTCCGCCCGCCCTCCGAGTGGCGCCCCGGCATCACCAAGGACCAGATCATCTCTGACCTCTCGCAGCGCCTCACGCAAATCCCCGGCTACGTCCCCGGCTTCCTCCAGCCCATCGAGAACCGCATTCTGATGACGAGCACCGGCATCCGCGCGCAGGTCGGCGTGAAACTCTTCGGCGACGACCTCGATACGCTTCAACGCAAGGCCTACGAAATCTCCCGCATCGTCGCCACCATCCCCGGCGCCACCGGCGTCGCGCCCTCCCGCTCCCTCGGCAAACCATACCTCGAAATCGTCGTGAAGCGCGACGTCATGGGTCGCTATGGCCTCACCGTCGGCGACGTGTTTCGTTACATCGAAACCGGCATCGGCGGCACCGCCGTCACCACCACCATCAAAGGCCGCGAACGCTGGCCCATCCAAGTCCGCCTCGACCGCGCGGACCGCGACGACATGGAAAAACTCGGCGAACTCCTCATCCCCACTCCCTCCGGCCCGTCCGTGCCGCTCAAACAAGTCGCCGATATCAAACGCATCGTCGGCCCCGCCGAAATCCAAAGCGAAAACGGCCGCCTCCGCGTCTTCGTGCAGACCAACGTCCAAGGCCGCGACCTCGGCGGCTTCGTGGACGAGATCAAGGAACGCGTCGGCCGCGACGTGCAGCTCGATCCCGGCATGATCATCGACTACTCTGGGCAATACGAAAACCAGATCCACGCGCGCCGCACGCTGCAGATCGTCTTCCCCGCCGCCATCGCGATCATCTTCATCCTCCTCGTGATGACCTTCCGCAGCGTGGGCGAAGCCACCCACGTGCTCCTCGCCGTGCCCTTCGCGCTCACCGGCGGCGTGATCCTGCAGTCAATCCTCGGCTACAACTTCAGCGTTGCCGTGTGGGTCGGCTACATCGCGCTCTTCGGCACCGCTATTCAAACCGGCGTCGTCATGGTGGTCTACCTCAACGAAGCGGTGGTCGAGCTCCGTGAAAAACTCGGCCGCGAACTCACCCGCTCCGAACTCGTCACCGCCATCAAGTCCGGCGCGCGCCTCCGCCTGCGCCCGAAAGTCATGACCGTCGCGACCACCGTCGCCTCGCTCCTCCCCATCTTTTGGAGCGCACGCACGGGCGCCGAAGTGATGCGCCCCATCGCCGCCCCCGTGATCGGCGGCATGCTGTCATCGCTGGTCCACATCCTGATCGTGACGCCCGTGATCTTCGCCTGGCTGCACGGACGTAAGCTCGCAAAAACCTGACAGATTGCACCACGCCGCGCCATTCCCCAACCTCGGCGCGTCATGCCCCTGATACCCCGACTCGCATACTCGCCCCTCCTCGCCGCCTTGGTTTTCGCCACTGGTTTGTCGGCTGCCCCCATCCCGCCCGTCCCGCTCAAGGACTTCCTCGGCATCTGCGGCCACACCGTGCAGTTCCACCCCGACCGCTACGCCGGCGTAGTCAGCGTCGTGCGCGACTACCACCCCGTCGCGTGGGATCTCGCCGACGACACCGCCACTCCTGCGCCACTGCCCTTCGCCAAAAACCGCGTAAGCTGGGAGCAAATATACGGGAGCTGGAACAAGGCCGGCATGCGCGTCCACGCCAGTCTGATGATCGACAGTATCCCTCCAACGAAATGGAAAAACCTCGAAACTGATGCCCGCGCCTACGGACTCGCATTTGCCCAGATGGCCGGCCCCGGCGTCAAAAATTGGCTGGAGGCCGTCGAGATCGGCAACGAGCCCGGCAACTACTCCGACGCCGACTACGCACGCGCGTTCGACGCCATGACCGCCGGCATCCGCGAAGGCGACCCGAAGCTGAAGATCGCCACCTGCAACGTCACCGCCGGCAAGGGCGGCAAATACGACAAGCCCCTCTCCCTTTTTCTCACGCGCCTCGACCGCGTGGATATTTTCACCGTCCACACCTACGCGCAGACCGACGGCTGGCCCACCTGGCACCGCACGTTTCCCGAAGATCCCGCCACACCCTACCTCAAGGACGTGCGCGACGTCATCGCCTGGCGCGACGCCCATGCCCCCGGCAAACCCGTGTGGGTGACGGAATTCGGCTGGGATTGCCCCACCAGCCTCGCCGGCCGCAAGGGCGACTTCGCCAAGTGGGCGGGCAACGTGTCCGACGCCGCGCAAGCCGCCTATCTCGTGCGCTCCATACCCCTTTTTCTCAACGAAGGCGTGGAGCGCGCGGACATCTATTTCTTCGACGACAAGGACGAGCCGCAGATGCACGCCGCGAGCGGCATCATGCGCAACGGCAAGCCCAAGCCCTCGTGGTATGCGCTCCGCCAGATGCAGTCGCTCCTGGGCGACGCCCACCTCGAACGTCTCGATCATGACGGCCCGTTCTACATCGCCAGCTGGCGCAAGGCCGACGGCTCCGCGTGGCTCATGCTCTGGACCGCCGAGGCCGACCGTGACAACGCTGCGACATCGCGCATCTTCGCGGCGGCCCGTGTCGGCGATGCGACTCCCATGACGCTAGACGAAAGCACACCGGTCGTTCTGCATGCCGAGCCCGCCGGACCGGGCCGCTGGAGCCTGCCCGTCGGCCCGCGCCCGACTTTCGTTCCGATCAAACCATAACGCGCGCCGGACCACCTTCGCCTCAGTGATCCGTCACGACATCCCAGCGGTTGTCCAACCGCCGCGAAATATCCACCGGGTCGCCCACGTTCACAGTGCCCGGCGCGACCTGATAGGCGTAGACCTGAAAATACGCCAAATTCGCTCCGCCATAGATCGTGGAAAACGCCCCGTCCACCGCGTCGAGTCCGCGTGACACGGTGATGCGCCCGATGCGCGGCACATGAAAGCGCGCGTCGGTGGTATACCAGTTGCCGCCAAGGTAAACCTCCGCATACGCGTGGAAATCCATGTGGTTCTCCGGATCGGGAAACCCGATGTCCGGCAGATGCCCGGTGATGTAGCGCGTCGGGATGTTAAACGTGCGATTGAGCGCGATCGCCAGATGCGCGAAATCGCGGCACACGCCGTAGCCGCGTTGCAGGATGTCCCACGCCGAAAGATCGGGGCGACCCGACATGTAGCGGTATTCGATATTCTTGTGCAGCCACAGGCTGATCGCCTGCACGCGCGGCCAGCCGTGCTCAACTTGGCCGAAGTGCTCCCAGGCAAAGTTGGTCAGCTTGTCCGAGTCGCAATACCGGCTCGGCATCGTGTAGCGCAGCAACTCCGGCGGCAGCCGGTCGAGCGCGACAGGCTCCATCCCGACCAACTCGTGGTTGTCCGCCCGCGAAGACACCGACACCAATGCGTCGTGCGTGATCACGTTGGCCCCAGACCTCAACGCAACGCGCACGACCTCGTTTCCATGGACGTCTAAAAATTCGTCGAAAGGCAGGCTGTCTCCCACGGTAAGAGCTTCCGCCAGCACGGCGTGATGTGTGCCCGGCCGCAGCTTCAGGTTGAGCAGCAGCGTCGCCGGCCCCGTGGCCTCGTAAACCAGCCGGCATCCCACCCGCAGGGTAATGTCCAGATCGGGCAAGGCTGCTGACAATGAAGTGTTCGTGCTTTGATTGGTTGCACGAAGCGTGCCTCAGGCAATTTTATTTCCCTACGGTGAACACCCCATCGGCACCCCGGCATCAAATGGTTTGGCGTGGCGTAGCCACGAGGCTTCTGGTGGATTTGCGCCCGTGATTCCCACCCGCAAACACCTCGACTACGCCCTGGGCTACATCGAGCTCGGGCTTTTCCCCGAGGCGCGCGAGGAACTCTCCCGCATCACCGCCGCCGACCGAAAGCTGCCCGCCGTCCTCGCCGTGCTCCTGGAACTCGCCATGGCCGAGGAAACGTGGACCGCCGTGATCACCCTCGCGCCGCAAGTCGCTGACACCGACCCGTCAAACGAACGCCCCTGGATCGCCTGGGCCTACGCCTTGCGCGAGCGCCGGCAGATCGCCGAAGCCCGCGACGTGCTGCTGCGCGGCGCCGGCCTCATCTCCGAGCCGTCGGTCCTCGTGGACTACAACCTCGCCTGCTACTTTTGCCTGCTCGGCGATCTCCCGGAGGCCCGCCGCCGCCTGGCCTTGGTCTTCGCCCGCGATCCTCATTGGAAAAAAGATGCCCGGCAGGACTCCGACCTCGCCGCACTCTACGGGCAAATAAAACATAAATAAACCCAAGGGGTTCACCTCCCTGCAGCGTATAACCACCGAACACACGCCCTTCTCCCACATGAAATCCATCCAATCCACCCGCCTCGTTCTCGCCCTCGTCCTCGGCTTTGTTGCCGCCAGCGTCTCCTTCGCCGCCGACACCTTCGATCTCGCCAAGGCCAAGGCCGCCTATCCGCTCACCACCTGCGTCGTTTCCGGCGACGCGCTCGAAGGCGGCGACATGGGTGCCCCCATCGACTACGTTTACAAAAAAGAGGGCCAGCCCGACCGCCTCGTGCGCTTCTGCTGCTCGATGTGCCCCTCCAAATTCAAGAAAAACCCGGATAAATACCTGAAGATGATCGACGATGCGGCCGCCGTTAAAACCGCCAAGTAATCCTCAAAACGCACTGTGATGCCCGCCCTTCCCGATCTCATGGGCCGCGTGCATCCGCTGCTGATCCACTTCCCCATCGCCCTGCTCTGGGTGGCGGCGTTGGGGGAAGTTTTCCGTATCAGGAGGGATTCGCCCTTTCTTACGCGCGGCGTCATCTGGCTCCTCGCGCTAGGCGCATTGGGGGCAGTCGCCGCCGCCGCCGCCGGCTGGCTCCTCGGAGCACACGCAGGCCTGCCCAAAGATTTACGAGTCCTCCTAATCTGGCATCGCTGGCTAGGCCTCGGCACCGCCACGCTCGCTGTCATCGCCTGGGCCGCCGCCCTCCGCTGGGCCGAAACGCCCCTCCCCTCCCGCCGCTGGCTTCGCCGCCTGACCGTCATCGGCACCGCCGGCCTTGTCACCATCACTGCCCACCTCGGCGCCCTCATGGTCTGGGGCACCGATTGGTTCTCCTAAAGTTTCCCATGCGCTCGTTCCCCCCGACCGTCCGGCTCGTCGCCGCTCCGGTAATCGCCGCCACCCTGCTTATCGCAGGCTGCGCCACCCGCCCTGCGGCCACGCCCGCCGCCGTCCAACACCAACTCAGAGACCGCCCCGATCTCCAGCTCGCGTGGCCCCAAACCGACGACGCCCGCGCCGAAGTCGACCGCACCGTCACCGCTCTGCTCACCCGCGATCTCGATACCGATACCGCCGCACAGATCGCCGTGCTCAACAATCGCACCCTCCGCGCCACCTTCGAGGAACTCGGCTTCTCGCAGGCCGAAGTCCTCGCCGCCGGCCGCCTGCGCAACCCCACCCTCTTCGCCAGCGTGCGCTGGCCCGACCGTTCGCCCGGCGGCCCCGACACCGAGTTCTCCCTCGGTGCCGATCTCCTCGACGCAACCCTTCTCCCCCTCCGGAAAAAGATCGCCGCCATCGAACTCACCCAAGCCGAGCGCCGCGTCGCCCACGAAGTTCTCCAACTCATCGCCGAGGTCAAAACCGCTGTCGCCAACGCCCAAGCCGAAGCCGAACTCCGCTCCCGCCTCACCGTCCTCGTTGACACGGCCGATGCCACCGCCGACCTCGCCCGCCGCCAATACGACGCAGGCAACATCAACCGCCTCGAACTCCTCGTCCGTCAAAGCACCGCCCAAGATGCCCGCCTCGATCTCGCACGCTCCGAGGCTCGTCTCGTCGCCGACCGCGAAGCCCTCAACCGCCTCCTCGGTCTCTGGGGCCCCCAAACCTCCTGGAAACTCGCCGCGCTCCCTCCGCTGCCCGCCGATGACAACGTTCCCGCCGATGTAGAGGCCGTCGCCATCGCCCACCGCCTCGATCTCGCCGTGGCAAAGCAACGCATCGCTCTCGCCCAAAAAGCCTACGACCTGAAACGCCGCACCCGCTGGTTCCCCGGCTCGATCAACCTCGGCATCGACACCGAACACTCGCCCGACGGCCAAAACGTCACCGGCCCGAACATCGCGCTCGGCCTCCCGATCTTCGATCAAGGCCAGTCCGAGCTCGCCCGTCTCTCCGCCGGCGTCCGCCAGGCGCAGGCCCGCTACGACGCGCTCGCCACCGACATCCGCTCCGAAGCCCGCCAAGCCCGCGACACCCTCGCCGCCGCCCGCGCCGCCGCACTCGTTTTCCAGCAAACCATCCTCCCTCAAAATCGTCTCCTCCTCCGCGAGACGCTCCTCGCCTACAACGCCATGCAGAAGAGCCCCTACGAGCTCATCGCCGCCAAGGAGCACGAGCTCAACATTGAGCGCTCCTCCATCGAAGCCGTACGCGACTACTGGTCCGCCCGCGCCGAACTAGAACGCGCCCTCGGCGTCCCGCTCGCCGCACCCAGCCCGGCGCCCGTCACACCGGCGGCTGCGCCGATTCCCGCCACGGCACCCTCCGGCAACATGCCCGGCATGTCTGCCCACCCTTAACCATCTGCCGCCATGTCCTCCTCTTTTAGTCGCCGCAACTTCCTCGCTGCCGCCGGCAGCGTCGCCCTCCTTACTCCCGTCGCCCGCCTCCTCGCCGAAAAAACCGCCATCAGCGATGGCTCCACCCGCCCGTTCATCCCGCCCGCCGGCACAGGCTCCTACAAACCTGTCATCACACCCAACAACGCCTCGCTCCCTTGGAAAATGGTCGATGGCGTTAAAGTTTTCCACCTCGTCGCCGAGCCCGTCACCCACGAATTCGCGCCCGGCCTCGTCGCCGAATGCTGGGGCTACAACGGCCGCGTCCACGGCCCCACCATCGAGGCCGTCGAAGGCGACCGCGTCCGCATCTACGCCACCAACCGCCTCGCCGCACCCACCACCGTCCACTGGCACGGCGTGCTCGTCCCCAGCGGCATGGACGGCGTCGGCGGTGTCAGCCAGAAAGCCATCCAGCCCGGCGAGACGTTCAAATACGAATTCACTCTCAAACAGCACGGCACGTTCATGTATCACTCGCACCACGACGAGATGACGCAGATGCAGCTCGGCATGGTCGGCATGTTCATCATCCACCCGGCTGCGCCCGCCGGTCCTCCGCCTGATCGCGACTACGCGCTCATGCTCAGCGAATGGAAGATAGAGGTCGGCGCCCGCCGCCCCGATCCCAACGAAATGACCGATTTCAACGTCTTCACGTTCAATGGCCGCAGCTACCCCGGCACCGCCCCGCTCCTCGCCCAGGTCGGCGAACGCGTGCGCATCCGCATCGGCAATCTCAGCACGATGAGTCACCACGCGATCCATCTTCACGGCTACAACTTCAAAGTCGTCGCCACCGACGGCGGGGAAATTCCCGTGGCCGGCCAGTGGCCCGAGACCACCGTCCACATGCCCACCGGCAGCACCCGCACCATCGAGTTCACCGCCGGCGAACCCGGCGACTGGGTCATGCACTGCCACATGCTCCACCACGTCATGACCCAGATGGGCCACACCTTCGGCAATCTCATTGGCATCAATCCCGAAGGCCTCGACGAGAAAATCCGCAAGTTCGTCCCCGGCTACATGACGATGGGTGACAACGGCATGGGCGACATGGGCACTATGGGCATGAAAGTCCCGCCCAACTCGCTCCCCATGGTCGGCGGTCCCGGCCAATACGACTACATCACCATGGGCGGCATGTTCACCATCCTCAAGGTCCGCGAAAAACTCACCGGTGACGGCGACCCTGGCTGGTATCAATCGCCTCCCGGCACCCTCGCGTCGCCCGCCGAAGAAACCGACCTGAAACGCGACGGTATCTCCTTCGAAGCCGCCGTCGCAAAGATGGACGCCCGCACCGGTCGCCTAGCCGAAGTCTGCGCCCCCAACGCTCCTTCAGCCGCCGCCAAACTCAAAGTTACCGCCCGCGTCAAAACGGCTTAGGTGCTCCGCATCACACCAAGTGCCAAAGCCCCCGCGCCGCCAAAAATAACCCCAGTAAAATCAACAGCCCCGACGAAAGATAAGGCGCGTTGTGGGCGAGTTTTGCGATCTTCGGTGAAGCCTTCGTCGCCCGATTCAAACTCCAGGCCGCCACCACGCCCACCGTCACCAACGTCACGGCAAGCCCCACGCTGAACGCCCCGACCAAGGCGAAACCCAGCGTGAATTTTTTCAACTGGAGGCAGATCAACAAAATTGAAAATGCCGCCGGACACGGCATCAGTCCGCCGGTCAGCCCGAACAACACGATCTGGCCCGTCGTGACCCGACGCCCCTCAAACCGATCTTTGATTTGCGCCGCATGCATCCGCGAGTGCGCGTCGTCACCCTCGTCACCGTGGTCGTGACTGTGTCCCTCGACAAACTCTGTCTTCAGCGTGATCACCCTCTCGCCGGTGATAACGATCTCCGCCGTGAACTCATGCGGCTCTGGAATTTCGTCCCGCGATTCCAGAAACCCGGGTTTCGCCACAAACTCAAACACCTGGTCAACGCCCTCGGGCCGATGCGTGGCGACCTTGACCGACGAAGCCGCCAAAGCAGCGGGCAAGTTTACCCGGAAACGAGGCGGCACCCCGTCTTCAAAGACATCCAAACTCACCTCGCCGTATTCGGTCGCGAAAGTTTTCTTCTCATCATGGTGGTGATGATGGTGGGCATGCCCGCCGCGCTCGCGACGGATGCGCCACAGCGTCCAAACCGCCAGCCCGATCACGATTACACCCGTGCCAAGCTGGAGATACGGCTCCGTCGATTCCACGTTCCACTGGCTGCCATAGCGCAGCGCCGCCGCCGCCAGCGCCCAGATGATCAGCGAATGCGAGAACGCCGCCGAAAGCCCCAGCAACGCCGCCTGCGCCACCGTGCCGCGCACCGCGATGATGAACGCCGCCATCATCGTCTTCGAATGGCCGGGCTCCAGCCCGTGCAATGCCCCGAGCAGAAGCGCGGTGGGAATATAAAGCCAGGCATGCGCCGCGCCCTGCTGAAGAAGTGCGTTAAAATCCATGCATAGAGCATACCCCCACCCCCCATATGATCTGCAAGCCAGATTCTTTCCATTTGTCGAAAGCCCGGGGATGGCGTGGACTATCCCCATGTCACATATGTCCGCCCACCCGGAAGCCGAACGCCGCGCCCTCCAGCTCCGCCTCCGCAAGGTCGCCGGCCAGCTCAAAGGCGTCGAAGGCATGCTGGACCGCGACTGCGACTGCGCCGACGTTCTCAACCAGCTCATCTCCGCCCGTCGCGCCCTGAAATCGCTCTCCGAAAAAATCATTCACGACCACCTCCAGCACTGCATCACGGAAGCCAGCAACCCCGAGGAAGGCCGCCGATCCCTCCGAGAACTCGCCACCGTCCTGAAACGCTACATCGACTGATTCCTCTCAACAGTCAGTGGCACCCTGCAGATACCCCAAGGGATTTCGCGCGAGACGGCGTATCATGGGTGAAGACGAATAAATCGCCTAAAACCCATAAAAACCATAATCCCATGAAAACCCCAACCAAGATCCTCGTCGCCGCATTATTCAGCGTTGCCCTCAGCGTAGGCGCCATTGCCGGCCCTGGCGTTCAATACTGGCAGAATCACGGAGCTGCGGCCAAATCCGCTGCCGATGTAACCGTGGCCAAGACGGCCGATGCCGCCAACGGCGTGGCCTGCGCCACCATGACCGAGCCAAAGGCCCGTGTTTCGCGTGAAGACTCGACCGCCACCAAGGGCGTCACCTGCACGCCGGAAATGCTGAAAAACAACCCCCGCTGCCAGCAAGCCTGCGGCATGTGAATCGAATGTCCAAAAAGCACCGCCGGACAAGCCGTCCTGAACTAGGGCGGCTTTTTTGTGTCCCACCGCGCCAACCCTCGGCGCAAGCTATTGCCGCCATCTCCATCCATAAGATATGCATTCACACCAACCCACTGCTTCGCCCGTCGCCGAGGTTCCTTTGCCAGATGCCCCCGTCTACATGGGCCTGCCCCACGAACGCGTGCTGCGTCCGCGCTTCTGGGTCGCCATGGCCCTCACGATTCCCGTCCTCGCCCTCGCAATGGGCGGCATGCTGTTTCCTCGCGCCTTTCACGGATTTCCACCCGCCCTCAACGGCTGGCTGCAACTCGCGCTGACCACGCCCGTCTTTTTCTGGAGCGGGCGCTTCTTCATCGGCCGCTGGTGGAAATCCCTGCGCGAACTGGACACCAACATGTTCACGCTCACCGTCACCGGCACGGGAGCAGCGTATTTCTACAGCGTTGCCGCCGTGCTCTTCGGCGACCGCTTCCCCGCTTCGCTTCACACCGAAGGCCACGGCGTGCCGCTCTACTTCGAAGCCGCCGCCTTCATCACCACCATCGTCCTCCTCGGCCAGATCCTCGAGCAACGCGCCCACTCCCGCACCGATGCCGCCATCCGCGCGCTGATGGATCTCGCGCCTGCCACCGCCCACCGCGTCCGTGACGGACGCGAAGAAGACGTCCCGCTCACCGACATCGCCGTGAACGATACGCTCCGCGTCCGCCCCGGCGAAAAAATCCCCGTAGACGGAATCCTTACCGAGGGTGCCAGCGACGTGGACGAGTCCATGCTCACCGGCGAACCGGATCCCGTCGCCAAGCAGTCCGGAGCGAAGGTCAGCGCCGGCACCCTCAACACCACCGGCTCTTTCCTCTTCCGCGCCGAGCGCGTCGGCCACGACACGCTCCTCGCGCAAATCATCCGCCTCGTCGAGGAGGCTCAAGAAAGCGAAGCCCCCATCCAACGCCTCGCCGACCGCGTCTCCGCCTGGTTCGTGCCGACCGTCGCCGGCATCGCCGTGTTAACCTTCGCGCTTTGGCTGTGGCTCGGTCCAGCGCCTGCGCTCCTGCCCGCGCTCGTCAACGCCGTCGCCGTGCTCATCATCGCCTGCCCCTGCGCGCTCGGCCTCGCCACACCCGTCTCACTCATCACCGGTATCGGTCGCGGCGCGCAGGCCGGCGTGCTTGTTAAGGACGCCGCCGCCCTCGAACGCCTCGTCGCCGCCACCACCATCCTCATCGACAAGACCGGCACGCTCACCGAAGGAAAACCCCGCGTCGTCTCGATCCATCCCGAAAACGGCACCACCGAAAACGACCTGCTCGCCCTCGCCGCCGCCGCCGAATCCCCCAGCGAACACCCGCTCGCCCGCGCCCTCATCGCCGCCGCCAAGGAACGCAATCTCACCCTCGCCCTCGCCGAAGACTTCAAAGCCGAGCCCGGCCAAGGCGTCAGCGCCCGCGTCAACCACCGCCTCGTGCAGGTGGGGCGCGCCCCCGAAAAAGCCGATGCCCCGTCAACCTCGACGCTTGTCGGCGTGACCCTCGACGGCGTCTTCGCCGGCAACCTCGCCCTCGCCGACCCGATCAAGGCCACCACGCCCGAGGCCATCCGCGAACTCCACCGCCTCGGCCTGAAAATCTTCATGGTCACCGGCGACCGCGAGGCCACCGCCCGCTCCGTCGCCACCGAGCTCGGCCTCGACGGCTTTCACGCCGGCGTCACGCCCGCCCGCAAACAGGAGATCGTGCGCGAGCACCAAAAACGCGGCGAGGTGGTCGCGTTTGCCGGCGACGGATTGAACGACGCGCCCGCGCTCGCCGCCGCCGACATCGGCATCGCCATGGGCACCGGCACGGATGTCGCCATGCACAGCGCCGGCCTCGTCCTCGTAAAAGGCGACCTGCGCGCCCTCGTGAAAGCCGTCCACCTGAGCCGCGCCACCCTGGGCAACATCAAGCAGAACCTGTTCTTTGCCTTTTTCTACAACGGCCTCGGCATCCCGGTGGCCGCCGGCGTCCTCTATCCGTTCACCGGCTGGCTTCTCAGCCCGATGCTCGCCGGCGCGGCCATGAGCCTCAGCTCGATCAGCGTCGTCGCCAACGCCCTCCGCCTCCGCAACGTCAAACTCTAGTGTCACCTAATAGGTGACAGTGTGCCGGACAGCTGTAGGTCGGCTTGCACCTTGGGACCCATCAGGCCAGAGTAGCCCCAATCCCCCATGAACCTCCGAAGCCTTTCCCTCCTTTTGTTTGCCACTAGCGCCCTGCTCGCGCTCACCGGCTGCAGCACCTTTGAAAGCCGCTCGAAACAAAAGGCCGCCGCCTTCTCCACCTTGGACGCCGCCACGCAGGCGCGGCTCAAGGTCGGCGAAATCCATCTCGGAGACACGATGGACGAGGTTTACATCTCACTCGGTTATCCCGACGAAAAACGGGACACCACCACGGAAAAAGGGAAAACCACCGCTTGGATCTACAGCACCTACTGGCAGCAATATCAGGGGCAGACCTTCGGCACCGTGCCGGTCTACACCAAAAATCCGACCACCGGAAACGTCTCCGTTGCCTACGTGCCTGTGAGCCAGCCGGTCTACGCCAACCGCAGCGAAGAACGCCTTCGCATCACCTTCAAGGACGGTCTGGTTACGATCATAGAAAAGGCCAGGTAAGCCCCGCACGCAGGCTTGCCCAACCGTGGGCGACAGGCACTCTGGGCGCGCATGCCCCACTCCACTGATCGTGATGACACGATTCACAGCGAAGCTTTTCTGGCCTCCCTGATGCGTCGTCAGCTCTGTTTGTCCATCGCTTGCGCCGCCGCGTTCCTCGTCGCATTGCTCGGTCTTCCGCTCGCCAACTACTTCGCCCCTGCCCTCATGGCCACACGGGTCGGAGGTTTCACCCTCACCTGGCTGATCCTGGGCGTGTTGTTCTTCCCCTACGTCTGGCTCATCTCGGGCGTGTTCATCAAACGCTCGCTCAAGCTCGAAGCCGACGAAGCCAGGGAGATCCTTAGCAAATGAACTCCCTTACCCTCGCCTTCCTCGGCGGCGTTGATCCGTGGATCTTCGCCTTTTCGTTCATCACCGTCGCCTTCACGATCTACATGGGCTTTCGCTCTGCGAAAACCTCGAAGACCGCCGGCGATTTCTTCGTCGCCGGCCGCTCGGTCTCCGTCGGCTGGAACGCCTCCGCCATCTCCGGCGAATACCTTTCCGCCGCCTCCTTCATGGGCATCGCCGGCATGGTCATGGCCGTCGGCTACGACGCGCTGTGGTATCCAGTGTGTTACGCCTGCGGTTACCTCTTCCTGCTCCTTTTCATCGCCGGACCGCTGCGCCGCTTCGGCGCCTACACGATCCCCGACTTCGCCGAGGGCCGCTACGACTCGCCCGTCTTCCGCAAGATCGCCGTGTGCTTCGTCCTCTTCATCGGCTTCTTCTACACGATGCCCCAAATGAAAGGTGCGGGCACGACCCTCGCCTACATCTTCCCCGGCCTGCCTTACTGGGTCGGCGTGGCCGTCGTCGGCGCCGTCATCACCCTCAACGTCGCCCTCGGCGGCATGAAGGGCATCACTCTCGTGCAGGCCATGCAGTATTGGCTGAAACTTTTCGCCATCACCGTGCCGGTCTTCGTGCTCATGGCCGTCTTCGGCGGCTACGGCGCCAACCTCGGTGCCAACGACGGCCGCGTGCTCCCCGCGCCCGCCATCTCCGCCTCCGTCGAGACCTCTCTCCTCGCTCCTGCGGCTTCCTCGGAAATCGTCCGCAAGCCCCTCGTCGAAAAGGCTCCCGCCGACACCGCGTGGGTTTCCCCTTTCGGCCCGCTCACGACCAAGGCCGCGAAGGCCGCCGGGCTCACCCCCGAGCAGTCCAAGCCCTACTCGCTCCTCTACACCTACTCGCTCATCATCGCCCTCGTGTGCGGCACCGCCGGGCTCCCGCATATCCTCGTGCGTTTCTACACCAACCCCGACGGCGTCGCCGCCAAGCGCACCACCATGTGGGTGATGATCTTGATCGGTATCTTCTACGTGTTCCCACCCGTCCTCGGCGTGATCGGGCGCAACCTCCTCCCGGAACTTTACGCCGCCACCGGCGCAAAAGGCACCGACAAGGTCGTGCTCGAGCTGCCGCGCATCCTTCACGAGCACTACGGCGTCTGGGGCTCCATCCTGAGCGGTGTCGCCTGCGCCGGCGCGTTCGCCGCGTTCATGAGCACGTTCTCCGGCCTGCTCGTGTCGATGACGGGCGCGGTCGCCCACGACGTCTATGGCCGCATGCTCCGCCCGAACTCCACCCCCGAGCAGCGTATGAAGATGTTTAAGTTCGCCGCCATCGGCATCGGCGGCGTCTCCGTGCTCCTCGGCTCACAGGTCGAGCAGCTCCAGATCAATTTCATGGTCGGCCAGGCTTTCGCCATCGCCGCCGCGAGCTACTTCCCGCTGCTCTTCATGAGCGTCTGGTGGCGCGG
>Ga0123337_10004435_pt1 | contig 14315 bp, 10 predicted proteins | sample frozenSSSSmetaG_FD_89792 | JGI IMG/M metagenome (GOLD analysis project Ga0123337, IMG submission 89792) | Glacier valley bacterial and archeal communities from Borup Fiord, Nunavut, Canada, to study Microbial Dark Matter (Phase II) -... | ecosystem: Environmental > Aquatic > Freshwater > Ice >... | reverse complement strand
TTTCAGACCAGCTTGTTTTATCACTACGGCAGCTGGCAGGCCTACCAGGTAACTGCCGGCGCGAATCCATTCGGCAACACCAACGTTACCAATCGGACTTTCAAAGCCGGTGTAGTCACTTACAACAACTCCGCGAACAACTTACCGTCGCCCACGGCCCCCGGTTACTTCATCACGGCGCGCGACCAACTCTACGGCCGCCCCATCCAGCGCGTCGATACACGCGTTTCCAAAACCTTCACCGTCAAGGAGCGCCTCCGTCTGGTGGGCATGTTCGAGGCGTTTAATGTCTTGAACTACCAGAACTACGGCACTTACAATACCGCCATCACTCAGAAGAGCTTCGGCGCTCCCGCTCAGAATTCCAACTTGGCCTACGCGGCAAGAATGCTCCAACTGGCGGTCAGAATTGAGTTCTAGTCTTCTACTCGGCCTGCTCCTGTTCAGCGGCTGGACCGATCAGGTTGAGCCGCTCCTCACCAAAGAACAGAAGCAGGCTTACGCGAAGCTCAACCCCGAAGCCCAAGAAAACTTCGAACACGCCTTCTGGGCCACAAAGAGCATCACGCCGGAAGAGTATGCCCAGCGTTACGCCTATGTCACGAGTAACTTCGGAACCTGGCGCACGGACCGTGCCCGAGTCTATCTCAGCCTCGGTGCGCCCCATAAGATAACCCGGCTCTCCAGCACCCGCAGCTTCTGGCCTATCGAAATCTGGTACTACGCCAGTGCGCCGAACATCGGAGTTTCCGGCGCAGTGCAGTTCCTGTTCTACCAGCGCAACCAGGCTGGCGATTACCGCCTGTATTCCCCCACACTCGATACCTTTACTGCCCTTTTGAATCCGCAGAGCGGCACCCGTGGAGCCTTCCGCGCGAACGATCTCCTCACGGAAGGCGATATCCGCAACACCATGAACCTCACGCCCGCGGAAACCGAAATCGTCGACGCGGCGCTCGGCGTCTCAAAGGGCATCAAAGGCACCGAGAACGATTCCGTCCTCGCCCGAGCCACCTCGCCCGCCGAAGCCCTTTCAAAGAACCCCACCTTCCAGGTAAGCGCCAGGTTAGTTACTGCCTCCCGCCCCGTCTTCAGCACTTTTCAATCCTGGTCTGAGGACGGCATTCCTCTCGTAGACATATCAATCGAAGCCCCGGTTCGGCGCACTATCGCGATAGCCGTCTCAACGGAAAACACCGAACTCGCCGTGGACAAATTCCCCAACCGCCGCATCCGTTATCAGCACCGCCTGTCTCTTCTGCCCGGCACCTACACCATCACCGTCACCATAGACGATTTTCCCTTCACTTACCCGCTGCAAGTTACCCCGCGCAAGATCTCAGAAATTCTTTTAGGCCAACAGTCGCCCCAAACAACCACGACGCCCTACGAATTCGGCACAGTCCATTTCAGTCCAGCCCCGCAAACTCAAGCCCTCATCCAACTCCCCGCTGGCCAGACCGTCACATGGCGCTTACATCAAAACGCCCAGACCCTCTGGACCCGCCAGTCCGCTGGCCCCGTCGCTGTTGTAACTCTCGACGCACCCCCCGGCAAATACCAACTTGAAGCAAGAATGGGAACCGAAACGCGGGAGTGCCCGGTCGAGCTAGGGCCAGCCGAACCGCAACTCCCCGTCATCTCCTACAACGCCAACCTCACCCCAGCCGCGCGCGCAAGATCGCTGGGCCGCCAGTGGCTGGCAAGGGGCCAATTACTGGAAGCGAGAAGCTGGCTCGCGCGAGCCCAATCCCTGCACCCCTCAGACGCCCTCACCATCGACCTCGCAAGAGTAGCTGCCCTGGCCGGAGATCTCGATAACCCCAGAAAAGATCTGCTGGCCATCCTCGCGCGCAGCCCTGACTCTTTCGAAGCCCTCACACTCCTCGGGTTCATCGAATCGCAATTACAGGATTATCCGGTCGCTGCCAGTTATTACCGCAAGGCGCTAGCCGTTCACGGTTCCCCCGAAGTCTCAAAAGCTCTCGAACAAGTTACTTCCGCGGCGCGAACTGATAGGGAGCATCGGCTTTGAACACAGGCCGCCCCTTTCCCTGGGATACGGCATATCCAACTTCAAACAGAACCCGCAAATCTTCCACCGCTCCGCTCAAGTCCCAGTCCGGCTTCACCTGGTCGGTGGTCTTGTGATAGTCATTCCGGATGTAGTTATCGCGCACCTTGTCGCCATACCCGGCGGGCTTGCCGACATAGTCGATCCCTGGCGTAGTCTCGAGCGATGGCACACCGCCCTTAGCGAACTCCAGGTGATCGGACCGGAAGTAAAACCCCTCCGAAGGATCCGTATCGCCAGTAACTACCCGCCCCTGCTTCTTCGCGGCACTTACTACCAGATCATCCAGAGTGGAATTACCCAGCCCAAGAATACTGATGTCGTGAGTACGCCCCCAACCCCAGTTACTGAAGTAATCCAGGTTAATATCAGCCAGAGTATGGGTCAGCGGGTACAGCGGATGCTTCACATAGTACAGGGCACCAAGCAACCCTTTCTCTTCAGCCGTAGTCCACAGGAACAGAACGCTTCGCTTGGGCTTAGCCAGCGTAAACGCCCGTGCCAGTTCCAGCACGCCTGCTGCGCCCGCCGCGTTGTCGCTTGCGCCATGATAGATCTTGTCGCCATCGGTCCCCAGATGGTCCCAGTGCCCGCTGTAGATCACGTACTGGTCGCGCAGCTTCGCGTTGCTGCCCACAACCTTTGCCACCACGTTCGCCGAATCCACCTGTCGCAAGGTGTTCTTCAGATTGAACGAAGCACTAGCCTGCAATGCGGTTGCTTGAAAATCGGCTGTCAAGGCGCGCGCCCGAAATTCATTCAGATCGAATCCCAAATTTCGAAACAGCTCCTGCGCTTTCGGCTCCGCCAGTTGCACCTGCGCCGAAACGCGGCTTGTGGATATCCCATCCCGCAGAATCATCGTCTCGCGGGGAGCGTTCTGCGCGAAGCGCGCCAGGTTCGCCACCCCGTTCCTGGGCACGAACACGGTAATCACAGCCACTGCTCCACGCGCGTAAGCGGTCTCGGCTTTGGTCGAAGGCCGCCCGTAATAGGAAAGCGCGTCACCCAGAAACATCTTCGGGTCCAGCTTGGAACTGTCCTTCGGATCCTTCACTGGCGGGTCGCCAGAGAGCAGCACCACCGTCTTGCCTTTCACGTCGATTCCCTTGTAATCGTTCCAGTGAAATTCCGGAGCCACCACCCCGTAACCCGCAAACACAAGACCCGAATCCTGGATCGAAACCGAAGGAACAGGCTGCTGCGAACTCGCCAGATAATCCTGCCGCGCCTTCATCGCAAACGGCTTCCCGCCAATCGAGAGGCTCAACGTTCCTTCAGACCGTATTCCCCACAACGCCACGTTCTGCACAAAGGTGCCGTCTGGATTTCCCGGCTTCAACCCCATCTTCCGGCACTGCTCGGTCAGGTACGCAACGGTCTTCTCTTCGCCCGGTGTTCCTGGTGCCCGCCCTCCAAAGTCATCGGACGCCAGCACTCGAATGTGAGACAACAAGCCCGGCCCGGTGATGGCAGATTCTGGGTTGGCCGCACCGTACATGGCCACCGTCACGATCCAAAGCGCTCTTCGCATTCCCAATTATGGCCGAGCCAGATACTTCTCGTACAACTTGTGCCGCCGAGATTCCAGATCCACCGCTTCCCCCTGGATAAACACCCGCTTCACGCTTGTGGTCACCTCAAGTGGATCTCCATCCGTCACCACCAGATCCGCTTGCTTGCCTTCTTCAATCGAGCCAAGGCTCTTCTCCAATCCGAAGATCCGCGCCGCGCTCAACGACACCGCTTTGTACGCTTCATCATGAGGCAGCCCGAAGGGCACCGCAGCCGCGGCCTGATACGGCAGGTTGCGGCTCCCGACTCCGCCGAACGTGCCGATCGAAAACGTAATGCCCGCGCGATACAGCTCACCAGGCGTGGTGAAAGCCCGGTCATACGCGTCGTCCTCATCGGTCGGCAAACTCCACGTGGGCTGCAGCACCACTGCGATATCGCGCTTCTTGATCAGGTCCAGTACCTTGTAACACTCCGCCGCATCCGCCAGAATGATCTTCACCTTTTGCTTGTCCGCGAAAGCAATGGCTTCGCGAATCTCGCGTTCGCGCACTGCCGTAACGAACAGCTTCTCGGTGCCGTTCAACACCGGCAGCATCGCCTCGAACCGCAAGTCTGTCTTCGTGTGCCCTTTGCGATAGCGCCGCGCCTGATCGAAAAAGTCATTCAGCCGGTGCAGCCGGTCGTCGTGAATCTTCTTCGCTTCCGCATAGGGTATCGGCTCCTGCCGCACGGCAGTCTCCGGCTCTTCATCGTCTTCATCGGATTCATGCGGCACCAGCCGCGTCGTCTCAATCGCCGGAAAGCGCAAGTGCATCGCAACAGTCTGTGTCTCGCCCGCCTCGCTGCGCAGTCGGATCAACGAAAGTTGTCCGGAAATCAGGTCGCCTTCCGCCACCGTCACCGCGCGGGTGACCCCGCTTTCGCGAGCCATCGCAATCGGCTCAGCCGCCCAGTTCACCGCGCTGCCCGAACGCAGTTGCGGCGAGAAAAGCCCCAACTCTCCGACATCCGGGTTCAATCCGTTCATGCCCAATGTGGAGGCCGAATCGATCATGCCCGGATACACATGCTGCCCCGTCACATCGATGACGGGAACACCTTCAGGTGCTGCAAGACCCTTGCCTACTCCCACGATTTTGCCATCGCGCACCAGCACGGAAGCGTTTTGCAGCACGGGTCCAGAGATGGTGTGTACCGTGCCGCCGCGCAGCAGAAACGCACCCTGCCCGTACAACGGCAAACTAGCAACCAGCAGCGCCAGACCTTTCACGTCCGGACAATAGCACGCTACTCTACAAAAAATATGCTTCACGAACCATCGAACCCGACCGGCGAGGCCATGGCACTCACGCACGGTGCGGGCGGCGATTGCAACTCCGCTCTGCTGCTTGCCATCGCGGAAGCATTCACGCAAGCAGGCGTCGCCGTCCTGCGTTTCAATCTCGCGTTTCGCGAACTAAGCCGTCCGCCATCGCCCGCCACGGGGCCAAAAGACCGCGACAGCATCCGTCAGGCTCTTGAGAGCCTGCGATCGCAAACCAGAGGTCCGCTTTATCTTGCGGGCCAGTCATACGGCGGCCGTCAAGCCAGCATGCTGGCCGCGGAAGAGCCGCAAAGCGCCACAGCGCTCGCGCTATTCTCGTATCCACTGCATCCACCGAAAAAGGCCAATCAAATGAGAACCGATCACTTCCCGCAACTCTCGACGCCCGCACTATTCATTCACGGGCCTCGCGACCCCTTCGCCACCATCGAAGAGCTTGAAGCCGCGCGCAAGCTGATCCCCGCGCCAACCGCAATCCACGAAGTCCCCAAGGCTGGGCATGACCTGCTGCGTGGCCGCTTCGCGATGGCGCCGGTGATCTCGGCTCTGCGCGCACTCGCCGCGCTTGCCGCGATGGCTGCCGTCCCGCTCTCCGCTCAAACCACACACAAGCTTCCCGCAACGCCGAAGACGGTCGTGGTCGGTTATTACTCCGCTGCCGCGCCGCCCGCTCTCCGCATCAAATCTGGCGACACCGTCGAAATTGAAACCGTTTCAGGAAGTGGCAAGCGCCTGGAAGCGGCGGGTGCCAAGGGCATTCCCCAAAGCCTCTATGACATCAACGACAAGGTGACCGATAAAGGCCCCGGCGGCCACATCCTCACAGGGCCTGTCTTCGTTGAAGGAGCCGAACCTGGAGACACGCTGGAGGTCCGCATCGTGAAGATCGATCTTGCCGTGCCGTTTGCCTACAATGCGTTCCGCCCCGGCTCCGGATTCCTGCCGGACGATTTTCCATATTCCCGTTTCAAAGTCATCCCGCTTGATCGCGCCCGCATGGTGGCGCAGTTTGCACCCGGCATTGAAATTCCGCTGCATCCATTTTTCGGCAGCATGGGTGTTGCGCCGCCAGAAGGCACGGGCCGCCTTAGTTCCACCGCGCCCTGGTATCACGCCGGCAATATGGATAACAAAGAACTGGTCGCGGGCACCACCCTGTTTATTCCCGTTCAAGCCAAGGGCGCGCTGTTCGAAGTTGGCGATGCGCACGCCGGCCAAGGCAACGGCGAAGTGGATATCACGGCGCTTGAAACCTCACTCAATGGAACCTTCCAGTTCATCGTCCGCAAGGACATGCACCTGAAGTGGCCCCGGGCGGAGACGCCCACCCACTACATCACCATGGGCTTCCATGAAGACTTGACCGAAGCCACCACGCTTGCCACGCGCGACATGATTGATTTCCTGGTCACCGAAAAGCACCTCAGCCGCGATGACGCTTACATGCTCACCAGCGTTGCCGCCGACCTTAGCATCAGTCAGTTAGTCGATACCAAGAAGGGAGTTCACGCATCTATCCCGAAAAACATCTTCGTCGCACGCTAAAGCGGAATATTCCCGTGCTTCTTCTTCGGCATGGTGTCCACTTTGTTCTCCAGCATCTTGAGCGCGCGGATAATGCGCGGCCGCGTCTCATGGGGCTCGATGATGTCATCCAGGTAGCCGCGTTCGGCGCTGATAAACGGGTTCGCAAACTTCTCGCGAAACTCCGCCACCATCGCGGGGCGCGTACTTGGGTCTTCGGCCAACTCACGCCGGTACACAATATTGACCGCGCCTTCGGCACCCATCACCGCAATCTCCGCGGTGGGATAAGCAAGATTCACATCGGTCCGCAGATGCTTCGAACCCATCACGCAATACGCGCCACCGTAGGCTTTGCGCACTACAATCGTGATCTTCGGGACAGTAGCTTCCGCGTAGGCATACAGCAACTTCGCGCCATGCCGGATGATGCCGCCGAACTCTTGCGCCGTGCCGGGCAGAAATCCGGGCACGTCTTCAAATGTCAGGATCGGGATATTAAACGCATCGCAAAACCGAACGAAGCGCGCCCCTTTTACAGAGCTATCGATATCGAGACATCCAGCCAAATGCGCGGGCTGGTTAGCCACAATGCCCACGGGCCTTCCGTCCATGCGCGCGAAGCCTATCACGATGTTCGCCGCAAAGTGTTCCTGCACCTCGAACAGATAGCCGTCATCCACCACATGGCGAAGCAGGTCTTTCATGTCATACGGGATGTTTGGCTCAGCGGGAACCAGTGTGTCCAGCGCGGCATCGGCACGCGAAGCCGGGTCCGTCGTCGCGCGGCGCGGCGGATCTTCACGATTGTTCGAGGGCAGAAAACTCAGCAGTTCGCGAATCATCTGGATGCACTCGGTATCCGTCGCCGCTTTGAAATGCCCCACGCCACTCACCGAGTTGTGAGTATCCGCGCCGCCCAGCTTTTCTTTCGTAACATCTTCATGCGTAACCGTTTTCAGCACGTCGGGACCGGTCACGAACATGTAACTGGTCTGGTCCACCATGAACACAAAATCCGTAATCGCCGGCGAGTACACGGCGCCACCCGCGCACGGCCCCATGATGGCGGAAATCTGCGGAATCACGCCGCTTGAAAGCGTATTGCGCAAAAAGATATCCGCATAGCCGGCCAAGCTCACTACGCCTTCCTGAATGCGCGCGCCGCCAGAATCGTTCAGGCCAATCACCGGTGCGCCCGTCTTCAGAGCAAGATCCATCACCTTGCAAATTTTCTGCGCGTTGCTCTCCGAAAGAGATCCGCCGAACACCGTAAAATCCTGCGCGAAGGTGTAGACCAGCCGCCCTTCCACTTGACCGTAACCGGTGACCAGGCCATCGCCAGGAATCACCTGGTCGGCCAAACCGAAGTTGCGCGAACGGTGCGTGACCAGCTTATCCAACTCCTCGAACGTGCCTTCATCCAGCAGCAGGTCGATGCGTTCTCTCGCGGAAAGCTTGCCTTCCCGGTGCTGGCGCTCGCGCCGTTCGGGCCCACCCCCTTCTTCGGCGGCCTGGTGGCGGGTGCGCAGTTCTTCAAGGCGTGTCACAGGTTCATTGTAGTGGGGCTTAAACTAAGGTGTGACAGGGATTTGCAGTTGCGGAACAGTTCTGGTGGAAGATGCGTCGTTTTGCCATCGATGCGGGAAGGCAACGCGCGAACTTCTGATTCCCGAACCGGCCGAACCTGTTGAGCCGCAGATCACAGAAGCTACTCCTGTCGCAACAGCGAAGGCATCTGCGCAGCCAGTAAGCTTCAGCAACGCAGCGGCGGTGCGTGTCGGTTTCCTGGCCGCAAGCGTAGCCTCCATGTTAGATGCACTGCCCAGGGTGGATTCGCTTTTCGTGCTTTGGTCCGCGCTTGCAGGTTACGGTGCCGTCGTGCTGTACCGCCGGCGCACCGGCCAAGTGCTCAGTGTACGAAGCGGAGCCAGAATGGGCTGGATCACCGGCATGCTCAACGCGGTAATCGTGATTGTGTTTTTCACGCTCAGCTTCGTAGCAAGCGTTTCCGAATTCAAAGCCACCTACCAGCAGCAACTGAGTAGCCTGAAGCTGCGAGACCCCGCAAGCTATGCGCGCGCTTCCGGATTTTTAGAGAGCCCGTATGCGCTGGCAACGGGCGTGCTCTTTTTGCTCTTCGCGATGTTTTTCATTTTTACTCTGGCGGGGACTGCGGGTGGAGCGTTGGGTGCTAAAACTGCCGCGAAAACGACCACAAAGGACTAATCTCTTCATAGGACGCATAGGCTGCGTCAGCTATCGATTCCCAACTGAAGCGCTGTTGCGCTTGTGCCATTCCGCTTGCTGCCAGTGTGAGCCGCAAGGGTTCGTTGGCCAGCAAATCGCATACACCTTCTGAGAACGCAGCCCCCAGTTCACGGATCAGCACGTCGCGGCCATCTACCAGTTCCAGGCCCGCGCAGCCCACGGGCGTGGTCACGATGGCGCGGCCGCAGGAGAGCGCTTCCATCAGCTTGATATTGGTTCCTGCCGATACCGGAAGCGGCACCACCACCAAGGCTGCGGAAGTGTAAAGCGGCAACAGGTCTTCCACGAAGCCATGCACTGCGGTGCACGGATCCAGTTCGCGCGATCCCGGCCAGTGTTCGGTATGCTTCGGCCCGGCGACCACGTCCAGTACCGCGCCCGGGAACTTGCTCCAGACGGCAGGCATGATGCGGGTGCGCAGTTCTTCGAACGCCAGATAGTTCGGCAAGTGTCGGAAGGAACCGACGTAGAGCACCCGCTGTGAGGCGGGGTCAGCCGCGGGGCAGCGGAAGCGTGCAAGGTCAACCCCGTTAGGAACCGCATAGGTGCGCTGCTCTGGGCTGCCCTCCGCAATGGCTCGCGCACGGTCGAATTCGGACATGGTCCAGACTGCCGGGAACGCTTGCAAGCGCTCGCGTTCGAATTGCAGCCAGCGCTCGTATTCACGGTCGCCCAGTTGCTGGTACAGAGTGAAAGTAAGATCGTGCTCCACCAGAATCGCGGGCAAGCCGGCGGCGGCTTCCCTGTAGCCAGCCATCTGCGTATACTCCAGTTGCACAATATCGAACCGAAGCTTACGGCAAAGCGAGCCGATCAGTTCCCGCATGGTGGACGATTCGTATTCGCTCACTTGCTTGGGAAGATCGCGATCATTGTGCTTTTCATCGATATCGACGACGTACACTTCGCGGAACACTTCGTGAAGCTTGCCATATTGCACATGATCGGATTGTTCGCGAAAGCAAATCAGGACAAAGTCAACGCGGCTAGAAAGAGCGCGGCACAAGTTCCAGATGCGCACTGCTCCGCCATGGGACAAAGGGAACGGAAGATAGGGCGACACCACAAGCACCCTAGGCAGCGCCCGGAACCCTGGGCCAGCTTCGATGGATTGAGAAATGTTACCGCGCGTCAGGGCCGGGGCTTGTGGGGTAAGAACCCGGAGCAAGGGCTCTGCAAGCAAGGTCTTCACAAATTCGGCTTCATCGAAGGGAACCGCCGCCAGTTCTGTTACCTTCTGAGTGCCCCCTACTGAATAGCTGTTCCAACCGGCGGCCGCCGCCTGATGAAACAGCACGTACCAATTGGACCCGTAAGAAGAGAGCGCGGGGAAGCTTAGAGCCCGCAGCTTTGCCGCGTCCATAAGCATGGCTGCTGAAACCGGCGCATGCACCCGGCACGCTTCTCCTGGTTGCAGCGCGCGAAAGGGCGCTGTGGCGAACAGTAGTTTGCGCCAGGCCCGCACAGCATATTGGCGCGCCACAACGAATGTGTTCGGATCTTCGAACAGTGCGGTAAGTTCCGCGGCGTCCGACCGGTCTCCTTCACGTTGGAACAAAATGTAACGGGCGCCCGAATGCCGCAGAACTTCTTGAATCGCGTGAGCGTCCCACTCGCGTTCTTTGTAGCGAAAGATCGCGAGACCGTCGCCTTGCGGAGCCGCGGCTGTATCTGCGTGCTTGGTGCCGCGAATCCGGCAAAAAACAAACCGCGAGAGCGGCGCACACCACTGCGCGATAAACGCGAAGACCCACAAAGCAGATCCGAATGCCAACTCCCTGGCGCGGACGTCGCCGCTTACGAAGAGCGCCCGCAACTTCAGGCGCGCGTGCAGGCCCACCATACGCGGAGTACCGGGAAAATAGCCGCCATCCCGGTTGCGGATCAGTACACGGAAAAACGGGATTGTGAACGGCGCCAGTTTCAGCAGCCAGAAGGCCTTTGACCCGTTCCACTCCGTGAGCGCCAGAGCCACCTGATGCGGCCAGACTTCACGTTGCGCTTGCCACCAGAGCTCAGTGGCGGACAACGCAATCACAACGCGCTCACACTGCGCGGCAATTTCAGGCGACGGAGCGGCTGTGGCAAACAGCCATACGGGCAAATCCAGGTTGGCCCTCAGGTATGATACCTGCGCATCGGCCGAGGATCGGGTTGTGGCGAACACAACCGTTACGCGGCCCCGATTTTTACCAAGGGCGCGGAGTACGCTTTGAATCAAGGGAGCTTCTCGATCTCGCCTGCCGTCCCAAGCTTTTCATTGGGCCGTTTGAGATACTCCGTGCTGATAGGGCGGTTCGGCGCGGATCCGCAGACCAGACCTTTGCGCACTTTCACCATCAAGGCGACAGTGGTTCCATCCGCGGCGGCAACGGTGACGCGCGTGCGCGCGCCCAGGCATTCCACTTTCTTGAGAATGCCCTTCAGTTCCACCGGCATCACTTCATCCCACGGCACGGGGGCCGGTCCGTCTTTCGACGTTGTTGCGCCCGTTGTTGCGCCCATGGTTCCGCCACTGATCCGCGCTTCAGCGGCATGCAATTCCGCGATGGAAGTGGCTTTCAGCTGCTCGGTTTTGTGCCGCTGCTCCTCTTCGCGGCCGCGGCGTTCGGCAGTTTCGAAATCGAGCCGCTTGCCCTCCATGCTCATCCAGGCTTTGCGCATCCGGTCGCGCAGCGCGGCGTCAGGCGCGTTTTGTTCGGCGGACCGCCATGCCTTCGCCGCATCGGCAAACCGATTCTGGTCCAGGTAAGCGGTGGCAAGCGCATCCCAGTACATCGCATTTTGCGGTGCAAACGTGGTGGCAAGTTCGAACTGCACCGGGTCATTCTTACGGACACCAAGCAGGTAATGCGCTTCCGCATTTTCAGGGTCAAGTTCCAGTGCGCGCGCGATCGCATCGCCCGCCTTCACGCGGTCCGTTTCTACTTTGGCGTAGGCGGTCCACAGTGAGGCGTCTTTGCTTTCCAGTTCCACCGCGCGCGAAAAGTTATCGAGCGCGGCCGCAGTGTCATTGCGTTGCATGGCAAGCTGCCCGAGCCCGCCATACGCTTCCGCCATATGGCTCTTGCGCTCCACCATGGCCCGATACGTTGGCTCAGAGCGCGCGTCCAATAAATCGGCTACGGCTAGACGCCCATCTTCTTCCGTGAGGGTGACCAGCTTCAGATCGCGTTGGGCGTTAAGTGTCCTGCTGGGCGCGTCTGAGGTGCCGAACTGGCCTGCTTTCAAATAGCGCTCAGCTTCTGCGGTGAACTCGGCGGCGCTTTTGCCGGTTGCATTGCGAAACGCGGGGTCTTCCGCTACGCCTTTCTGCAGGTTGAACAGAATGATGCGCAGCTTGCCGTAATAGGCGGGTTGCGTTGCGAGCATATGGACGCGTGCCCATGAAATTGTGCGCCGCGAGGCGGCGGGCGGCGCGCCCCAAATTACATGGGCACCATGAATTTCAACGGTCGAGAGCAGGGTTGTGAGACCTTCCGAAAAATCCTGCGGTAAGCGGGAGGTGCCATGGTCCAACAGCTGTTTGGCAAGCACCTGGAAGACAGCGGGAGAGATGGATTGGCCGGAAGCAAGAGGCAGTGTGAGGCGCGATCTGCCTTGCCGGAGCACCGGCGGTAGATCTGTCTGTTTTTGGATCAGCACGCGCAACGGAGGCAAAAAAGCGATTGCCGGATTGCCGATCAGTTCCCCGATGGCATAGCGTAACTGCTCTACCTGGCCGATGATATCGAGTGAGGAACGTACCGGAGCGTTGCTGACCAGTTCCACGGTTCCGGTTGAAGTCATGAACCACTTCTCCGCCGCGCCCACGGGAACACTTACGGTTAACAGCAGCAGAGCGAAGCTATTCGCGCGGTTCAGTGGTGACCACCAGCGCCGAGCCGCCTGTCTTGCCCAAACCGCGATAGCTGTGGGGTTCCGCACCTTCGAAATAAACACTGTCCCCGGCGCGCAGTACATGATCTTCCTGTTCGTAGCGGATGGCAATCGACCCTTCCAGCATATAAAGGAACTCGGCCCCCGGGTGGAAGTGTTCAATCGCTTCCTCTGTGTTCCGCTTCGGAAATTCGGCCAGATAGGCTTGCAATTCTTTGCCCTGGGTGGCGAAAGCCAAACATTCAAAGAAGTAGGCGGGGGTTTGCAAATCGGCGCGCTCAGGAAATTTCATGCGCTCATCGGAACGCACAATGGAAAAGGTTCTCTTCCGCCGGCGATCGTCAAAGAAATGTTCCAGGCCCACATCAAAGACCATCGCGATGCGGGCTAGCGTGGGCAGTGTGGGAACCATCTTCCCCGTCTCAAGTTGAGACAGCATGGAAGCGGAGAGCCCGGTGTGGCGGCCAAGATCGACAAGCGCAATTTTCTTGCGCAGGCGAAGGACGCGAAGCTTTTGACCGACGTCGTAGGAAGACAGCAGCGTTTGTACGGAATTATCCAAGATTTCCGGCATACTGAAAGTCATATTAGCAGAGCTGAAATTGCAAAGGGTTTGTGAATCAGCACTGAAACGAAATTACTTGGACATCCTGTTTTGCTTAAATCGCCCCACATACTGAGTTTGGGTTTAAGAAATTCGGAGCAAATGACATGTTGCATCAGGTTGGCAGTCCAGAGATCGTCGGGAGTACCGACGAAGAGTTAGTTCGGTTATCGCAGCAAGGGAGGGAGGATGCTTTTGCGGAATTAATGCGCCGCAACGCATCATCCGCCTTCAAGCTGGCGCTATCCATATTGAAGGAACGGCAGGAGGCTGAGGATGAGGTGCAGAACGCATTTTGGAAAGCGTTTCAGCACATCGGGCAGTTTCAATTAGATTCTAAATTCTCCACGTGGATGACGCGGATTGTTGTGAATCAGTGCCTGATGCGGCTAAGGCAGACCCGGCGAGCCCGGTTCTTGTTCTTGGACGATACATTGATCGGCGAAGAGCGAGGCACACTGGAATTGGTGGATGGTGGGCGTGGGCCGGAATCGGAAGTGGGCGGCAAAGAAATTCTTGGATTGCTCCAGAAAGAGATTCGGCGCATTCCACCCCTGCTGCGTAACGTGTTTGTACTGCGTGACGTGAAGGAACTGCCCATGCCGGAAGTTGCAGAACAACTTGGTATTTCCGTTGCAGCCGCGAAGAGCCGCTTGTTGCGCGCCAGATTGGAACTGCGCACACGCCTTGAAAAACACTGTGGCATGCACGGCCACGCTACACTTACGGCGTCGTAAGCTATACTCGTCGTTGGTCGCGGCGCTATCGTCTAACGGTTAGGACAGAGCCCTCTCAAGGCTTAAATACGAGTTCGATTCTCGTTAGCGCTACCACTTCCTTTCCCTTCCTTAGAAAGTGATGCGTAGCTATATTTTAAGGAGGCGGATGGTCGGGTTGTATGAAAGGCCTTCTCCATTCAAATCACTGCCACGCGGTTTGCGCGGCCGAACTGGGCCAATTTGAGGTCGCTCTTGGTGGATTCAGGGTTATTGTGATTCAGAAGTTTTCTCATGGACATGGAAGGTATTTGGCGGGCAAGAACCACATCACACTTCCTGACGCTCCAGGCGACAAGGCAGTTTTTGGCGATTGGTCTGGCGATGGCGAGACGAAGGTTGGGA
>Ga0123337_10004432_pt1 | contig 14317 bp, 12 predicted proteins | sample frozenSSSSmetaG_FD_89792 | JGI IMG/M metagenome (GOLD analysis project Ga0123337, IMG submission 89792) | Glacier valley bacterial and archeal communities from Borup Fiord, Nunavut, Canada, to study Microbial Dark Matter (Phase II) -... | ecosystem: Environmental > Aquatic > Freshwater > Ice >... | reverse complement strand
CGGGGACAGCAGCGGCAGCGGGGACAGCAGCGGCAGCGGGGACAGCAGCGGCAGCGGGGACAGCAGCGGGGACAACAGGGGGACCAGGGATGCTGCCGCCACCCATACCCCCGGCGCGACCGCGACGGCCGACGCCACCGAGCCCGACATCGGCGTGCTGCTGCTCGGAATGGTCGGAACCGGGCCGTCGGCTGTCTCCGGCCTCACGGTCGCTCCCGGCCTCACGTCCCCCACCGGAGCGGGACGTGGCTGCGGGTATGGGGGGAAGCGCGCGACCATCTGCATCCTGAGCCGCGGCGAGAGCGGCAGCGCTGCGGCTCACCGCCTCCTCGTCAGCCGTGCGCAGAGTGTGGTGGACGGCATCGATCCCCCCATGGGTCCAGGCCTCCCAGAGTCCGGACAGCTCCCAGGCCCCGGTCGCCCGGACCGAGACCCCCCGCGGTCCGGTGCGCCGCAGCACACCGCGCACGAGGAGCATCCACGAGTGGAAGACAGTGGTGGCGTAGGGCCCCTGGACGTCTTCGAAGAACGTGGCGTCGGTCGGGCCGGTTGCGTCGTCGAGGGTGAGGAAGACGACCCGCCGTCCGGAGCGCACCGGCGGTGTCTGCGTGGCGACCTTGACCCCGGCGACCCAGACCTCACGGCGGTTGCGGGCGGCGAGCAGGTCGCGGGAGCGGGTGACCCCGAGGGCTTCGAGCATCGGGACGTAGAAGTCGACGATGTGGGCGCTGGCATCGAGACCGAGGATGTCGAGCTCGGCCCGGACCCGCTCCGGACCCGTCATCTCTGGTAGCCCCGAGCCGCGCTCGAGCCGTGGGGTGTCACCGAGGTCGAGGGTCAGCTGGGTGGCGTGCTGGCTGACCGGGGCCACGGGGCGCGCAGCCCGGGACTGGAACGCCGCGAGCTGCGCGACTCCCCCGCCTCCCTGTGTGCCCCTCTCCCTCAGGCCTCTTTCGCCCGTGCCCCTCTCCCTCTGGTCTTTCTCTGCTGCGTTCCTTCGTCCTTCGCCTGTCACCGGCGGGACCCGACTGGTCACCACGGTGCGCTGGGAGGTGGCCGCCGCGGCAACCCGGGGCCGTCCACGACCCGACGCCCCCGAGCGCGACCACCGGTCGAGCTCGGCGACGTGGAGCAGCAGATCGCGGCGGGTCACCCGCCCGCGACGGCCCGTGCCGGAGGTACCGGCGCGGTGTGGGGTGAGCGAGCCGATGCCGTAGACGGAGTCGAACCCCCCGGCGAGCACCAGTCGCTCGACGACCGGCCGCGAGACCTGGGCCCGCCGCCAGAAGTCGGCGAGGCCCGCGTAGGGCTGCCCGGCCACGATGCGGGCCACCTCGGCGGCGTTGATGCCCTTGACGTCGGACAGAGACAGTCGGATGCCGTGGTCGCTGCCGTCCGGCAGGTCGGGGTGCTGCCCCACGTGACCGCCCGACGAGCCCGGGCCCGGGCCGTCGTACCCCCGTGGCCCGTCGTCGACGCGCTCGACGACGTACTCGCCGGTCGAGGCGTTGACGTCGAGACCGAGGACGGCGATCCCGAGGCTGCGGGCGTCGTCGAGGATGAGTCGCTTGGGGTACATCCCCGGGTCGTGGGTGAGCACCCCAGAGAGGAAGGCCGCCGGGTGGTGGGTCTTCAGCCACGCCGACTGGTAGGTAGGGAGGGCGAACGCCGCTGCGTGCGCCTTGCAGAACCCGAACGACGCGAAGGCCTTGAGGACCTCCCAGATGCGGTCGCAGTCGCCTGGGGCATAGCCCCGGGCCAGGGCTGCCGGACGCCACCAGGCCTCGATCTGCTGCTGCCCCGCGGGAGATCCCATCCCCCGCCGCACCTCGTCGGCCTGGGCCAGGGTCACCCCCGTCGTCTCGGCGACGATGAGCAGCACCTGTTCGTGGAAGACGACGACGCCCTCGGTCTCGCGCAGGGCAGGGATGAGGGTGGGATGGAGAAACTGCGGCTCGGCCCACCCCTGTCTGGCGTTGAGGAACGGGACGATCATGTCGGACTTCACCGGTCCGGGACGAAAGAGGGAGATGTCGGTGATGAGGTCTTCAAAGGTCTGAGGGCCGAACTTTCCGATGAGCTCGCGCTGACCGGGACTCTCGATCTGGAAGCACCCGAGGGTATGGGCCGTACGAATGAGCCGGAAGGTCGCCTCGTCGTCGAGAGCTACCTGCGTGCGGTCGTCGAGATCGACCTCCACCTGCTCCACGAGGCGGACCTGCTCGACGGCGTGGGCCATCGCTGACTGCATCCGGATACCGAGGATGTCGAGCTTGAGCAGCCCGAGGGCCTCGACGTCGTCCTTGTCGAACTGGCTCATGGGAAAGCCGGCGTAGCTCGCCTCGATCGGGGTGCGGTCGAGCAGGACGGAGTTGGACAGCACCACCCCGCAGGGATGGAGGGCGATGTGCCGGGGCAGACCGTCCAACCGTTCGACGAGGTCGAGCATGAGGTCGAGACGCGGGGCGTTCAGACCGCTTGCGCGCAGCTCGGGCAGGTCGGCGATGGCGTGGCGGACGTTGCGGGCCGAGATGTGGGGAAAGGCCTTGGCCATCGCATCGACCTCGGTGGGGGGCATACCCAGCGCAGCCCCGACGTCACGGATCGCGTGGCGCACGCGATAGCTGTCCATCATCGAGACACAAGTGACCCGCTCACCACCGAAGTGCTCGAGGACCCGCTCGTAGATCTCCGTGCGCCGAGCCGACTCGACGTCGATGTCGATGTCGGGCAGCTGCGCTCTCAGCGGGGAGCAGAACCGCTCCATGAGCAGGCCGTAGCGCAACGGGTCGACCCCGGAGATGCCGAGGAGGTAGTTGACGAGCGACCCCGCCCCCGAGCCCCGGGCGGCGACCCGGACCCCCATCTCGCGGATGAGGTCGACGACGGTGGCGACCGTGAGGAAGTAGGTGGGGTACCCCAGTCCACCGATGACCTCGAGCTCGTCAGCGAGCCGGGCCTCGACGGTGGCGAGCTCGGACGGGCTGCTCGTGGGGTAGCACTGCCCGACGGCGGCCCGGCACCGCTGGGTGAGGACGGCCTGCGGGTCGGCCGCGACGTCGATGCCGAGCACCGACTGCTCCGGCAGGTGCACGCTGCCGATGCCGAGGTCGAGGACGGGATCGAGGACGCACTCCTGCGCCAGCTCGACCGTCGAGGCGAGCAGCGCCGACGCCCCCTCCCGGGCGAGCACCCCTCCGCCGCTGATGCCGGGCCCCGAGGCCTGGAGGATGTCGCAGGCCACGGCGTACATCCCCGGGGTGGGGCTGAGGTGGCCGGCCGTGGTCACCCGGTCGAGGTGGCGTACGTCGAGGGCGACGAGCCGACGGGCCGCATCGAGGATGTCGACCGTCGCTGCTTCACGGGGGTCGGCGTGACGAACCGCGGCGGTGAGGACGACCCGGATGCCGTGCTCGCGGGCCAGGGCATAGAGACGAGCCGCGTGGCCGAGGCTCGCCGGGGTGCCCTCGGGACCGCCGTGGCACACGACCTCGATGGCCAGGGCGTCGCGCGGCAGGAGCGCCTGCCACCGGGCCAGGGCAGCCCGGGCGAGGTCACGGCGTCGGGCCAGGGCGGCCCGGCCGACGTCGGAGTCAGGGCCGAGCAGGACGACGAGCGGACTCGGGGTCGCGTCAGAGGGATCCGGCGCGCGGGCGTGCTCAGCGAGCAGGTCGGGGGTCGTCACCGGCTCCCCCCGCTCGCCGGCCAGATGGGTCCGGGTGACGAGGCGGCACAACCGCCCCCAGCCTGCCCCGGGATCGAGACCGAGACGGCGTCCACGGGCGAGCACGGTCACCCGTGGCAGTCGGGCGTCGACGGCGGCTCCGCCCCGGGTCGGGGTGCGCCCGGTCTCACGCGCCGGGGAACCACCCGGCACCCGCGCAGCCGGGGGTGGCACCGCTCCTCCCGCCCGTCGGCCCCACCCCGACTCCGGAGCCCAGGTCGACCCGTCGGGCCCGTCCCACATCCCTCGCCCGCTCCAGTCGATGCTGCGTCGACTCCCTCGGCCTGGTGCTCCGCTCCCGTCACCACCTCCGTCGTCGCGGCTGCCCGACCGGCGTGCGGGCGACGCGGGAAGGCGCACGGCGAGGTCGACGCCGAGGATCGGGGCGATCCCTGCCGCCTCGCAGGCCTGGACGAACCGGATGGCACCGTAGAGCCCGTCGCGGTCGGTGAGCGCGAGCGCCGGCTGCCCCCAGGCAGCAGCCCGCTCGACGAGGGCGGCAGGGGTCGACGCGCCGTACTGCAAAGAGTAGCCCGAGGCGACGTGGAGGTGGACGAAGGTGTCTCGCACGAAGAGTCCCCTCAGCCGTCTCTCTCGTGCAGGCCCCGGGCGGAGGCCTGCACGAGGGAAACCGGTGCGAGGTAGTCGGGCAGCCGGTCGGCACGGAGCACCCCGAGGGTGTCCTGGACGATCTCGAGGAAGACCTCGGCCTGGCGCAGCAGGTCGTCGGCCTCCCGGGCGCTGGGCGCTCCTCCGCGCTCGACGACCACCCGACGCCGGGCTGAGCCGGCGAAGAAGGTGGCCCACTCGGCCAGCTCCGGTGCGACGACGGGCAGGACCTCCCACACGCTGCGAGGACGGGAGCGGCCGGTCGCCGCGCTCCGCGCCGAGAGGAGGGCCGCAGCCGCCCGCAGCGCCCCGAGGTGGGCTTCGAGATAGCGCTCGGCGCAGTCACCGGTGCGGCACGCGAGCAGCAGGCTGCCGCGGGCCCGGTCGAGTAGCTCGAGGGTCGTCGCCGCGACGGGAGGGCGGCGACCGACGTCAGCGGTCACGGCCGCCCGGGCTCGCCGGGCGGCGGTGGCCCTCGGGCTCGTGTGGTGGGTGCTCATCACTGCTCCTCGTTCCTGCTGGTCGGGCCGTACTGCTGGTCGGGCCGTACTGCTGGTCGGGCCGTACTGCTGTTGCGGCTGGTTGCGGCTGGTTGTTCTCCTGAGCCGGGCGCTACCGGGCGCTCCCGGCGCCCTCAGTCGGCGACCCGCACGAGGCGCCAGTCGCTCTCACCGGCCAGGGGCACGGCGTCATGGACCAGGTCGAAGACCCCTGTGCCCGCCGCTCGTCCAGCGCTGGCCTCCACCCGCCACACCTGCTGCTCTCGGGAGGCCACGGCGATACCGGTCTCCTGCCCGGGCAGGGGATCGAGCGCGTCACGCCACCAGGCGCGGCGCTCCCGCCACCGCGAGAGGACCCGGCGCACGACGTAGAGACGGCCGTGCCAGATGAAGGCCTGGGGGGCGACGAGCGGCTCCTCCTCGGACCCGGCTGGTGTGCCCGGCGGGACATCGACCAGCTCGACGTGCGCCGACGTCGTGGTGGTCGCGGCCGTCGTGCCCCAGGGGGCACCGGGGGCACCGGCTGTGGTGACCACGGTGGAACGGACCTCGATCGGGTCGTCATACCGGCGCATGGCGACATCGCCCCTTCCTGGGCTCGGCTGGGCAGCAGCGGATGGAGTCGCCGGCCCGGCCGGAGCGGGGTCGAGGCGCTCCGACCGGGACCGGTCGACCGGTCACCGGCAGGTGGTCGTCCGGTGACCCGGAAGTCGAACACCTGTTCGATGGCTCCACGGTACAGCCCCCCTCGGACAGCCTGTCAAGACGCGTCCAGAAAACATCACGAACCTACCCATCACTCCGACCTTCATCCACACCCCCCGACCCGCTAGCGTCTGCCCATGGCGCCACTCGAGGACCCTCCCGCAGCCCCCTCACCAGCAGCGCGAGCCGACGTCCTCGCCCACCCGGCGGTGATACGAGTCCGCGAGGCCATCGCCGCCCACCTGGTGACCACCACGGTCGTGGTCCTCGACGGCGCAGCTCGCACGGCGCAGGAGGCAGCCGACCAGCTCGGCGTCTCGGTCGCCCAGATCGCGAACAGCCTGGTCTTCGCGGCCCGCGCCGCTCCCGGAGCCGACCCCATCCCGCTGCTGGTGCTCACCTCGGGCGCCCACCGCGTCGACACCGTCAAGGTCGCCGCGGCACTCGGCCTCGCGGAGGTCGAGCGGGCCGACGCCGAGTTCGTCCGCACGACAACCGGATTCGTCATCGGTGGCGTTGCCCCGGTCGGTCACCTCCAGCCGGTGCGCACGGTCGTCGACGTCAGCCTCTCGCGCCACGACACCATCTGGGCCGCCGCAGGCCACCCCCACGCCGTCTTCCGCACGACCTACGACGAGCTCATCCGGATGAGCGGTGGGCTCCCGACCGAGGTGGTCTGACGGGGGTCGACCGCCTGGCCTTCGGCACCCCGGACGCCGCCGACCCCCTGGTCGACGTCTTCACGGCCGTCCGCGACGTGACGGGCGACGAAGCACGGGCCGAGGTCCTCTGAGGAACCCTCCACGGCATCGCCTCCCTGGACGCCGCCGGCCGACTGCGGCCGTCCTACGAGCGGCACGCGTCCGCTCCGTGGCCGCCGCCTTCACCGGCTGACTCCCCAGCCTGGCATCGGGCTCGACCGCGGCTCGCCACCTCCCGACCAGAGCGACCCCGGAGCGATCCCCAGCCGTCAGTGCTGGTGGTGCTAGTCAGTGCGGTTCAGTGCTGGTTCGGTGCGGTGCGGTTCAGTGCGCGGCGGTCACCCCGAGGTTGTCCCACACCTGCAACGTCGCGGGCGAGCGGTTCATCGTGATGAAGTGGATGCCCGGCGCACCCTCGGCAAGGAGCTTCTGGGCCAGCTCGGTGGTGATCTCGACCCCTACCTCGCGCACGGCCTCAGGGTCGCCGTCGACGGCCTGCAGCCGTGCCGTCAGGGCGTCGGGCACCGGCTGTCCCGACAGCTGCGTCATCCGGGCCAGCTGCTTGACGTTGGTGATCGGCATCAGCCCCGGCACGATGGGGATCTCCCGTCCGCGAGCCGCCACCCGGTCGCGCAGCGCGAGGTAGGCATCGACCGTGAAGAAGAACTGCGTGATGGCGTACGACGCCCCGGCGTCAGACTTGCGCACGAGCACGTCGGCGTCGTGGTCGAGGTCGGGGCTCTCGGGGTGCTGGTCGGGGAAGGCCGCGACCCCCACGGTGAACGACCCGAGCGACCGGGTGAGGGCGACCAGCTCCTCGGCGTGGTCGAGGCCGTCAGGGTGACGCTCCCAGGGCTCGCCGGGCCCGCTCAGGGGGTCACCGCGCAGGGCAAGGAGGTTGGAGATGCCCGCGTCGGAGAACGACCCCACGACCCCTCGCAACTCCGAGACCGAGTGCCCGACGCAGGTGAGGTGGGCCAATGGCAGCAGGGTGGTCTCGCGTGCGATCCGCTCGGTGACCCGCACCGTGCGGTCTCGAGTCGAGCCGCCGGCGCCGTAGGTCACCGAGACGAAGGACGGACGGGTCTTCTCCAGCCGCCGGATGGTCTCCCACAGCTGGGTCTCTGCCTCGTCGCTCTTGGGGGGGAAGAACTCGAAGCTGATGCTCGGGTCGGGGCTCGCGAGCGCGGCCGGGATGGAGCCCCGGACGGTCGGCGGGCGCGATGATCCGGGCGGCGAGATGACCGACATGCGGTCAGCCTAGTGTCCAACCGGTGCCGGGGCTGCAGGTAGCCGACCACCCCGGACGCCTGTCGGTGAAGACCCTTACGCTTGGGGTCTCGCCTTCATGCCCGTCCGGAGGACCCGTGATCCCGCCCGACCCGCTCGACCGGTTCGCGCTGCGCGCCCGTGTGCAGGGGTGCGTCGATGCACTCATCACGAAGCAGCGCGTCGTGCTCGCACCAGTGGGAGCCGACCTCGAAGAGCTCGTCGACGCGGTGGCCCGTCTGCTCGTCGGTGGCAAGCGCCTGCGCGCCGGCTTCCTCTACTGGGGATACCGGTTGGCCGGCAGGCCCGACTCCGACGCCCTCGTGCGCCTCGCGACCGCGATGGAGCTGTTTCAGGCCGCAGCGCTGCTGCACGACGACGTCATGGACGGGAGCGACACCCGCCGCGGCATGCCGTCCGCCCACCGCGCGTTCGCCGCGTTCCATGCCGAGCAGGGCTGGGCCGGCGCTGCCGACCGCTTCGGTGAGGCCGCCGCCATCCTCGCCGGAGACCTGTGCCTGCAGTGGACCGACGAGCTCGTCGCCACCTCAGGGCTGCCCCCCGAGCACCTCGCCCGGGCCCGACGCACCTTCGACACCATGCGCACCCAGCTGATGGGCGGGCAGTACCTCGACCTGCTCGAGTCGTGCCGCGGCTGGGACGGTCTCGACACCGCCGCCCGTGTCGAGTCCGTGCGCACCGTCATCCGCTACAAGAGCGCGAAGTACACCATCGAGCAACCCCTGCTCATCGGCGCCGGCGCGGGCGGGGTCGACGACGTCACTCTCGCCGACCTCTCCTGCTACGGCCTCGCACTGGGCGAGGCCTTCCAGCTGCGTGACGACGTGCTCGGTGTCTTCGGTGACCCCGAGCGCACCGGGAAACCTGCTGGCGACGACCTGCGCGAGGGGAAGCGCACCCTGCTCATCGCCCACGCGCTCGAGCGGTCCGACGCCGACCAGACCGCCACCGTCGACAAGCTGCTCGGGCAGCCCGACCTCGACGCCCACGGCGTCGAGGACCTGCGTGAGGTGCTGCGGTCAACGGGGGCCGTCGACGCCGTCGAGGACGCCATCGCGCGCCTCACCGACGAGGCCCGCGCTGTCCTGGGCCTCCTGCAGGGCCGACCCGGCCTCGACCCCGAGGCCCTGCTGGTGCTCGACGAGCTCATCACCGTCAGCACCGCTCGCGAGACCTGAGGTCGACCGCCGGATCACGTCTGCGTCGTGTTGCGCACCGGTCGCATCAGGGCCCAGTCGCGTTTCCGCCCGGTCGTGTCACGGCTGGTCGTGTCCCCCACGCCGAGACCCCAGTCGCTCCCAGAGGACACAGGTCGCGAGCACCAGGGCGAATCCGAAGGCGAGGTCCTCGACCGGCGCGAAGACCAGGCGCCCGCCGCCGACGAAGGCGACCCTGCTCCCGCCGATGATCGCCTCGGGGTCGTAGGTGACGATGCGCCGACCGGTCAGCCAGCCGTTGGTGAGCAGCTGGAAGAAGACGATGATCGCGTACGCGGCCCACCACTGGCGGGTCGCCACGAGCCGCGTGCGCAGGACGACCAGGTCGAGCGCGAGGGCCACCACTACGCCGAGCGAGGCCGCAGCCGTGTAGGTCACGACCGCCCCCGCCCGCGCGGGTCGCGACCATCCGGCACCCGCCGATCGCCCCTCAGCCCCTGCTGTACGGCGCGCCGTACGCTGCCGGCTCGGAGCACCGAGCCGACGGCCTCGTAGGTGAGCAACCCGGCAAGGGGGATGACGACGAAGAAGCTGAGCTCTTCCAGCGGCAGCCCCAGGACCCTGACCGGTAGGACCTGGGCGGGGTCGAAAGCCCAGTGTCCGGCCGCCGTCGCCGCCACGTCCCAGGCGACGAACACCGCAGCGACCGGCAGCACCGCGAGCACCACCCGCCGCACCTGACGGGCGAGGTCGAGCCCGAAGACGCGGTGCAGCGGCAGGGTGCCGACGAGCACGAAGGCGAGCATCGCGGCATACGCGAGGTGACGCATCGAGCCCCTTCCGCCCTGGTCCGTCAGTCCGTCAGTCCGTCAGTACGCCGCCACGCCGGTCAGAACGCGAGGAGCATCGCGCGGCGCCGCACCTCGGTCTTGTGGCCGGCGACGATCGAGTCGATCGGGGCTCCCGGGACCGGCAGGGTGTCGTCCGGCGTGAAGAGCCAGCGCAGGATGTCGGTGTCGTCCATCCCTCCGTCGCCAAGCACGGTGAAGGTGCCCTTGAGCTCGGGGCGCGGCCCCTCCTCGCCCAAGAACTTCGCGGGCAGGCTCACCACGCGGCGCTCGCCGGTGCGCATGCTGAGCAGCTCACGGTCGGCCACCCACTGCCGCACACGGGCCAGGGACACGCCGTAGCGCTCGGCGACGTCGGGGACCGTGGTCCACTCCCCGACCAGTTCGGCGAGCTCCACCGAAGCGGTGGAGCCACGGGACCCGGAAGGCTCGGAAGGCTCGGGGGACTCGGGGGACTCGGGGGACTCGGGGGACTCGGGGGTGACCGCAGAGGAAGGGGCGGCGTGACCAGGAGGCGTGGGCTCGTGTCGGGTCGGCACCAGCCCAGCCTAGAGCCGACCGTCGACGCCCGTGACGGCGAGGCTCCCGGCGGCTTCGCCAACTCCCCAAACCGGACATGGATGTTGTAGGTTGTGGTGACTCCCCTGTCACACGAGACTCACGGGCCACACCAGCACCACCGGCTCACGACGGCTCGCCCGTGCCACGCGGGCCGACCCCCCGCTCCTCTCCACCCCGGAGGCCACGTGCTCCCCGCCGCCCTGCCCGCCTATCCCGCCCATCCCGCCTATCCCGCCCATCCCATCGTCACGGTCGCCCCGGTGGCGCCGACGACGACGTCGGCCCCCGCCGGTTGGCAGCACTACACGGTGCGTAGCGGAGACACCCTCTACGACCTCGCCCACCACACCGGCACCACGACCCGCGCGCTCGCCGTGCACAACCGCCTCGCCGACGGGGGTCGCTACCTGCGGGTCGGCCAGGTGCTCGTCGTGCCCGGGACCACGGCCGGCCGCCCGCCGACGACGAGACCCGCACCCAGCGTGAGAGCCGAAGCCCCCTCGACGGCCTACACGGTCCGCGCGGGCGACACCGTCGAGGCCATCGCGAGGCGCTCGGGTGTGACCCAGCCCTCGCTCATCAAGGCCAACAGCCTGCGGGTGCCGTACCTCATCCGGGTCGGGCAGACCCTTCGTGTCGTGCGGCCCGCTGCGCCACCACGGCCCTCCACCTCGTCGAACACCTTCGCCGGTCGTACCTACCCGCCCGCGACTGTCGCCGCCGCGGCCGCAGCCCGCGGCCGGCTCGCGGCTGCCCCCCAGCCCACGCGCACCCAGATGCGCGCGATCATCAGCGCCACCGCCATGCGGTACGGCGTCGAGCCCCGCCTCGCGCTCGCCGTCGCCTACCAGGAGTCGGGCTGGGACCAGCGACAGGTGTCCGTCGCCAATGCCGTGGGAGCCATGCAGGTCATTCCCGATGCCGGGGCGTGGGCCTCCCAGCTGGCCGGACGCCGGCTCAACCTGCTCGACGCCCACGACAACGCGACGGCGGGCGTCGTCATCCTGCGGGCGCTCACCCGCTCGGCGCACTCGCTCGACGAGGCGGTCGCCGGCTACTACCAGGGCCTCGGCTCCGTGCAGCACGACGGGATGTATGCGGACACCAAGGGGTATGTCGCTGTCATCAAGACCCTCATGTCCCGTTTCTGACCGGTTCTGACCAGTTCTGACCCCAGGGCCGCACCGCGGGCCCGCCTGCACTGGATCACCACCGGACCTACCTACACTTGGGCTCATGTCCACCGGCGTGGGTCCGAGCCTTCGTGAGCCGGTCGTCGGGCGCGTGCTCGACGGCCGATACCGCGTGCTCGAGCACATCGCCGACGGGGGCATGGCCTCGGTCTACCTCGCGCTCGACGAGCGGCTCGACCGCGAGGTCGCCGTCAAGGTGATGCGGCGCGACCTCGTGGCCGACGAGACCTTCGTGACCCGCTTCCGCCGCGAGGCCCGATCGGCCGCCCGGCTCAGCCACCCGAACGTCGTGGCGGTCCACGACCAGGGCGAGGACCACAGCGACATGTTCCTCGTCATGGAGTACGTCCCCGGCCGCACCCTGCGCGAGCTCGTGCAGGCCGAAGGGCCCCTCACCCCGAGAGCGGCGCTCGACCTGCTCGACCCCGTGCTCCAGGCCCTCGACGCCGCCCACTCCGCCGGTCTGATCCACCGCGACGTCAAGCCCGAGAACGTCATCGTCCGCTCCGACGGCAGCGTCAAGGTCGCCGACTTCGGTCTGGCCCGCGCCGTGACCACCGCGACCACGACCAACACGTCGGGCACGATGATGGGCACGGTTGCCTACCTCTCCCCCGAGCAGGTCGAGCGGGGCATCGCCGACGCCCGCTCCGACGTGTACGCGGCGGGACTGATGCTCTTCGAGGTCCTCACCGGGCGGAAGGCCTTCGACGGCGACTCCCCCATCCACATCGCCTACCAGCACGTTCACGGGTCGGTGCCCGTGCCGTCCGATGTCGTGCCCAGCGTCCCGTCCGTGCTCGACGCCCTCGTCGCCCTCGGCATCGCGCGCGACCCCGACCAGCGCCCGGCCACGGCCGGCGACTACCTCGTCGAGCTGCGACGAGCCCGACGCGAGCTAGGCACCGACGAGCTCGACCTGCGCCCGACGCCCGGCGAGCGCGAGCGGGCGGCCGCGACCCGCACGACGGCGATGCCGCGGCCCGGGTCAGGAGCCACCTCCGTGATCTCTGTCCTTCCCGACGACACGCAGGGCTCGGACGACACCTCGTACGACGGCTCGCCCGAGGGCTCGGACGATGCCTCGCGCGTCCCCCCGTACGAAGCGTCCGACGCCCCACGCCGGCGATGGCCGGCGGTCCTCGGTGCCCTGCTCGTCGCTGCCGTCCTCCTCGCCGGTGGGGCGGGGTGGTGGTTCACGGCGGGTCCGGGGGCGAAGGTCGCCGTACCCAGGCTCAGCGGACTGGCTCAGCCGGCCGCGGAGCAGTCGCTGCGCACCGCGGGGCTCCGCTCGTCGGTGACCGCGACCTACAGCGAGACGGCCGCCTCCGGCACCGTGCTGTCCACCGATCCCGCCGGGGGCCGGCAGGTCTCGAAGGGCTCGGCCGTCACCCTCGTCGTCTCCCGGGGACCCGAGCGCTACACCGCCCCCCAGCTCGTCGGCACCCCGGCCGCCGACGTGGCCGCGGCCCTGGAGCGGGCGCATCTCAAGCCCTCCTCGGCCAACCAGGTCTTCAGCGAGACCGTCCCCGCCGGCACCGTCGTGAGCCAGGACCCCGAGCCGGGCACGACCCTCAAACCCGGCGACCCGGTCACCGTCGTGGTGAGCAAGGGGCGTGAGCCGGTCTCGGTGCCCGACTTCACGGGCAAGCCGCTCGCGCAGACGAAGGACGGGCTGGCCGCCGCCGGTTTCACGACCGCGGAGGGAACACCGGTCAACAGCGACACCGTGCCGCAGGGGGCTGTCGTCAGCCAGAACCCGAAGGACGGCACGCTCTACCGCGGCGACAAGGTCACCCTCGTCGCCTCCAAGGGACCGGTGCTCGTCGAGGTGCCGAAGGTCGTCGGGAAGCAGCGCGGGGTCGCTGCGGCGGCGCTGCGGGCGGCCGGCTTCCAGGTCTCCTTCAACGAGGTGCTCGGCGGCTTCTTCGGGACAGTGCGAGGGTCGGACCCCGCCGCCGGCACCATGGTGCCCAAGGGCACAACCATCACCCTGACGATCGTCTGAGCGCTGCTTCGTGCCTTCGCCCGTCCGTCGAGAGCACCATACCGGCGTGGTCGCCACCGGCCTGCTCGTCGCGCTCGCCGCGGTCTGGGGCTCGACGTTCTTCCTCATCCGCGACCTCGTGCAGACCGTCCCCCCTCTGGACTTCCTCGCGGTGCGCTTCGACCTCGCCGCCGTGGTCATGGTCGCGATCTTCTGGCGGCCGCTGCGGGCCCTCGGGCGGCGCGAATGGCTCGCCGGGCTCGCCCTCGGAGGCCTGTACGGCCTCGCCCAGGTGCTACAGACCCTCGGCCTGGCCCGCACCGAGGCCTCGGTGTCGGGCTTCCTCACCGGCCTGTACGTGGTGCTCACCCCTGTGCTCGGCGCGGTGCTCCTGCGCGACCGGGTGGGTCGGGCGACGTGGGCCGCCGTGGGGCTCTCGACCGCCGGCCTCGCCGTCCTGTCGCTGCGGGGGGTCGCGATCGGCACAGGAGAGGTCCTGACCCTCGCCTGCGCCGTCGTCTACGCCCTGCACATCCTCGGGCTGGGACGGTGGTCGACCCCGGCCCACGCCACCGGGATGTCGGCGGTGCAGATGCTGGCCATCGCACTGATCTCGAGCGTGGGGGCTCTGCCCGGAGGCATCACCTGGCCCCACGGTGCCGGGCAGTGGGGCTCGGTCGTCTACATGGCCACCGCTGCCGGCGCCCTCGCCCTCTGGGCCCAGACCTGGGCCCAGGCCCGGCTCAGTGCCACCCGCGCAGCCCTGGTCATGACCCTCGAACCGGTCTTCGCGGCCGTCTTCGCCGTGCTCCTCGGGGGTGAGCAGCCCACCGCGCGGATGCTCGTCGGCGGGCTGCTCGTCGTGGCGGCGATGTACGTCGTCGAGCTGGGCGGGCGGCACACAGACCAGAGACCGCGCGCAGTCGAGGCCGAGGTGCGCCACCACGAGGTCGCCTGAGCGCTGGCGGCTCGAGCGGCTCGAGCCGCTCGAGCCGCCAGCGCTCAGGCGACCTCGTGGTGGCGCACCTCGGCCTCGACTGCG
>Ga0123337_10004430_pt1 | contig 14318 bp, 11 predicted proteins | sample frozenSSSSmetaG_FD_89792 | JGI IMG/M metagenome (GOLD analysis project Ga0123337, IMG submission 89792) | Glacier valley bacterial and archeal communities from Borup Fiord, Nunavut, Canada, to study Microbial Dark Matter (Phase II) -... | ecosystem: Environmental > Aquatic > Freshwater > Ice >... | reverse complement strand
TGGGGCGCCTACCTCGGCGAAGACGGCATGAAGCGCGGCATCCGCGTCAAGACCAGCAGCTTCACGCGCCACCATGTCAACGTCACCATGATCCACGCCAAGGCGGTGAGCAACTACACCAACTCGATCCTGGCCAACATGGAAGCCACCGACGACGGCTACGACGAAGCGCTGCTGCTTGACCCGCAGGGCTTTGCCTCGGAAGGCGCGGGCGAAAACCTGTTCATCGTGCGCAAGGGCGTGGTCTACACCCCCGACTCCAGCGCCGGCGCGCTCAACGGCATCACGCGCAACACGATTTTTGCCATCTGCCAGGATCTGGGCCTGGAGCTGAAGGAAAAATCCATCACCCGCGACGAAATCTACATTGCCGATGAAGCCTTCTTCTCGGGCACGGCGGCTGAAGTCACGCCGATCCGCGAGCTCGACCGCATCGAAATTGGCAGCGGCTCACGCGGCCCCATCACCGAAAAAATCCAGGCCGCGTTCTTTGACATCGTCAACGGCCGCAACCCCAAGTACGCTTCCTGGCTCAGCAAAGTTTAAAAGGCCTGACCATGACGAAATCATCTGCTGTCGAACTGCTGGCCTCCGACCTCAACGCCCAGGGCGGCGTCTACTGCCCCAGCCCCACGGCCGACATGAAGGTCTGGAACAGCCACCCCAAGGTGTATCTGGACGTGGCCCGCACCGGCCAGGCCAAATGCCCGTATTGCGGAACCGTGTACCAGCTCAAAGCCGGCGAACACTTTGGCGGCGGGCATTAAGCCCCCACGCTCCCCACTTCGTGTGGTTCGCTGCCCCCCCGAGGGGGCTGGTCTTGCTTGGGGCGGCCCGGCGCTGCGGCCGATCGCCCCCACGCTTGCCACTGCGTGCGCTGCGCTGCCCCCCGAGGGGGCCGCTGCGCCTGCGCCCGGCAAAGCCGGTTCCGCGGCCCTGGCTGGTATGGAAGGCCTGCGCGGCGGTCGATGAGCAGCACTAAACCAGAAATGTCCAACACCCTCGTCATCGCGCCACAGTGGATCGGCGACGCCGTCATGACCGAGCCGCTGCTGCGCCGGCTGCACGCGCGCGGCGAGCGCCTCACGGTCGGCGCGCTGCCCTGGGTCGCGCCGGTGTACCGTGCCATGCCGCAGGTGGCCGAGGTCATTGAATTTCCGTTTGCCCATGGCGGCCTGCAGTTCAAGGCGCGCCGCGCCCTCGCCAAGGCGATCGAAGGCCAGTTCGACAAGGCCTATGTGCTGCCCAATTCGCTGAAAAGCGCGCTGCTGCCCCTGCTGGCGCGCATTCCGCAGCGCATTGGCTACCTCGGTGAGGCGCGTGTCGGCCTGCTCACGCACCGGCTAGGCAACCCCAAAAACAAGCCGCCCATGGTGGCGTTTTATTCGGCACTGAGCGGCGAGGCCGGCCTGGAAACCGACCGGCCGCAGCTGCAGGTAGACCCGGCCGCCACAGCGCAAACGCTGCAGCGCCTGGGCTTGCAGCAGGGCGGCTACGTCGTGTTTGCACCCGGTGCCGAATTTGGCCCGGCCAAGCGCTGGCCGGCCGCGCATTTCGCCGAACTGGCCGCCCGCCTGGACCTGCCGGTGGTGCTGCTCGGCTCGGGCAAGGAAGCCGCGCTGTGCGACGAGATCGCCACGCCCGCCAATGCGGCGCAGGCCGGAAAATGCCTGAACCTGGCCGGCCAAACCTCGCTGCCCGAAGCCTTGAGCCTGATCGCCAGCAGCCACAGCACCGTCAGCAACGACTCCGGCCTGATGCATGTCGCCGCTGCGCTGGGCGTGCCGCAGGTGGCGATTTTTGGCTCGTCCAGCCCGCTGCACACCCCGCCGCTCAGCGACAAGGCCAGAGTGCTCTGGCTCAAGCAGGACCCCGCCTACCAGCCGCCGCTGGACTGCGCGCCGTGCTTTGCCCGCGAATGCCCGCTGGGGCATACGCGCTGCCTGAACGACATCAGCGCCGAGCGGGTACTCAATTTGCTATCAATAAAGTAGCTTTTTGCGCAAGAGCAGTATGCGCTGGAGTGCTTTTTGATAGTGAAAATGCGGTGGCGTCCCGCCTTTGCGCCCTCTCGCAAAAAGACGATGTCGGGCGAGCGTGATTTGCCGGCCGGTAAAGCGGGCGTTCACCGGGGCCCCCACCATGCTCTTCGGGCTGTCATCATCGACAGGTCTTTGCCCTGAATGAGCCCACACCATGAACGACTTCAGCCCCTCCGACCTCAAGACCATTCTTCACTCCAAGCGAGCCAATCTCTACTACCTGGAACACTGCCGGGTGCTGGTCAATGGCGGGCGAGTGGAGTATGTGACGGACGAGGGCAAGCGCTCCCTGTACTGGAATATTCCGATCGCCAACACTACCACCGTGCTGCTGGGAACGGGCACCTCCATCACCCAGGCCGCCATGCGCGAGCTGGCCAAGGCCGGCGTGCTGGTGGGCTTTTGCGGCGGTGGCGGCACACCGCTTTTTTCCGCCAACGAGGTTGATGTCGAAGTGGCCTGGCTCACGCCGCAAAGCGAATACCGTCCCACCGAATACCTGCAGCACTGGGTGCGCTTCTGGTTTGACGATGCGCAGAGACTGGAGGCGGCCAAGGCATTCCAGCTGGCGCGGCTGGCGCGCATTCAAGACAACTGGCTGAACGGGAAGTTTTTGAAAGACGCCGGGTTCAAGGTCGATGTCGCCACGCTTGACGGCGCGTTGACCCAATCGCGCCAGGCCATCGGCACCGTGCCGGACAACACCCATTTGCTGACCGAAGAAGCCCGTTTGAGCAAACTGCTCTTCAAGCTGGCCGCCCGCGCAACCGATTACGGCGATTTCACGCGGGCCCAGCGCGGCAGCGGCGGTGATCCGGCCAACCAGTTTCTGGACCACGGCAATTACCTGGCCTATGGGCTGGCCGCCAGCGCCACCTGGGTGCTGGGCTTGCCCCATGGCCTGGCGGTATTGCACGGCAAAACCCGGCGCGGCGGCCTGGTGTTTGACGTGGCCGATCTGGTCAAGGATGCGACCATCCTGCCGCAGGCCTTCATTTCCGCCATGCGCGGCGACACCGAACAGGAATTTCGCCAGGCTTGCATTGAAAACCTGACCCGCACCGAAGCGCTGGACTTCATGATCGACACGCTCAAGGACGTGGCTATAAAAACCGCCACCGCAGCCTTGCCCGCAGCCGGAGAATCCGCATGAACATTTTGCTGATCTCCCAGTGCAGCAAGCGGGCGCTGACTGAAACCCGCCGCATCCTGGACCAGTTCGCCGAACGGCGCGGCGACCGCACCTGGCAAACACCCATCACCAAAGCGGGCCTGGATGCACTGCGCCGCCTGCTGAAAAAAACCGCTCGCAAAAACACCGCCGTCGCCTGCCACTGGATTCGTGGGCTGGACCGCAGCGAGTTGCTCTGGACGGTCGGTGATGCCAGCGGCTTCAACGCACAAGGCGCGGTGCCCACCAACACCACCACGCGCAACATCCTGCGCGGCCAGGATGAAAACGACTGGCACACCGGCGAAGACATCGCCCTGCTGACCGGGCTGGCAGCACTGCTGCACGACTTGGGCAAAGCCTGCCGCGCCTTCCAGATGCGCCTGCAAGGCCAGCTGCAAGAGCGCAACCAGTACCGGCATGAGTGGGTGTCGCTGCGGCTGTTCGAGGCCTTTGTCGGCACTGACGATGACGTCGCCTGGCTAGCGCGTTTGGCCGCTCCCACGCCAGGTGACGATGCCAGCTGGCTGGGCCGCTTGAAGCGCGATGGACTCGATGCACAAGCCTCCAGTCCATTTGGCCGGTTGTCCCATGCGCCGCTGGCCCAGGCCCTTGGCTGGCTGGTCGTTACCCACCACCGGCTGCCCACCTTGCCGCGCGGCGAGGCCTTCCAGGCCGGGCTGCTGAACAAGACGCTGGAGCGCATCGATGCGGGCTGGAACGAGCGAACGGATGAAGGCGATGCCAACACCCTGGCGCTTTACTGGCAATTTCCGCATGGCCTGCCCGTGACCACCCCACTGTGGCGCAAGCGCGCCGCCCGGCTGGCGCAGCGCCTGTTGCTGCTGCGCGCCCAGCCTGGCAAGGGCGACTGGCTGGCCAATCCGTATGTAATGCATCTCTCGCGCTTGAGCCTGATGCTGGCCGATCACCATTATTCCAGCCTGACGGGACAAGACGCGGGCCGCGTCAACGTGCCCAAAGGCTACCCGCTCTACGCCAATACCAACGGCGGCCCAGGCGACTTCAACCAGACGCTGGACGAACATCTGCTTGGCGTGGCCCAGCACAGCGGCGAAGTGGCCCATGCGCTGCCGCGCTTTGACGAACAGCTGGCCCGGCTGGCCCGCCACAAAGGGCTGCAAAAACGCGCGCAGGACGCACGCTTTCGCTGGCAGGACAAGGCCGCCGACACGGCCGTGGCGATGCGTGAGCGCACCACGCAGCACGGCGCCTTTATCGTCAACATGGCTTCCACCGGCTGCGGCAAGACGCTGGCCAACGCCCGCATCATGTACGGCCTGGCCGACCCCAACAAAGGCATGCGCTGTGCCTTTGCGATGGGCCTGCGCACCCTGACGCTGCAAACCGGCCGGGCCTTTCGCGACCTGCTGAGCCTGGGCGACGACGACCTGGCGATTCGTGTCGGTGGCTCGGCCAGCCGGGCGCTGTTTGAGCATTACGAACGGCAGGCCGAAGCCACCGGTTCTGCGTCGCGCCAGGCGCTGCTCGACGAAGACAGCCATGTCGTGTTTGAGGGGAATCACGACGCCCATCCGCTGCTGCGCCGCGTCATGCACGACCCGCAAGTGCGCTCCCTGCTGGCCGCGCCGCTGCTGGTCTGCACCATCGACCACCTGACGCCCGCCACCGAAAGCCAGCGCGGCGGCCGCCAGATTGCGCCCATGCTGCGGCTCATGAGCGGCGACCTGGTACTCGATGAACCCGACGATTTCGACATCAACGACCTGCCAGCGCTCACCCGCCTGGTGCATTGGGCCGGGCTGCTGGGTGCGCGCGTTCTGCTGTCGTCGGCCACCTTGCCGCCCGCGCTGGTGCAGGGGCTGTTCGAGGCCTACCGCAACGGGCGCCAGCATTTCCAGCGCAACCGGGGCAGACGGCCCGGCAACGCCGAGCAGGGGCCGCAGGTATGCTGCGCCTGGTTTGACGAATTCAGCCAGCATCAGGCCGATTGTGCCGATGGCCAGGGGTTTGCCAGCGCCCACCAGGACTTTGCCGCCAAACGTCACGGCCATCTGGCCAAGGCCCCGGTGCGCCGCCGTTTCAGTCTGCTGCCACTGGACCCAGGCGCGGACCGCGACCGGCAACCGGCCCGTTTTGCCGAGCAGGCCCGCCATGCCGCCCTTGCGCTGCACGCCCAGCACCACAGCGTTGACCCGCACAGCGGCAAACGGGTCAGCTTCGGCCTGATCCGCATGGCCAATATCGAGCCGCTGGTGGACGTGGCGCTGGCCTTGTACCGGCTGGGCGCGCCCGAAGGCGTGCGCATCCACCTGTGCGCCTACCATTCGCAGTTTCCGCTGCTGATCCGCTCCAGCATTGAGCACCAGCTCGACCAGGCGCTGAACCGCCGCCAGCCTGACGCCGTGTTCACGCTGCCCGGCATTCGCCAGCGGCTCGATGCGCATCCAGACGCCGACCAGCTGTTCATCGTGCTCGGCTCGCCCGTCACCGAAGTCGGGCGCGACCATGACTACGACTGGGCCGTGGTCGAGCCCTCGTCGATGCGTTCGCTGATTCAGCTGGCCGGCCGCATTCGCCGCCACCGCGAGGGCGAATGCACCAGCCCCAATCTGCGGGTGTTTGATACCAACCTGCGGCATTTCCGCGAACCGGGCCAGCCTGCGTTTTGCCGGCCGGGCTTTGAAACGGCCGCGTTCCCGCTCGACAGCCACCACCTGGCGCAACTGCTGCCGGCGGCTGAAGGCGGGGTGATTGACGCCCGGCCCCGCATCGTCGCGCCGCCCGGCCCACTGCAGCCGCGCACCCGGCTGGTCGATCTGGAACACGCACGCATGCGCCGGGCCATGCTGGTGCAGGCGCCCGCCCCTGTCATGCCGGGGACGCGCCAGCGTGCTGTGGCCGCTGCGCCCGCACTCAACGCCGCCAGCTGGTGGAGCCTGCCGCCTGCCGACGCCTTGCTGACCGCTGTGCTGCAGCGGGAGCAACCGTTTCGCCTTGACACCCTGAAGCGGGTTGATCTGGTGCTACGTCCGAACGACGATGAAGATGACTACGAACTGGTGCAGCTGATGGACAAGCCCCATGGCCGGCGCGGCGAAACGCTGTTTGTCAGGGTGGAGCAGTCGCAAAACCACCGCATCCCCAACGCAGCCGTTGAGGGTTTGGGCATCGCGCCGTGGGGCGAGGCGGACTATTGGCTAGCCCTGACCGAACTGGCGGTCGAGCTGGGCATGCCCCTGGCCGACTGCGCCCGCCGCTTTGGCACCGTCACCTTGCCGGAAAACAGCAACGGCTGGCGCTTTCACCCGGCGCTGGGGTTCACGAAGTACCGGTGATGCAGGCACTTTTGTCCGGCAACAACCCGAATCCTGATGTGCTTCAGACGAGCAGCGCCTCCAGCCCTTTTGTCTCGACGATGTGAAGCAGTTTGGCGGCGGCGCCGCTGGGGTGTTTGTCTGCTGTAGGCGACTCCCACTTCTGCACGGTGGAGACGCTTACATTGAGAAACGAGGCGAACACGGACTGGCTGACCTTGGCAATGGTTGTCCGTACGGCGACAACCCGTTCGGGCGGGTAGGCGGGTGGCTCTGCGCAGAGTGTCCGAACCCGCGCCATGTCCACCTTGGACATGACACCGTGCGCATGGAGCCCCTGCGCGGTTTCCAGCAGCTCCCTGAGCATGCGGGCTTCTTCACTGTCCTTTTTGCGCATTGCAAATCTCCTTGAGTTCGCCGGAAGTTTTCATTTCGTCGAGTTTTTCCATGCTTTGCCGATGCAAGTTGCCAGCAATCACCTTGACAACTTCGACCAGGGCGTCTGGAAAATCCGCACCAGGCGCATTTTTCTCCCTTCCGACCAAAAAGATGATCGCGCCTGGATGTTGCTTGGCGACGAGCGTTCGCGTTGAGCCACTCTTGCCCTGCCCGGGAACGGCAACTCGCTTTTTACAGACCCCACCGCCCAGATCCGCCTCATAGCGGCCTTGTTCGATGTCGCGTGCTGCCGCGCACAGCAGATCGTCACTTAGCAGCTTTCTTGCCCAGCGGTCAAATGTTTTTGTTTTGAAAACTCTTTTGCTGTGCATAATAAATTGTAGCACCAGGTGCTGCAATTCAAGGCGATCAACCATGAGTTCGCCTCAAGCCAATCCAGATGGCCAGCCACTGCGCCGGCAGCATGGCGTCGCGCAATTTCATGGGCAAATCGCCCGGCGTCAGCAGGGCCACCCAAATTCCCGGCAGTTCTTCCAGTTCAAGCTGCAGGTCGCTGCCCTCGGCTTCTTAGCCATGAAACACCGAACCAAAAACGAGCGGATTCGCGACGGCAAAGCGGCTGGCCGCCTTATGGATAGGGATGCGGTGCTGTTGAAGAAGGGCGGAAAGTTTCATGAACTGCCTATTCGGCAGTGAACGTTTTGATCAACGAAGTCATTTTCTAAGCTGCCTATGCGGCAGAAGCGCAAGTCTAACGCTATCGTATCCGCGATAGAAATTTTTTGATGAACGATGTCATGGTTGACTATTTTTAGATTTCGCTATAAAGTTCGTCTCAATGGTGTTCCAGCACCATTGAGACGACACAAAGCAACGCCAAAGTCTGCGAGACGCCGAGGCACCTACGAGCAAGGTTGTTGATCGAAGGAGGGTACGAATGTGACGATACATCACATGATCAGAAGATAAGTTCCAGCAAGCATTGCTTGTCATATCCGTGTCCCGAGGCGTTGCCTCGGGACATTCTATATGCGGCCATACCGCCGTGCATTTTTGAATGGTTCCTATGCTAACGATCTCAGTAAATCGTCAGGCAGAGCTTCGTTTGCTCATCTCCGGATTTTTGAAAGAACGTCTGGAAAGCAAGCTCGAAAAACTCTCCCCTGACGATCCCAAGTACACCGAACTTCATCAACAGTTCATCCCCGCCACCTGGCTTGAAGACGCTGCCCGACGCGCAGGCCAGATTCAGGCGGTCACGCACTCGCTCAAGCCTATCCATCCCGATGCCAGGGGCACCAACCTATACGCCCCGCCGCAGGCGTTGGCGGCCTTGCCGGTGGTGGGCAGCCACTGTCTGGGCGATGACTTTGCGGGCGATGTCGTTGGCAATGCCGCAGCGCTCGATGTATACAAGTTTCTGAAGCTCGAACACCAGGGCCGCAACCTGTTGGCGTTGGTGCAGGAACGCGATGCCGATCTGGCCGCCGCACTCAGCAACGACCCGGCGCAGGCGGAGGACTGGATCAATGCCTTTGCCGCATTGACCGAGCCGCGCGGCCGGGCGGCTTCGCACACCCTGGCCAAACAGCTCTACTGGCTTACCGGCAACGACCCGCACGACGACGCCAGCTACCACCTGCTGGCCCCGCTGTACGCCAGTTCGCTGGCGCACCGGGTCTATCAGACGGTGCAGGACGACCGCTTCAGCGACGAGGCCAAAGCCGCCCGTGATGCAAAAAAGGCAGGCGAATTTAGCGAGCGTCCGGTGCGCGAATACCCGCAGCTGGCCGTGCAGCAACTCGGTGGCACCAAGCCGCAAAACATCAGCCAGCTCAACAGCGAGCGGCGCGGCAACAACCTGCTGCTGGCCTCGCTGCCGCCCCTCTGGCGCTCCGTGGGCCTCAAGCCGCTGCTGAACACCGAGTCAATGTTTCCCCGCTACAGCCGCCGCCCTGAAGTCAGGCAGATGCTCAAGGCGCTGCTGGCATTCCTGAAATCCGACCCGGCCCGCAACGTCGAGACCCGCGCGCGCCGCGCCGAATGGGTCGGTGGCCTGATCGACGAGTTTCTGCAGTTGTCTGCCGAACTGCGTTCCCTGCCGCCGGGCTGGAGCCAGACGCCCGATTGCCGCCTGAGCGGCGCGCAAAAGCACTGGCTCGACCCCGACGGCGTGGCGCAGGCCTGCGCCGCATCAGGCCAGCCCTTGCCCACCGACACCGCCGAGCAGATCAGCGCCGCGTTTTCCAACTGGCTCAATGCCCAGTTGCGCGACCCGCTGCCCATGGGCGACCCAGAGTTTCTCGAATGGCGCCAGCAAATGCACGAACAAATCAAAGCCGAACAACGGGAGGGGCGTGATGCCGACTGAATCAACTACCCAAGAAGCGCCAGCTGATGCCGCGCTCAACGCGCTGCTGGTGCTGCCGCGCCTGCGCATTCAAAACGCCAACGCCATCTCCAGCCCCATGACTTGGGGGTTTCCGGCTATCACCGCCTTCACCGGCTTCATGAACGCGCTGGAACGCCGCCTCGGGCCGGAGGCCGGCGTGGCCTTTTATGGCGTCGGCGTGATCTGTCACGGGTTTGAACCGCAGGTCACGCACGGCGGCTACACCCGCAGCTTTCACCTCACGCGCAACCCCGTACTGCAAGACGGTGCCACCGCCGCCATTGTGGAAGAGGGGCGCGTACACCTCGACATCACCCTGGTGTTTGAGGTGGACCTGGCCCTGTCCCATTCGGGCGAAGCCGACCGTGCCCGGCTGGCCGCCCGCATCGGCGAACTGGTGGCAGGCATGCGCATGGCCGGCGGCAGCGTGATGCCCGCGCTGCCCGGAACATTTCGCAGCCCGCCGCGCCCGCAACTGGTGCTGCTGGAAGACGGCGAAGAAAAGCGCTCCAGCCAGTTCCAGCGCCTGAGCCGCCGCTGGCTGCCCGGCTTTGCGCTGGTGTCGCGGGACGACCTGCTGCAGGCCCGGCTGCTTGAGTTGCAAGCGGTGCAGCCCGGCGCCACGCTGCTGGACGCCTGGCTGGACCTGTCGCGGCTCAACCATCGCGCCAGCTGCCATCAAACGCCGGACGAAAAAACCGGCGAACCATTGGATACCGTCGAATGGTCCGCCGACCCCCGCGCTGGCTGGACCGTTCCCATTCCCGTTGGCTTTGCAGCGCTGACCGCCTTGCACCCGCCAGGCACCGTGGCGGGCGCGCGGGATGTACGCGTGCCGTTTCAGTTTGTGGAAAGCGTTTATTCCATCGGGCAGTGGATCAGCCCGCATCGGCTCCGTGAGGTTGATGCGCTGATGTGGCGATCAGCCCATGACAGCGCCACAGGCCTTTACCGCTGCATTAACGCTTTTCGCCCCTCGTCGTTTCCTGTTTCCCATACCAACTAAATTCAAGGAGTTTTCCCATGGCAACCACCGCCCTCAAAACCGCTTCCGTGCTGGCCTTTGAACGCAAGCTCGACCCGTCCGACGCCCTGTTTTCTGCCGGCTCTTGGGCCGACCGCGCTGCCAGCACTGCATGGCCCGCCGTGCCTGTGCGCGAAAAGTCGGTACGCGGCACCATTTCGAACCGCCTCAAGACCAAGGACCAGGACCCGGCCAAGCTCGATGCCGCCATTGAGAATCCCAACCTGCAAACTGTCGATGTCGCCACGCTGCCCGCCGATGCCGACACGCTCAAGGTCAGCTTCACCCTGCGCGTTCTGGGCGGCGCCGGCACGCCCTCGGCCTGCAACAACGCCGACTACCAGCGCAAGCTGCAGGACACGGTGAAGGGCTATGTCGATGCCCACGGCTTTGCCGAGTTGGCCCGGCGCTACGCCAGCAACCTGGCCAACGGTCGCTTTCTGTGGCGTAACCGGCTGGGGGCTGAGCAGGTTGAAGTACAGGTGGCCCAGCTGGTCGATGGCCAGCCCGCGCAAACGTGGACGTTTGATGCCCTCGCGCTCTCGCTGCGCGACTTTGATGCACCGCCCGAAGCCACCGCAGCGCTGGCGCAATTGGGCGCGTTGATCGCCGAGGGCCTGGCCGGCAGCCGCCATGTGCTGCTGCAAGTCACCGCCTTTGTACGTGCCGGTGCCGGGCAGGAAGTGTTTCCGTCACAAGAACTCATTTTGGACAAGGCCAAGACCAGCAAGAGCAAAACGCTCTACACCGTCAGCGGCATCGCGGCCATGCATTCGCAAAAGCTGGGCAACGCGTTGCGCTCCATCGACACCTGGTATCCCGAGGCGGCAGAAAACGGCCCCATCGCGGTCGAACCCTACGGCTCGGTCACGACGCAAGGCAAGGCCTACCGCCAGCCCAAGTTGAAGGACGACTTCTACACCCTGTTTGACCACTGGCTCATCAAGGACCAGGCGCCCAGCAAGGAGCAGCAGCATTTCGTCATGGCCACGCTGATTCGCGGCGGTGTGTTTGGCGACGCGGGCAAGGACTGAGGCCATGGACCACTATGTTGACATCGAGGTGCGGCCCGACCCGGAATTTCCGGCGCACCAGCTGATGAGCGCGCTCTACGCCAAGCTGCACCGCGCGCTGGTGGCACAGGCCAGCACCGGCATTGGCGTGAGCTTTCCCGGCGTTGACGCGCAGGCGCCGCACTTGGGTACGTGCCTGCGCCTGCACGCAAGCGCTGCGGCTTTGTCCTCGCTGCTGGGTAGCGACTGGCTTGCGGGCATGCGCGATCACGTCGCATTGACACTGCCTGCGCCAGTGCCACCCGCCGTGCAACACCGCGCCGTGCGGCGCGTGCAGGTCAAAAGCAGCCCCGAGCGCCTGCGCCGCCGGCTGATGCGGCGACACGGCATTGACGCGCAGCAGGCCCGCCACCGCATTCCGGACGAGGCGGCCCGCCTGGCACACCTGCCTTTTACGCAACTGCGCAGCACCAGCACAGGCCAGAACTTCATGCTGTTTATTGACCATGGTCCCCTGCAGCCCGGCGCCGTATCGGGTGACTTCAATGCCTATGGGCTGAGCCACGGGGCCACAATTCCCTGGTTCTGACCCTTTTTCAGCGAGTCTGAAACCGTTCTTTAAAAATCAACAACTTGCGTGCCACCCGATTTTTTGGGTCGGCACCTGGTTTTCGGGAGAATCTGCTGGTTTGACAAGCACTTGCGTGCTAATGGGTCTAGTTCACTGCCGCATAGGCAGCTCAGAAAAAAGAGGCGGGCAACGGCATGGTCGGCACCTTGTTCACTGCCGCATAGGCAGCTCAGAAATGCAGGTACTGGGTGATTTCAGTGGCGTTGTTGTTCACTGCCGCATAGGCAGCTCAGAAATGCGACACACCGGACGACCCGATAGTGCGAAAGTTCACTGCCGCATAGGCAGCTCAGAAAAGGGTTTTGTCGTACACCACCGGGCCCGCCTGGTTCACTGCCGCATAGGCAGCTCAGAAAACCGGCACGCCAAAGTACACGCCCGGCCTGTTGTTCACTGCCGCATAGGCAGCTCAGAAAAATTTGTTGCCCTTTGTTGCGTTGCATGTTGTGTTCACTGCCGCATAGGCAGCTCAGAAAGCGTGATATGGGTGCTATCGACCCCTGTCCAGTGTTCACTGCCGCATAGGCAGCTCAGAAAAACGAGATTTGATGAGCTTTACTAGCGGAGGAGTTCACTGCCGCATAGGCAGCTCAGAAATCAGATCAACCTCAAAGGGGGAGAGATTTGTCGTTCACTGCCGCATAGGCAGCTCAGAAAACTTCAAGGTAGAGGGCTTGCTTGCCGAAGCCGTTCACTGCCGCATAGGCAGCTCAGAAATCGCCGTTGGCCGGTGCCGTGTGGCGCAAGCATGTTCACTGCCGCATAGGCAGCTCAGAAAAAGTCAAGCGAGACACGATAGAGGCCCTCAGAGTTCACTGCCGCATAGGCAGCTCAGAAAACGGGCGAAGAGCAAGCGGCATGCGGCGCGCCGTTCACTGCCGCATAGGCAGCTCAGAAATATATCCGTATCCCTGATAAGCCTTGCGCTTTGTTCACTGCCGCATAGGCAGCTCAGAAACTCAACAGTCTGGACCAGTTTTGCAAGCGCACGGTTCACTGCCGCATAGGCAGCTCAGAAAGTGCGAATGGTGCGGACCTTGAAACCCAGCACGTTCACTGCCGCATAGGCAGCTCAGAAAGCCTCCTGACAGTCGAGAGCCGCCCATCATCCGTTCACTGCCGCATAGGCAGCTCAGAAATGGCCTCTACATCGAACACCTTGGTGCCGCGCGTTCACTGCCGCATAGGCAGCTCAGAAAAGTCGCTCGGGTCGTACCATGCGCCTTGCTCTGTTCACTGCCGCATAGGCAGCTCAGAAAGACATCATCCGGCAACTCGAAAGCCTCACAACGTTCACTGCCGCATAGGCAGCTCAGAAACCATGAGCCGAGCCGCGCTGCAGCCAGACATTGTTCACTGCCGCATAGGCAGCTCAGAAATTGCCCATCACGGTCGGGTTGATGATCTGCAGGTTCACTGCCGCATAGGCAGCTCAGAAAATTAATTCGCCGGGTCGCTTTCCGCACGTCGCGTTCACTGCCGCATAGGCAGCTCAGAAAATCTCGCGGGCCTGTGCTGGGCGCATGGGGTGGTTCACTGCCGCATAGGCAGCTCAGAAAATTTGGGAATGGGCCGATCTTGTGGCAGCTGCGTTCACTGCCGCATAGGCAGCTCAGAAATCACTGCCATTGCAAATGCCACGTTGTCTGCGGTTCACTGCCGCATAGGCAGCTCAGAAAGTATGCACGATCACCGCCTCTTTTTTTGGCTTGTTCACTGCCGCATAGGCAGCTCAGAAAGCCCGCACGGCTTACGAAATCGCCATCAAAGGGTTCACTGCCGCATAGGCAGCTCAGAAACCTCGCGCCGCATCACTCAGCTTCCGCACGCCGTTCACTGCCGCATAGGCAGCTCAGAAATACGTCCAACGCTGCCTGATCGTCCCTGCTGCGTTCACTGCCGCATAGGCAGCTCAGAAATATGAAATGGATCGTGATTACGACGAGGACGAGTTCACTGCCGCATAGGCAGCTCAGAAAAAACCGCATCCGAAAAATCCTCCGTCTTCGTCGTTCACTGCCGCATAGGCAGCTCAGAAAACCCAAGTTCAGTTGCATCTTCTGCTACAAATTGTTCACTGCCGCATAGGCAGCTCAGAAAGAAAAGACGCAGGGCGCGTTCCTGTCGCTGATGTTCACTGCCGCATAGGCAGCTCAGAAATATCACAAATGGCCAGCGGCAACAGAGCCATCGTTCACTGCCGCATAGGCAGCTCAGAAAATATGGATAAAGCAACATCAATTCTGTAAATTTCTATTTTGGTTTTGGGGTTGTTGCGCAATAGCGGCGGATCAGGGTTTCATGTTCAGATAGATTTTTGCGCTCATCCACTCCTCGTCTTGTTCGG
>Ga0123337_10004426_pt1 | contig 14326 bp, 10 predicted proteins | sample frozenSSSSmetaG_FD_89792 | JGI IMG/M metagenome (GOLD analysis project Ga0123337, IMG submission 89792) | Glacier valley bacterial and archeal communities from Borup Fiord, Nunavut, Canada, to study Microbial Dark Matter (Phase II) -... | ecosystem: Environmental > Aquatic > Freshwater > Ice >... | reverse complement strand
TGTACTGCCCCAATGGTAGCCACCAATTAAACCGGTAGATTGAATGATCCTGTGACAGGGAATTAAAAACGCTACAGGGTTATCACCAATGGCAGTACCTACAGCTCTCGATGCATTTGGAATGTTTATTTTTTTTGCTATGCTTCCATAAGTACTAAGCCTGCCCATAGGGATTTTCAAAAGTGCTTCCCATACCTTTATCTGAAAGGGGGTGCCTTTTAGATGAAGTTTTATATGGTGAAGCTTCGTCCAGTCGTGCATAAAAATAAACATAGCATTCTGTTGTATAATATCTGCCATTTGATTATAGGAAGCATTGGGAAATTTTTTCTTTAAAGCTTCCAAAGCTTCATCGGCATCATCGGCGAAAGCGATATGGCAGATACCTTTAGTTGTCGAGGCTACAAGCATGTTACCAAACGGACTCTCAGCGAAACTGTAATTGATAGAAAGATTCCCGCCACCGTTTTTATATTCACCGGGTGTCATTCCTTCTATGTTTACAAACAGGTCATGCAATCGTCCCGTACCCGAAAGCCCAGTTTCGACTACAGTATCAAATAAGGTTGCATCATTTTCTTTCAGCAACATCCTGGCATGTGATACAGTAATGTATTGCAAAAACTTTTTCGGACTAACACCTGCCCATTCTGTAAAAAGTCTTTGAAAATAGAAGGGACTTAAAAAAACTTTTTCAGCTACCTCTTCCAGGTCGGGCTGGTTTTTAAAATGGGTAGTGATATAATCTATTGCAGCCGCTATCCTGCTATAATCAGTTTGTTGCCGGGTTTTCATAACTTTTATTTATCACACAAATTTAATAACGCTCCTGGCACTTGTCAACCCGATACTTGCTGAATTAAAATTAAGCAATTAGGTATTGAAGAACTAATTAACCATTTTACTTTAATAGTATGTGAGTAAGGACCTGCAGAGATAATAAAATGAATATTTAAAAATTATGAACTTCAAAATATACATATTACATTTAAGAAAGTTCGTAGCATTACATTATCACACAGCCGATAAAAGCATCTAATTACAAAACTAAAATAAGCAAAATGCAATACTATCTAAAAGCGTTAAGAAATTATACTGGTTTTACCGGAAGATCCACCCGGAGTGAATACTGGTATTTTGCATTGTTCAATTTTATTTTTGCCATTGCGGCGATGATCGTTGACAATGTTCTGGGTACGAGGATTACAACGGATACCATTAACGGAGCATTTGGTTTACCTTATGGATATATTTATCTCCTGTATGCATTAGCGGTACTTATTCCGGGTTTGGCCGTTGCAGTCCGACGGCTTCATGATGTAAACAAAAGCGGATGGTTTCTTCTCATTGCTCTTATCCCTATTGTTGGCATAATTTGGTTACTGGTATTGATGGTTACTGACAGTTACCCCGGAGAAAATAAATATGGTATGAATCCTCAAGCCATCCCCATCCAGCAGTATTGATTTGATGTTAAGTAACAAAGAAATAAAATAACTATAGCTACCATTTGTTTCTTTGTGCCTTAGTGGCAAAAGCAATAGCCACGAAGGTTCTAAGTCACGAAGACCGATTGAAAATTATTGAATTCATTGCGCGTTTTGAAAGCAACATCATCATGGCTTTTACTTCAACCAATGATTATTCATGCGCCTGATACAACCAGCATTCATCTCTTAGATATCTTGTTAAGACTTATTTGCTTTTGAAGACTACTCTTAAACCTTGTAATTCCCTGGGAGCGTAAAACCGTATGTTTGGTAGATCTTCCCTGCACCCGCTTGCGCCACATTTTAAAAGAAGAGGATTTCATTTCTTTTCGCATGAGATCGATGACCTGCTTTTCAACAAGTCCGAATTGAAATTCAATAGCTTCGAAAGGCGTCCTGTCTTCCCAGGCCATTTCAATGATACGATCTGTATCAATCCTTGTTAATAATATTTCTGATTTCATAGCTGACTATTCTTGTTACTTCTGCATTTATCGCTGCAATATTTTACATCATTCCATACCAGCTCCCATTTCTTTCTCCAGGTGAAGGGTCTTTTGCAAACTATGCAAATTTTTGTTGGGAGGTCTCTTTTAGCCGGCTTCTTCATCGGTTCAAAACATCTTTGATAATTAGATTTCAGGTTGATTATAAATTGGAATGATGCTATCCGCTATCAGCATAAAACTCATTGTATTCAGTTCCCTGATCGTTCATAGCAAATTTATAGTCATTTATAATTAACCTGCCACTGATATTGATGCAACAAAATGCAGTGTATTAAGTTCGGCCAAAGATTGCATCTCCTTAAATTAATAATTACCTTCATTATTCAATTAAGGTTATGAAGACTATCCTTTTTACACTATTGCTGTTAGCTTTTAACCTTTTACTGATAAGTGCCGGGACGGTTTTTACTATTAAGGCTGATACATACCACGTCGTGGATAAGCCGGATGCTTTAGGGTGCGCACCTTCAGGCAATGATATTGCCGCTGATAGCAAGGGTAAATTCATAACCGTGTTACCTGGCCTGGGCAATCACAGCCGTACCATTTCCACAAAGAATGACAGCACACAGATTTATTTTGACCAGGGGCTGAATTTTTATTTTAGTTATCATTTCAGGGAAGCCCTTGCCTCCTTCAAAGAAGCAACCCGCTTCGATCCGGACTGCGCGATAACCTATTGGGGACAGGCTTTGGCACAGGGGCCTTATTACAACGATTACTATTACAAAATGAAAAATGAAGTACCCGATGCAGTGAAGCGAATGACTGCATTGGAGGCCGTCGCTAACCTAACGGAAAAGGGACTTATACATGCAATGCAACGCAGGTACTCTGAAGATCTTACAAATGCCGACCGCCCACGGTTAGACAGCAATTATGCCAGTGCGCTTTATAACCTTTCAAAGCAATACAAAGATGATAACGACATTAAAGCCTTGTACATCGATGCTGTGATGCTGCAACACAAATGGGATTTCTGGAGCAATGATGGCAATCCAAAACCATGGACGACCGAACTGGTGAAAGGCTGTGAAGAAATAATTAAGAATGATCCCGGCCACCCTGCGGCGCTTCATTATTATATTCATCTAACAGAAGCATCTCAACATCCCGGTCTGGCACTGCATAGCGCTGATGTGCTCAAAGATGCAATGCCGGGTGCAGGACACATGGTACACATGGCAACGCACATGTACCAGCGCAATGGGTTGTATGCTAAAGGTGTTTCTGTAAATGAAGACGCCAACAACGTTAATAATAAAGTGGATTCGTTATCGCCTAACTTAGGTATAGGAAAAAATTCTTTACTGCATATTTATGCGGTGCAATCTTTTTGCGCAATCAATGCGGGGATGTACAAAACAGGAATGCCCGTTTACATCCGTGCCCGTAACAGGGTGCTTGACCTGAGAACATCAATAGATAAAGATCCGTACTCACAATTTGTTTACATGATGCCGGTGTTAGCCTGGGTAAGATTAGGAAAATGGCAGGAAATATTGCAGGCTCCCTTACCCGATGCAGGCTGGAAGTATGCTTCAGTGATTGATAACTATGCGAAGGGTCTTGCTTATATAAAAGCTAAAAATTTAAAGGCGGCAAAACAATGCCTGGTGAATATTGAAAGCAACTTGAAAGACAGTCTGCTTGCTGTCAGGCTGATGCCCTTCAACGAGCCGGTGAAGTCTTGTAAAATAGCTGCTGCAATATTAAAAGGAGCATTGCTTTATGAAGAAGGGAAATCCGGTGAATCGGTAACAGCCTTTAAGAATGCTATTGCAGAGGAAGACAAACTTGTTTATCGTGAACCGCAGGATTGGATTATTCCGGCCAGGCAATACATGGGCGCGTATCTTTTAAAAATGCATAAGGCTTTGGAGGCAGAAAAGATTTATAAAGAAGACCTGATAGCCAATCCTGAAAACGGCTGGTCATTGCTGGGAATGTATAACAGCTTGTCGGCGCAACATAAAATCAGCGGTGCCGCGAAATTTAAAGCACGGTATATGATTGCCTTTAAATCAGCCGATGTAAACCCAGTGGCTTCTGTATTTTAAGTGGAGTTGATATCAATTGCGGTAACTTAACAAGTGTCATGTCAATTTAAAATTGACGGGCTTGTTAACGGGGTCAGCTATCAGAACTTTGGCGAGACGGTTGTCTGGCGAGAGTATGCAGGGCTGGCTTTGCGGGCAGGGTACTTGTGCCTGGCTGTATTACGTGCGAGGCAAACTCCTCCCCCAACTTTATAAAGGCACAATTACGCCAACGCATAAAGCTTAGCTGCATACTTGCGCCAGTACCGGCTTAAATATGTTGCTTCAAGGGTGGTCGTAAACCCAAACCCAAATTGATTCTTTTCCTATTTTTTTCAAACTGAGACACTATCCAAATTTTGTATCAGTATAACATTATTGTATTTTCAGGATACCAATAGATTTTTTATGAAGGGACTAATTGTAATCATCCTGTTGTCTTTGGCATCCACACTACATGCGCAAAAGAATGCATCTGTATCATTTGAAAAGTGGTTAAGTCTTAAGCAGGCGGGCTCACCGGTTATTTCACCAGATGGTCATTTTATTGCTTTCACTCAAACGACTACCGACTGGATAAATAATATGTATGATACGGAAATATGGTTGTCGCAGGATGGAAAACAACCTTATCAACTTACAAGAACAACGAAGAATTCAAGCCTCGCTCCATCGTTTACACCTGATAACCGGTTTTTAAGTTTTCTTTCGGATCGTGGCGATAAGACCCAGATTTATTTGATACCTGTCAATGGTGGTGAAGCATTTCCAATTACAAAAGATGAAGACGGAGTCGGCGATTACGAATGGAGTCCTGATGGAAAGCAAATCGCTTATATAAAAGCCGAAACAGACAGTGCCGGTGACAAAAATATCAAGGAGCGTTACGGGGCTTTCAATGTGGAAGGAGAAAGTTTTAAGCAAAGTCATCTATGGCTGTTGACTTTTAATCTTGACAGTGTGCTTCTTGCCGGACAGCTCCCCTGTTATAAAAACAAAAAAGATTCAGGTGATACAAAAATCACAGGCAGTTGTGTTTTACTGCCTGTGGCAAAACGTTTAACACGTGGTGACTTTACAGTAAGTTCTTTCTCATGGCATCCTGATGGTAAAAAAATAGCGATCACTAAAGTACCTGATCCGTTATTATCTTCCTCTCTTCATGCAGATATAATTATGGTTGATTGCGCTGATGGAAAAATAACCGCTCTTATAAATAATCCTTCTGCAGACGTCTTTCAACGCTGGAGCCCCGATGGCAGGCAGTTCGCATATACCAGTTTTACAAATGACACTACTTCGAATTTTTACAAAAATAATCGCTTGTTTATATACGATATGGTTTCTAAAGCCAGTCATGAAGTTGCGTTGGATTTTGATGAACAAAAAAATGTAGTGGAGTGGAAATCAACAGGCATTTATTTTGTCGCCTTGCAAAAAACAACCAGTAAATTATTTCATGTTGATCCTGTTTCAGGAAATATAAAACCAATGGCCCTTGATCTAAATCTTATCGGCACAGTAAGCTTTAGCAAAAACACCGGTGAGCTGGTGATGCTTGGAAGAAACTACACTGACCTTAATGAAGTTTATAAAGGCGGTCTTAATGAAGTGCCAAAGAAGATAACCAATAACACAGAACAGATAGCTACATGGAACACTCCGGTTAATGAAATCATACAATGGAAGTCGAAGGATGGTGCTGTGATAGAAGGTATATTGCTGAAGCCGCGAAATTATGATCGGTCGAAAAAATATCCTTTGCTGGTCGTTATACATGGCGGACCAACAGGTGTGGATCGTCCGGAGCCAGCGCCAACTTATGTTTATCCGATTATGCAGTGGGTTGAAAAAGGCTCGTTGGTGTTACGTATAAATTATCGGGGCAGCGCCGGCTATGGAGAAAAATTCCGATCGCTCAATGTAAAAAATCTTGGAATAGGTGATATGTGGGATGTGATGAGCGGAGTAGAACAGCTGGCAAAACAGGGAATGATCGATACCTCCCGAATGGGATGCATGGGCTGGAGCCAGGGTGGATACATCTCCGCTTTCCTTACTACCCATACGAATGTCTTCAAAGGGATATCAGTAGGCGCGGGTATCTCTAACTGGATCACTTATTATGTGGCAACCGATATCACACCTTTTACACGTCAATACCTTTTGTCGGCACCCTGGACTAACATGGCGCTGTATCAAAAAACTTCACCCATGACCACCATCAATAAAGCACAAACGCCAACGCTTATTCAACATGGTGAGCTGGACAAGCGGGTGCCTATTTCCAATGCATACGAATTATACAGGGGCTTGCAGGATCGCAATGTGCCTTCGAAACTTATTGTTTACAAAGGCTTCGGTCATGGTATCACTAAACCAAAGGAACGACTTGCCGCTGTATGGCATAACTGGTTATGGTTTAATGAGTATGTATTCGGCGAGAAAGAAGCAGGACTACCCGTTGAATAAATTTGCTATCGGCCTCCAGCTATCAGAAGAACGTTTGATTGATTATCTTTCCTCGTGATTGCCCGCCATAGCTTAGCGCAGGCAGCATAGCAAACTATCAATTGGAGTTTGGCAAACACAATGTTTAAGATAAGCAGGTATTAATACTCACTCATTTAAGGCACTTGTACGATTGCGTTTTTTGGCATGCCTCTATACTTTCACAGTATCAATTACAAATTTCTTCATTACCAAAAAACAATAAAATGAAATACAGTCGTCAATTTTATGAGCTGATTGCTCATCTCAACCCCGCTCTTTATGATGTGATTTACCCAATGGGTCCGGTGAAAAATGTGCATGCTACATCAGCAGCATTTATTGAAAGAAGTTATCAAACAAAAGGAAGTAACTACGGAACGGATTTTTCAGGTGAATACAAGCTTCCGGTAAAATTAACCTGGGGAATGAAAAACCTAACGGACAAATTAAGTATGATAATTACTCAACATTCAATTAGTCCCATAGAGAAGGCTAACGGAGAAGGAGCCAATGCATTTGTCTCAGACCTTATTGAACCGTATTGCGGCAATACTCCGAGAAGAATTCCATTTCCTCCCAAACCTCATGGAATAGCGGAAGCAGTAACTTTTGAAGAGAAAGTATCGGCAGCGGTAATCTTTGCGCATGCATCATTCGCAGTACAGGGAAGTATTCTTGAAACCATGTTCGCCGAAGGCGCTGATAAAATTATAGATTCAGCAATGGCACAGTTTACAGAAGCTACCACTAAGACGGCGCATGCTGCCTTTAACAACACTTTGGTAAATGCTTAAACCGTTATTGTAATAACCGGAAGATGCATTGATGCAATGGTTATATTACTATTGATGTACAGGACGCAAGACAGCCCGATAATTAAAATTTATGAGCCGGTTATATTTAACCGGCTCTTTTGTTTATCATACGATGATCAACCGGTAATAATTAAACTGCGTCAGACAAGGAAGTGAAATTAAAGTCTCTTATTTTGAGTGGTGGAATCATAGCATTAATATTTGATTCTCCGCTTACAGTGCGTTCGGGTTGTCCTAATGCTTCCAGGTTGTTAAGCATTATTATAGGACTTTCGGTAAACCTGAAATTTTTAATGGGAAACTTTACCTGGCCGTTCTCGATATAAAAAGTCCCGTCGCATGTTAAGCCGGTATATAACAACGTCTGCGGGTCTACCTGCCTGATGTACCATAACCGTGTTACGAGTATCCCACGCTCTGTACTTTTAATAAGATCTTCCAGGGAAGCGGTACCGCCTTTCATTATCACCGCATCGGGACAAGGAATAGCTTTTACATTTTTTTGCTGCGCCCAGTATCTTGACTAGAATAAATTTTTTATTACGCCTTTATCAATCCAGGTAACTTTTTCCTGCGGTCTTCCACCACTTCACGTACTCGTTGGCAGCGCCGGATGCCGGGGATTGCAGTACAGGAGTTCCAGAACTCCTGCGTGTTAGACTGGTAGGCTGCATCTTTGAGCATTCCTACTATCTTGCCATTTTTTATTTCATAAAATAATTGTCCGCTAAACTGAAAATTATATCGTTGCTGATCTATCGGGTAAGACCCATCACCCACAATATAAATTCCTTTCTCAACTTTTTTAATCATGTCAGCGGGATTCAATACAGCCCTGCCCGGCTGTAATGAAACATTAGGCATCCGTTGAAACTGGATGTCACTCCAGCTATCGGCGTAACAGCACCATGTGATTCTTTTAAACCCAGGATATGTGCCTGGTCTCTTATTGTCTGATAGTTTATGAGGACACCGTTCTTTATAATGTCCCATTGTTTTGTACCTACACCCTCATCATCGTAACCAACTGCGCCTAAGGATCGGGGTTGGGTTTTGTAGGCAACGATATTTACAAGGTCGCTGACAAATTTAAATTTCTTCGACTCCCATTTGTCAAATGTCAGAAAACTTATGCCTTTGAAATTAATGAAAAAAGGCTATCGGACGCAAAATTTATATGAACGAGTTTGAATTTGGATGAAAGGTAAAGCGATGCCGGATGAAGTATCTGCGAGGCTTTAACAGCTGACTGATAGACCTGTCACTAAATGATATGCCCTGCAAAATATTAAATACCTGTTGTCTCCAAAGGCTTTATCCTGCACGATCGAAATTTTATTTTTAATTATACTATATTCACTGTAAATAATTATAAAAAAAGCAGCGCTATGAGAAGTATACTTTTCTTTTCAATTTTTATCCTGCTATCATCAGCAGTGTCTTTTTCCCAACCGTTTACGGCGCTTGATAAGAGCCCGATGGACAGGGCTTATTTTCCTAACAACTTCGCCCATGACAGGAAAGCCGGCGAAAAGTCAATCATAAGAGTTATCTATAGCAGACCACAGATGAATGGGAGGGAGATATTGGGTAAGCTTGTGCCGTATGGTAAAGTCTGGCGCGCTGGTGCAAATGAAGCTACGGAAATAAGATTCTACCAGGATGTGGAGATGGCCGGCAAAAATGTAAAGGCCGGGACATACTCTCTTTTTACTATTCCTAATGAAAAAGAATGGGCTATTATTTTAAGCAGTGATCTTGACTACTGGGGCGCTTACAGTTATAAAGAAGCCAACGATATTGTAAGAGTAACCGGTACGCCGTCACAACTGGATAAGGCGGTAGAGAATTTTACTATTCAGTTTGATAAGAAAGGAGATCAGCAGGGAGTGATGAAGCTTGCCTGGGATAAAACTGTTGTTGAAGTGCCTTTTAAATATTAAGCAGCTTAAATAATATAAATCCCGAACTTGCTGAAACCAGCTTCTTTAATACACCAAGACCACAGCATCTTAAATATTAATAGGATAAAAATGAAATTTACTTACTTAGCGTTGTTCTTTCTTACCGCTTCCCTGCTCTGTTTATCATCTTGCGGATCAAACCAAAATAAAGAGGAAGAGGCTGATAAACCAGTTGACATGTCTTCAGTGCCGGCTGTAAAATACCTGGACCCGATCGTAATTAAAAAGGGCGGCACTTACACCGGCAATTATAAAAGCGTCAATCCGGAAGTGCCTGCGATCTGGGTGCAGACAAATGAACCTGTAACCATTACCGGGTGTATCATTGTAAGTACAGGGGACATGATTAAATGCAATGGTTCCACCAATCTGACAATTCGTAATAATAGCCTCTACGGACTTTTCCCGATTAAGAACGACCAGTGGGGACGGGCATTAAATAACTTTCAACCACAGTCACTGGTATTCGAAAATAATACGATTGAACATTCAGGTGGTATCCTGATTGATCACACAGATTCTAACCCAAAAAGTATAGTAATAAGATATAACATCATCCGTAATACAGATAAGAGACGAGCCAATACAGCCGCGGGTGAAAGCAGGTCGGGCATCCTTTTTAATTCGCTCTCTAAAATAGAGGGCGAGATAAGCTGGAACCAGCTGATCAACCTTCCGGACAGCTCTTTTGTGGAAGACAATATCAACCTTTTTAACAGTGGTGGTAAGTCCGGCGTGCCATACCTGGTTCATGATAATTATATCAAAGGCGCCTATCCTTATCCTCTCAACGCGGCTACTTATATTGGTAGCGGAATAACTGTAAACGGAGATCCGGGGTCAAACACTATGGAAACAATGTCGCAGTTTATTAATGCATATAAGAACCAGGTTATAAGTACCTGTGCCGCGGCTATGAACCTGGCGGCGGGTCATGACATTCACTTCTATGAAAATACAATGATTAGTTGCGGCTTATATCCTGATGGCACCCAGTCGGAACGTTTCTGGGGTGGATGCTGCATCTGGAACGCCAGTAATGTACCATCAAAATTTTTTATCAACAATACTATTAAGGGTAATACCATAGGGTATGTAAGAGGTGATAAAAACGTTCCCTTTCCCGGCAGACAGGATTGGGTAGTTATCAAAGAAAGCCCTATATCAGTAGAGCCCGGAAACAATACTTCTCTTCCTAATCCCATTACGCTTGAAAGCGAGAAAGCGGAATGGATTAAATGGCAAAAGAAACTCGCAGCAAATAAAATTGTTATCGGTAATAACGAAGGTGGCGTTGCTTTAAGCAAACCAACGGTTCTACGACATTAAAAAAATTAATGCAATCCTGATAATCTATATTCTATTTTTTAGGTAGGAATACCCCGTAATTTTTTACCGGCATATCACAAAAAAACAATTCACTTTTTAGAGGTCTTTTAGTTATGTGCCGGATTGCTGCGACAATGATTTATGTTTATAAGAAAATTATTACGCTGAATGGTACCCACATTTTTTGCAAAACAGGCTGATTTTAGAAAGTGGTTAGACAAAAACCATAAAAAAGAAACTGAATTGTTAGTTGGTTTTTATAAGATTAACAGCGGCAAACAAAGTATGACATGGTCACAATCAGTTGACGAAGCACTTTGTTTTGGTTGGATAGACGGTGTTCGAAAATCTATAGACGAAGACAGTTATAAGATTCGCTTTACTCAGCGAAAACATACAAGTATATGGAGTGCGGTTAACATTAAAAAAATGGAATCATTAATTCAACAAGGACTTATGCAGCCATCGGGACTTGCAAGTTTTGAAAAACGTACGGAAAACAAATCTGCCATTTATTCTTATGAAAATTTAGAAATAACTTTTTCGCCTGCATTCGAAAAACAATTTAAAGCCGATAAGAAAGCCTGGAATTATTTTCAATCTCTTGCACCATCTTACCGTAAACCTTCCACTAATTGGGTAATGAGCGCAAAACAGGAAATTACAAGAATCAAACGATTGAACGAACTTATGGAGGATAGTAAAGCAGGAAAAAATAAGTGGAAGGATTATCCAAAAACAACGACTGCTAAAAAATAAGCACTTCGTTGGGTGCGTAGTGCCAACTCAATGAAAAGCTGTAAGTGCTGAATTAGACGATGGGTCAATTAGTTTTAAGTCATAGTGTAAAAATTTAGCTTCAGACATTTAATAATTTGTTGTTGAATTAACATACACAAAATCAAAACTTAAGTAATGTAATAGATAAATTTAATGAAATCAATGGTTTACATAAAAAATTAATTGAAGACAATTAACAGGTTATGAAATCTTATTTGCGGTTTAGTGTAATTATAATTAACAAGAAGCAGGCATTAAGTCAACCCCGCACCAAACTGGCTTTCAAATATAAACACCCACCGGCTCTATAAATGAAAATTTATTTTACTTTGTTCCCATGATGTATAAGGTGCTTTATCATAATGAGCTGGATATTAAAAGTGTGGAAAAAGCTTTTCCTAAAACCTTGCAGCAATTACAAAGCGGCGACTTCAACAGCGCGGATGTGCGCAAAATGATTCATACAGGTTATTACCGGGCAAGGCTGAATATCAGGGACAGGCTGCTATTTTCTGTAGTGCAGTTTAAAGGTGAAAAGTTCCTGCTGTTGCTGGAAATTATCAAAGACCACAACTACGCCCACAGCCGTTTTTTACGTGGTGTAGCGATCCCGGATGATGATACGCTCCTCCCTGTTGCCGACCCGGTTATCGAATCAAAAGGACAGGCGCCGGAATTGCTCTATCTTAACTCCAACAACCGGTCGGTACACCTGCTTAATAAATTTATTTCTTTCGACGAAATACAGCAATCAGTGCTGTTCTTACCTGCGCCGCTGATAATAATCGGAGCTGCCGGCAGTGGAAAAACAGCGCTGGTATTAGAGAAATTAAAAACCCTGCCCGGCAACGTGGCTTATATTTCCCTATCCAAATTTTTGGTTGAGAATGCCGCCCGCCTTTATTATGCCAATGGATACGATAACGAACAGCAGGAAGTGGAATTTTTATCACTGAACGATTACCTTGCCAGTTGGGAGACACTACAGGGAAGCGAAGTGCATTTTCGCACTTTTGAACCCTGGTTCGCGCGTCATGCCCAGGCACTGAAGATAAATGAACCTTACCGGGTATTCGAGGAATTTAAAGGAGTGATAACAGGATCTCCTACAGACATGGCCTGGCTTACAATAGAGGCATATCTTTCTTTAGGGGTAAAACAATCTATTTTCAACCAGGAGGAAAGACAAAAGCTCTACCCGCTTTTTCAAAAATACATACAATGGCTGAAAGAAAATAATCTGTATGACAGCAATATTATCTGTTTTGATTACCTTGAAAAAATCAAACCTCAGTACGATTATATCATGGTGGATGAAGTGCAGGATATTACCAACATTCAATTAAAATGTATCCTTCAATCGCTCACCCGGAAAGCCAATTTTATTTTAACCGGTGACAGCAACCAGATAGTTCATCCTAACTTCTTCTCCTGGTCGAAAGTAAAAACCTATTTTCATCAGAGTGGAGATGCCGGTAAGCAGGTTAGCATATTACAAACCAATTACCGCAACAGTCAGCAAGTGGTTCGGTTAAGTAATAATTTGCTAAAGATAAAAAACCGGCGCTTTGGTTCGATAGACCGTGAAAGCAATTACCTGGTAAATACCATCAGTCAGGAAAATGGCGAAGTGTTGCTTTATACGGATGAAGACAAAAAGAAAATTGAATTGAATCGCCTTACGCAGGATAGTACGCTCTTTGCCGTAATTGTAACCGATAACATATATAAAGAAGAAGCCAGGAAATTTTTTAAAACGCCCCTTGTATTCAGTATCCAGGAAGCCAAAGGGCTAGAATATGAAAATGTTATTCTGGTAAATTTCGTTTCACGTCATGATGCGGAATTCAGGGAAATCATCAGCGGGGTTTCTGTGGACGACCTTAAGCACGAAGCGTTGCAATACAATCGTGCGCAAAGCAAGGATGATAAAGATGCGGAGATTTATAAGTTCTATGTCAACTCACTTTATGTTGCTATCACGCGTGCTATCAAAAACATTTATCTTTTCGAAAAGCAAATAAATCACCCTGCTTTGGAATTGCTGCAAATACGCGAGAGTGGCAAAGGCATACAAGTAAAGGAAGTGAAATCAACCCGGGAAGAATGGCTTGAAGAGGCACGGCGGCTGGAAGAGCAAGGAAAATTTGAGCAGGCGGAGCAGATAAGAGCCAAATATTTAGGATACGGATACATCAGTGCCGAACAACTGGCTACTATTATTCCCTTGGCGCTTGATCCTGCTAAAAACGAGCATGAAGTAAAAAAAGAGCGTAAGCAATTATTTCAATATGCGATTAGTCACCAGCGCTTTGACTGGGTCGAACAACTGGCTAAGCTTTCATTCCAGAGAGCTGTTTTGTACATGAAAGAAGTGCGCCAGCACAGGAAAGAGTTTGCTAAGAATATCCGGATGGGTCGCCGCCAGGATGTGCTGACCATTACAAAAAGGTACGGTATTGAATTCGTTACGGAGGAAGGCGCAACAGCATTGATGCTTGCCTTGCATCATGGCCAGTCTGAACTGGTATCAGAACTGTTAAAACAAAATGCTTCTAAACAAAAAACTGACCCAAACGGCTGGCTCGCCAGTGATTACCTGTTACAGGGGTACTATAAAAACGTCCTGTTAAAGCACAATCAAATGGCAACCTTGCAAACCCTTCGTCAATTTTGGCACCTGGTAAAACCTCCGGGGATAGTCATAGAACTCAAGAAGCAGCAATTGAATATAGGGGGTCATAGCATGTTGTTTTTCCTGGTTACTTTGATGCGCACTATGCAGGAGTTTCAACCCGCTAAAGTAAAGATCAGATTGGAGGACAAGGATAAATATATTATACGTGGCACCTTTAACATGGATGAACTGGAACGGTTGGCTTTTGTTATACCAGACGAAATACTGCC
>Ga0123337_10004425_pt1 | contig 14327 bp, 15 predicted proteins | sample frozenSSSSmetaG_FD_89792 | JGI IMG/M metagenome (GOLD analysis project Ga0123337, IMG submission 89792) | Glacier valley bacterial and archeal communities from Borup Fiord, Nunavut, Canada, to study Microbial Dark Matter (Phase II) -... | ecosystem: Environmental > Aquatic > Freshwater > Ice >... | reverse complement strand
GTTAAAATTAAGGTATAATTTAAAACTAAAAAACCGCTTCGTTCGCAGATTGAAGTTCAAACCAGTTACTACAGTCAACTCACGGCGTTGAACTCACGTTGTATTGCGATGCCTGCGGCGGGCGTAGCCATCGCCAGAAATAGAGGGATTAATGTGGGTGAAAACAACAAGAGTGAGTAAGCAAGCGTTGTCACAAAGACTTAATTCTACTTCCTTTGATAGACATTTTGGGATTATGACTATATGCCTAAGGTAACGGTTTTTACAAAAACCAGAAATAATTGGGAACCTCACACTTCAGTAAATGTCTAATTAGTTAACAGTAAAAATACTAATTGTAGTGGAGTAACAAATAATGTTTACTTTGAATCGTTGGCAATCTCGAACAGCTGCACTCATGGCTTTGAGCGTCACAGTCGGTACAGTAGCCCCTTTCATTACAGCTTCGCCATCTTTAGCTCAAACGACTTTTTCTGATGTTTCATCTAACTATTGGGCAGCACAATTTATTCAACAATTGTCCCAGCGAGGTGTAATTGCCGGATTTCCTGATGGTAGCTTCCGCCCTGAAGAACCTGTGACACGCGCTCAATTTGCCGCTATGGTCAACAAAGCTTTCCAAAAAGCACAGCAACGGCAGGCAATCAATTTTACTGATGTACCCAGCAACTATTGGGCATCTAGTGCCATTGAGCAAGCTTATACCATTGGTTTCTTGTCAGGTTATCCTGGAAATCGCTTTGAGCCGAACCAAGCTATTCCCCGCCAGCAGGTTTTGGTTTCCCTTGCTAACGGTTTGGCATATACTCCTAGCGGTAATACCGAAAGCACTCTCCAATATTTCAACGATGCCTCTAATATCGCTAGCTATGCCCGTAGCCCGATCGCCGCAGCAACTCAAAAGCAAATTGTGGTCAACTATCCGAATGTAAAGTTCCTAAATCCAACCGCAACTGCTACACGGGCGCAGGTAGCAGCTTTTATCTATCAAGCGTTGGTTAGTTCTAACCAAGTCTCAGCAATTAACTCGCCCTATGTCGTGGCGGCTGTCGGGTCTACTACCCCAACACCTGGAACAGTCACAATTCCCCAAGGGACTGCTATTGCTGTGAAGTATGACAAAGCAGAAAAAATTCTGGTTACAAAGGATGAAACAGCGCCTTTGACATTGACAGTATCCCAAAACGTAGTTACGCAACAAGGAACTATAGTGATTCCTGCTGGTAGTCAGGTTATTGGTCAACTCAAACCTGCGACAGGCGGTTCTCAATTCGTTGCCCAGAAACTAGTTTTGGCCAATGGTCAGGAGTATCAACTGAACGCTACTTCAGAAGTAATTACCAAAACTGAAACCGTCAAAAAGGGTATTAGTACTAGTGCAATTATCAAAGATACTGTATTGGGTGCAGGTGCAGCCACTGCGATATCTGCTGTCACTGGCGATCGCGCCATTGCCACAGAAGAAATCTTGGGTGGCGCTGGTATCGGTGCATTGGTTGGTCTGTTGTTGGGTAAGAATAGTGTTGACTTAATCGCCATTGACCCAAATACCGATTTACAAATGACAATCAATCAGAACTTGTTGGTTTCACTTAGATAGTTATTGGGCACTTGTACTGAGCGAAGCCGAAGTATTGGGTATTAGTATTTACAAATGACTAATTCTGAACTTCCGGCAACCAAATAATAAACGTAGTCCCCGGCGCATTGGGTGAAGTTAGCTGAGAGTTGATTGCAGGGCTGAAAACCTCGATTTCGCCCTGCATTTGGTCTATTAATTGTTTAGCGATCGCTAACCCTAAACCTGTACCGGGTATTTCTGTTTGCGCTTGTACACCCCGATAATGCCGTTCTCCAAGATGCTCGAAATCTTGGGGTGGAATGCCGGGACCGTTGTCACTGATGACAATTCCCTGAAAATTAGCTTTTTCTTGCCCCGCCTGAATTAAAATTTTACCCCCAGTGGGAGTGTATTTCAATGCATTATCGATGATGTTAGTTAAAACCTCTCGTAATGCTTTGACGTTGGCACGTACTAGGGGGGAATTCTGTTGAATTTCAGTTATTAGTTTTAGCTTTCGCTCCTGGGCGATCGCTTGGGCTGATATTAATAATGGTTCTAATATATTGGCTAGTGAGCAGTCAACTGCTTTATCTCCCGTTCCCGGCAATAATAACGGCGGTTTAGCGGATTTTTGGATAGTTGCTTCTACAAACACTTCATTTTCCCCTAGATGTAGTGGTGCTAAATCTGCCTCTGTCAAGTCAATTACTTGATCAAATTGTTGCAGCAATTCTTGGAGGCGATCGCTTTCCCGCACAATACTATTTGCCACATTCCGGTTAGCATCTGCTGGTTGCAGTCGTTTCAATAGCAGTTTGCCAAAAGTCCGCAATGCCGTTAATGGGTTACGAAACTGATGCAACAGGTTATCTAGCAAATCGCGCTGTTTTTCTTGGAGAATTTGTTGCTCACGCAATTGCTGCTCAAACCATGCCCGTCGCTGATCTAAAATACAAGCGATCGCTAACGTTTGGGCTATCTGTTGAATCTGACTTTCCTCATGTTCATTCCATGCCCTATCTTCCCTACCTGTCACCAGTAACCCCATCATCACACCCTCATACACCAGAGGTAAAACAATTTGGTTGCCACTAAATAAGTATTCTTCTTTTAGATGAGGACCAGACGCATCTGGGATCTCCGATTCCCGTGACGAAGTTGGAGATTCTGACCCTGGTGTTAATAACCTTCTCTGACGATGGGGTAATACAAACACATTTCCAACTTGAAGTTGCTTGTGTACCGTCGCTTCAGCAGTCTCCTCCCCTGGCGGTAATAATGCTGTTTCCGGGTAAATTACCACAGGAATCAGTTTGGCCTCACCTGAAGGAGTCTCTACCAATTCTTGTGTTAGGTACACAATACTTAAAGTTGCTCCCAGCCCTTGGGTTAGCAGCGCTATTTGCTCTCGACACAGAGCAAGAAAATCGGAACTGGCAGACATTAACATTTTTTAGTTCTTGCTCAAGATTACAGATTTTGAGGCATGATTAAGAGAGGATACTTAGTTTTGACCTCACTCATTTAATAAAGCTTAACTAAAATCTTCTTCATGATGGTTTCTACCAGGGGATTATATCCTTATGTGATTTTATTTTCTCTATCTTCAAAGATATTAATTTTCTTATATTAAAAGGTTAAAAACTATTGATATTTTGAACTAGAACCTATATAATGACGACAAATTTTGTAGCTATTACTACAATCTCTAGCTTGAAAGAGGAGGACAATATATTGGCAAGAAGACGCAAAAGGAAGAGTCGTCGTCGTCAGGAAGGACGGCGGATTCTGGAACATGTGCCTCAATATAGCATCGAAAGTGGCGAAGAAAAACCTGTGACAGCAGCGAGAAGATTCATTCAAGCTGAAGGTATCTTGCCACCTGCGTTGCTTCTGGTAAAACGAAATGAACACACCACAGATCGTTATTTCTGGGCAGAAAAGGGACTGTTTGGTGCTCAATACGTAGAGGAAAACCATTTCTTGTTTCCTAGCTTGAGGGTGTTAGAACCTTCGCCAGGTCAAGAACCTGTTACTTTAGCTAGTCGGTGAACCATAGATGGTCAGCTTTCGCATTGAATGTGGCTTCTGACTATCATTAACTGGCAAAATTGCTAAGTTTATGCAAAATTTAATTTTTTTTTAGTTTCTAGCTGATTTGCCAGTCAAGCTAGTCCAGGTAGTTAGAAAGTAAACTTGTCTCAAACCACGCTAGATAGCATGGGTTGATCCTATTTTGATGATGCAAAAAGGAGTGAGTATAGAGCCAAGCGTGTTTAAAAGCGCTAGTAAAGTTGCGCTTTTATGCCGTGGATTGTTAAGCAAGCTCTGTCAACAAATTTAAGTTAATGAATTTAAATTTTTCCCCACGACATAAGTTGTGGGGAAAATTGACAAAGCAGCAGCCTTGATTTTCTCCTTCCTACTTTGCATTGCCTGAAGAGGAGGTCAGGTCAGAAGTCTGCATATCATAGTCAAGAGATGGTTACAAAAATCAACAATTATTCACCAGCCTTTAGCTGTAGAGTCCTCTGTAACTCACTGAGTTCATCTCGATGGCCAACTACAGTGATCTTACTTGAGGAGGTTTGGTCGCTCTGAGTTTTTTCTACTTTCAGCGACACCTTCTCAAGTCTTCCAGATTTTTGCCAATAAAATAGACCGCTTAAAGGCGACAGCAATACCATAGCCAGAACAAGGGTACTAAGGCTAGGAAAAAGCAAGGACACTACTAATGATAGACAAACAATACCAGTAGCTGCTAGTAGAGTTAGAAATATAGCTAAGAACCAGCTGGGGCGAACATTACCTTCAAAAGTCACCTGGTTTTGTTCTCGGTCTACCTCTGCCACTCGGTAAGACCGCGATCGAAAATACTCTTTTAATTGAGACATTAAAGCAGCTTCGTCTCGCTCAGATAGCAGTTGTGCTGTTTCTGTACGGTCTTTAGTCGAGGCACGAATAAAGAAAAACAGTCCAACCGATAACAACAAGGTTAGCAGGAACGTAGATGGCAGAATAGCAGTATCCATAACTAATTGTCAGTGTTTGATTGGAGGAGACTTATTCATTATCAATTATTCGTTATACCAATTTGAACAATGATTGTGACAAATGCAGCGCCAGTGCGATGATCAGGGACTCTTCCACAATCCAAAAGCGTTCGATGGTTCCTGAGCCTTGTCGTTCGCGTAGCGTCCCGCAGGGAAGGACTGAGCATCTCGACTTCGCTCGATGGAACCGTAGCCGAAGTCTAAAATCTCAAATGGTATTACTTTCTCCCATTAATGTAGTTTTGCCAAAGAAAGGCTAAATCCTGCGCTTGAACTTGCCATTCGGGAGAAACTTGGTACATTCGCCTGGGGCGTCCCCGTCCTTCGAGTTTCTTCCAATATCCACTGATTGCCCTTTCGTCTTCCAGAAATTTGATTGCACTATAAAGTACGGTATCCGAAAGCCTATAGGTGGGATATTCAGTTTCTAATTGCTCAATCAACTCGGTTCCGTAGGATTCATTTTGTAACAAAACAGACAGTATGTAACAAACTGCAACTTCCTGACAAAGGTAAGTTGGCGGAGGATTCTCAAAGAATTGATATATATCCTCAAGTTTCATGGTTAGTGAATGGCTAAAAAAATGCCTTAGGGTAAGCTATACAATCTTTGTAGTCAGTATATAGTGCTACTGCTAAGTCAGTAATATATATAAAGCTACTTAGACTAAATTTCCCAAGCGTAAACACCAAATAATTACCCACGCCTGTAAAGTTGTGGGACGAGTTTGCAAGTTGTAGGGGCACAAAATAGTGTACCTCTACTCAAGCTCGATACGGTGTGGTGAGAAGCGAACAGACAGTGGCGAAGTCACTACCTTGGTGTTAAGTGATGTCGTTTTGGTTAGAACTGCTTAAGCAATAAAATGCCATCGAAGAAATTTTACAGGTAAAATCGAATTTTGTCTGTAAAACTTAATAAACACTTTGTTTTACAGTGATTTTGCGAATGCAGATTCTAAAAGTTTAAGCTACGGGATATGTCTGGGTTAAAGCTGCTATGCCTGTGGACACACCTAAGCAGTAATCATTTCTGATTTCCTCGACTTGAGAATTTCTTGTCCGATTTGGCAAGTGTGATAGTAAATTTATCAAAGAAGACCTGATTTTTCACGTTGTATGGAAAACCCACGAAAAACCAAACAATAGCCAAAACCCTTATTTTGACGTAGGGGCAATTCATGTAGCTTTAGCTTCCCGAAGGGTATTGCCCCTACAGCGTGTACTTTTGCGTAAGTCCTATAGGAGAGAGGTTTTCCAAATAGGGTGAAAAGTCAGAAAGAAGACGCTGGGACGAGGGGAAATAACTCTCCCGTGTCTCCGTGTCCTCGCGTCCCTTAATCAAGCGCCCAGCACATTGGTTCACAGTATGTCACAAACTCCCGATGCCCGATCATCTTCCTCTTCTCTTAGGGCAATTGCCCAAACTTTTCGCCTTACAGGTTGGATTAGCTTCTGGATTCAGCTAGTACTAGGCGTTGTTTCTAGCATAATTGTGCTGCTGTTCGCCGTCTTTAATCAAAGAACTGGCAGTCCTAGTAATAATCCGGGGACTGGCTTTGGTGTATTTTTAGCAATTTGTGGACTGGTTATTTTGGGTGGGGGGATTTATTTAGCTTACCGTTACACTAGAATTGGCAAGCAACTGGAATCCTCGAATCCCAGCAACCGCCCTCGGAAAAGCGAGAGTGTGCAAGTATTACGCTTAGGGCTGTGGGTGAATTTAGGAGGAACGCTGGTGACTCTTTTGGGGGCGCAAGCGATCGTTGGGACACTGGTAGCAAGATCCATATCTCCCCAAGCTATAACGACCCAATTGTTTGACCCAACCCGGATTATTAGCGGTCTAGATATGCTTGTGGTACAGGCAAACACCAATACTGTTTCAGCCCACTTTGCCGGGCTTGTAGCGTCACTTTGGCTACTCAATCGCATTAACCGAGCTTAGATAAGGTAAAAGTCAAAAATCAGTAATTCTTTTGACTATTGGCTACTCTCACCTGGAAACACTCAGAAGTCTGGAAAATCAGAGGAGTAATCCCAAATTTGAGATTTGAATTTTTCTTAGCCCTGGCAAGATTGGCAGGGCAAAATTTTTATGTTTGCTTTTCTGCTCATGGCAAGCCAAAATCAGTATATGCTGATGTGTTGGCAGGTAGATAATAGGCTATAAACTGAGAAAAATCTGTGCTGGATATCAAGCAAATACGGGAAAATCCGCAATTAGTTCAACAACGCTTGGACAGTCGTAGTGGTAAATACGACATCGAACCGATATTACAGTTAGATCGGCAACAACGGGAACTTGAAAGGAGGCGTAGTCAACTCCAAGCTCGTAGCAACGAAATCGGTAAAATTGTCGGGCAAAAGATTAAATCTGGGATAAATCCTCAAGACTCGGAAATTCAAGCTTTGCGGGATGAAGGTAATTCTGTCAAAGCGACGTTGAGCCAATTAGAACCGCAAGAAAAAGACCTCAAAGCTGAAATTGCCCAACTTGTATTGGCACTTCCCAACTTACCAAGCGACTCTACACCCCTTGGTAAAAATGAGGAAGATAATGTAGAAGTGCGGCGTTGGGGTGATGAGTATATTCCCCAAAACCAGAATATTCTTCCTCACTGGGAAATTGGGGAAAAGCTAGGTATTTTGAATGTTGAGCGAGCTGTAAAAGTTGCCCAAAGTCGCTTTGTGACATTGATAGGCGCTGGTGCAGCACTGGAGAGGGCATTAATTCAATTTATGCTGGCTCTCCATACTCAAGCTGGGTATGTGGAAGTTAGTCCGCCTCTGTTAGTTAATACCGAGTCTTTGACGGCGACCGGTCAGTTACCCAAGTTTGCTGAAGAAAGCTTTAAATGCGCTGATGATGACTTGTGGCTGATTCCTACGGCGGAAGTTCCAGTTACAAATCTCTACCGGGGTGAAATTCTCGCTGCTGAAGATTTGCCTATCTACCACTGTGCTTTTACTCCTTGTTTTCGCCGCGAAGCTGGTAGCTATGGGCGCGATATGCGGGGATTAATTCGCCTGCATCAGTTTAACAAGGTGGAAATGGTGAAGTTTGTCGAACCCAGTACGTCTTTTGATGAACTGGAAAAATTGGTGGGGAATGCAGAAGCAATTTTACAGGCGTTGCAGTTGCCTTACCGAGTCGTAAATTTAAGTACTGGGGATTTGGGATTTGCCTCTACCAAAACTTATGATTTAGAGGTTTGGTTGCCCTCTTCTGGCAAATACCGCGAAATTTCTAGCTGTTCTAATACTATAGATTTCCAGGCGCGACGGGCTGATATTCGCTTCAAAGAGGTGGGAAAGAAAGGTACCCAGTTTGTACATACTCTGAATGGTTCGGGTTTGGCGGTGGGACGGACGATGGCAGCAATTTTGGAGAATTATCAACAACCTGATGGGACGGTGAGGATACCAGAAGTGTTGCAACCTTATTTGGGGCGTGAAGTTTTGTAATTTGTCATTTGTCCTTTATCTTTTACCAATGCCCAATGCCCAATGCCCAATGCCCAATGCCCAATGCCCAATGCCCAATTAGAATGGAGATAACTATAGCTTAATATCTTCACTAATTTAGTCTATGTCAGTTTTAGCAGCGATCGCAGTCTTGGCTGTTTTGATTTTGGTACACGAGTTGGGACATTTTGTTGCAGCCCGTTCTCAAGGCATTCTCGTTAACCGTTTTTCTTTGGGTTTTGGCCCAGTTCTTTTGAAGTACCAAGGTTCACAAACCGAATATGCTGTCCGCGCCTTTCCCTTGGGTGGCTTTGTGGGCTTTCCCGATGATGACCCCGATAGCGATGTTCCACCCAATGACCCAAATCTGCTGCGTAACCGTCCAGTTTTAGACCGGGCGATCGTCATCAGTGCCGGAGTGATCGCAAATTTAATATTTGCTTACTTGGTGTTGGCTCTGCAATTGGGTATTGTCGGCATTCCCAAGGAATTAAACTATCAAGCTGGTGTCGTTGTACAGCCTGTTAATCAAGAATCTGTTGCCTACCAAGCCGGAATTCGGGAAGGAGATATTATTCTGGCTGTGAACGGTCAGGAACTCCCGGCTTCTGATAAGTCAACTCCTTTGCTGACAAAAGAGATTCAAACTCATCCTAATCAGCAAATCGAAGTGAAAATTCAGCGCGAAAATCAACAAAAAACCCTGAAATTAACACCAAAACTGGGAGCCGATGGCAAAGGTGTAGTTGGTGTGGCACTCAGTCCAAATGCTACAGCAGTTTATCGCCGTCCTAATAGTCCTTTGGAAATTTTCGGCATTGCTGCTAATAGGTTTCAACAATTATTTGTTGGGACACTCGCTGGTTTTGGGCAGTTGATTACTAATTTTCAACAAACTGTTGGACAAGTTTCTGGGCCAGTTAATATTGTCAAAATAGGTGCGAAATTAGCTGAGGACAATAGTGCAAATCTTTTGTCTTTTGCCGCAATTATCAGCATTAACTTGGCTATTATCAACATTTTGCCTTTACCAGCTTTAGATGGCGGACAACTCGCTTTTCTGCTGATTGAAGGTTTGCGCGGTAAGCCTGTACCTGCCCGTATTCAAGAAGGTGTAATGCAAACCGGTTTGGTGTTACTCTTAGGGTTAGGAATTTTTCTGATAGTTAAAGAAACCACCCAATTAACTAGCCAATTGGAATGGGTGCAAAGATTGTTTCAGTGAAGATAGGGAGTGGGAGAGACGCGATTAATCGCGTCTGTACTAAGGAATGGGGAGTAGGGAAAAGAAAGTTTTACCTTTAAGGAAGCGATCGCTAGAAATTTTAGCTCGTCTGAAGCGTCTTTATCCAGATGCTACTTGCTCTTTGAATTACTCAACACCAGTACAATTGTTGGTGGCAACGATTCTCTCGGCTCAGTGTACTGATGAGCGGGTGAATAAGGTGACACCAGAATTGTTTGGTAGGTTTCCAGATGCTGCGAGTTTAGCGATCGCTGACTTGGTAGAATTAGAAAACTTGGTGCGTTCAACTGGGTTTTATCGCAATAAAGCTAAGAACATTCAAGCCGCCTGTCGGATGATTGTCACTGAGTTTAACTCTGTTGTCCCCAACGAAATGGAACAGTTGTTAAAACTTCCAGGTGTGGCGCGGAAAACAGCAAATGTAGTCCTGGCTCATGCTTATGGCATTTATGTGGGAGTGACGGTAGATACTCACGTCAAGCGCCTGTGCCAACGTTTGGGTTTAACTGAAGCAAAAGACCCCGTTCGGATTGAGCAAGATTTAATGGGTTTATTGCCGCAACCTGATTGGGAAAATTGGTCAATTCGGCTAATTTATCATGGTCGTGCTATTTGTAGAGCCCGCTCTCCGGTGTGTATCGCTTGTGAGCTTGCCGATTTATGTCCGGCGGCGAATCAGCCAATGGTTGTAGGGTAAGCGACACGAGTAACCCTAGAATTGATGGGGAGGCTGTAGAATAGAGGATGCTGTCTTTAAATAAGTTAAAAAATATATGGCCAAAAAGGGCTTGATTGAGCGCGAGAAAAAGCGCACTAGGTTGATCGAAAAGTATGCTGACAAGCGGGAAGCTCTTCTCGAAGAGTTTAGAAGTGCAGCATCTCCTCTGGATAAGCTGGAAATCCACCGGAAGATTCAACAGCTACCCCGGAATAGTGCGCCCACCCGCCACCGCAACCGTTGCTGGTTGACTGGTCGTTCTAGAGGTGTTTACCGCGATTTTGGACTGTCTCGGAACGTGCTGCGAGAATGGGCGCATGAAGGTCTTTTGCCTGGAGTTGTTAAGTCTAGTTGGTAGTCAAGAGTCATTAGTCATTGGTCATTAGTCATTGGTAAATAACAAAGGACTAATGACAAACGACTAATGACAAAATTATTGACCACAACACTGATCAATTCCCAGACTTTCTAAGAGTAGATCGCTGACGGCGTTGGCGATCGCAAACTCTCCATAAAAGCTATTGGAAAAATCATACGACTGCATCTCTGTGACAATCGCAATTACCAGACAACCAAGGTCGTTTTCTCCTTCCATCCGTTGACGCACAAAAATCTGTGCGGCTCGTTGAGCAATATTTTGGTTGACTGCTTCGGGGATAAATTCGGTATCTAGCCAATGTTGTAAGCGCTCTCGTAACCATTCTCCTTCGAGTTGCGGATTTTCAGGCGGTGGTAGGGTGATGGGTGGAATTGGTTGAGTCATTTTTTTTAAACGCAGAGGGACGCGGAGGGAAACGCAGAGGAACGCAGAGAATGATTGATAGCATCAAATTGCGTTTCTCTAGTTAGTTTTTTTATATTTATTTATGCAATATGATATCGCCGCTATTGTTGAGGGCTATGCACAAGGGTATTTTCTCATGGCTGATGAGCGCGATCGCCTGAGTTGGTACGGAAGTCGCGACCGGACTTTTATTCCTTTGGATGAACGGTTTCACTACCCCAGGTCTTTGCAGCGTGTTATCAATCAAGAGCGGTTTAGTGTAGAAATTAATCGGGACTTCCAAGCTGTGGTAGCTGGGTGTGCTGACAGAGAAACAACTTGGATTTCACCGGAATTGCAAAAGATTTACTGGCTACTTTACCAGAATGGTTATGCTTATAGTTTTGAAACTTGGCAGGGTGACGAATTAGCTGGGGGAATTTTAGGGATTGTTATTGGTGGGGCTTTCATTGGCGAGTCGATGTTTTACCGCATTCCTGAAGGTTCAAAGGTAGCGATGGTTAAGTTGGTGGAAAGATTGCGCCAGAGGGAATTTGTATTTTTTGATGGCCAAATGATGAATCCCCATTTGGAAAGATTTGGTGCTTATCGGGTTGGGGATAAAGAATATCAAGTTTTACTCAAGCAAGCGTTGCAACGTCGCTGTAACTTAATATAAAAGGTAGATACAAAACTTTTAACTTGATATAACTGAATCAAAAGCAATACACCTTTTAGCAGATATGCGAGTGGAATCTAAAGAAGTTTTTCTTTCCTATGCTTGGGGCGGTGATAGTGAGGAATTTGTCAATCGATTGGAGCAAGCATTTCAGGGAAAGGGCATTACTATTATCCGTGATAAACGCGACTTAGGTTACAAAGGGTTGATCAAAGAATTTATGAAGCGTATTGGTTGCGGTAAATGTGTAATTGCGGTAATCAGCGATAAATATTTGAAGTCACCCAACTGTATGCTTGAACTCGTAGAAGTCTCAAAAAACGGTCAATTTTACGATCGCATTTTCCCAATTATCTTCCCAGATGCCAAGATTTATGATCCTGTTGATCGAGTAGACTATATCATTCATTGGGATAGTGAAATTAACAGACTAAATTCTAAACTCAGAATGTTGGTTTCAAATGCTAATTTGGCTAACCTTCAACAGGCAGTAACTCAATATACAGAGTTCAGAGCAACAATTGATATCATCATTTATATGCTTCAAAATATGAATACATTAACTCCAGATATTCATACCCAGTCAAGTTTTGAGGCATTATTTGAGGCAGTTGAGCACAAGTTATCAGATTCAGATCCAACTCCCAATGCGGTTTCTTCAAACTCAAACGGCTTAACTGCTAAGACGTTAAGTACAAGTGGCAGAATTACAGACCAACAATTTGTTGGTAATCAGGCTACTATTGTCGATCAGCTTGCCTTTTTCGTTCAGCAGATTGGCTTTCAAAGCCCAAGGCAAGATTATACTAGATCGCAATTTGAGGCTTATTGCAATATTTGGAAAAGCCTACAAAGATTGCGATTAATAGGAAATGACCTATGGGACAGAGTGAGTGAGGATACCCTTATTAAGTTTGCTGAACAACTAAAACTAACTAAACAAGTAGCGCATGAAAAATTCGATAAGCACATGAAAATCAAAGCTGTCTACAATCAGTCCAGCAACCAGCTAAATAAACCTTCTACTGTCAGGCTGAAATCTTTAGCAAATTCTGGCACTGGTAATTGTGTTCCTAGTTCTTCGTAAAAAGTGGTTGGTTGATCTGGCAAGTAGACAAATACAGATTGTTCTTGAGGATCAATCAGCCATCCCATCTGAGTTCCATACTTCAAGCAATGCAGAATATTCTTAGTAACTTTAGTTTGACTTTGATCGGGAGATAGAATTTCAATTGTCCAATCTGGGGCAATTGAGAAGACGTTAGCAACCCCACCATTTTCTTTGCGGGGAATTCTATCCCAGGTAAACACAGAAATGTCAGGCACAATTGAGCGATCGCCAAAGCTACAGCGAAGTTCACAAAAAGCCCGCGCAATTTGTTTGGGTTTTACAACCAAGTTAATTGCAGGTGCTAACTCGGTCTGAATGGCGCTGTGTTCTCCTTGCGGCATCGGTTTTTGGATGATACGCCCATCAATGTATTCACTGGTAGGTGTTGTCTCTGGCAGATCCAGAAATTCACTTAGACTCAGGGGTTTAGCAGGGGTCTGTACCATTTCAGGTTTCCTTGCTAAGGGTAAGTTGTACTACTGCTATTTGTTATTCTACAAATGGATCAATCAGTTAAGAAAATAGGATAGAGAAATAGATAAAATTCATGCCCAGGAAAATTCGAGATTTAGAAGCCCAGATTGAGCGTGAAGGATTTGTTTATACCCTTTCTTCAGTAACTAATGTCAGACTAACCCATTCGCCTTTGTCGTTGTAGCTGCGAATCATCCGTTGGCGCAGGTTTGACTGGATTAACCAACCCACTTCTAGAAATAAAGGTTGACGTAACTGCACCTTCAGAGGAGAAGTTGCAGAAGCGCCATCTGGCAAAAGTAATACTTGCACCTGCTTTTGGGGATCTTGGTCAAAAAGGATGATCTGATCTTTGATGGTAGCAGTTGAGGTAATTGTGCGTTCTGCAAAAGAAGTACTTTGAATTAATCGCCTAGCATCATCAAGTTGTAATTTCAAAGTTGTAGAGTAAGTATCAGGCGATCGCAAATCTCGATATATTGTCACTGCTTTACCTTGCCATTCTCCCAACAAGTCATTTATCTGCAAAGTTGGACGTTCTGCTGCTGCGGTTCCAGCTAGATGTTCTCGAATTAAAGTTAGTCCATTAAGATAACCGTTTTTATCAAAGAGTTGCACCAGACGCAAGCGGCGATTTTCATGAACCAAAGCGAGTTCTCCACCGAATTCCGAAAATGGCCCTAGCTGAATTAAACCTTCAGAAAACGAACCATTTTCAAAAAACAGCAGACCCCCTCCCACAGAACTAAATTCTCTGATCATATCTTGTCCCGAACGGCTCAGAGTTAGGCGCACTGTCTGGTTATTGTTCAAACCTTCTAGGGAAAGACGGCTAGGAGTATCGTTGAGAAGTGTACCTTGGGGAGAAAAATTGGTGAATGAACCTTCCCATACACCGAGATTTTGCAAAAAACATTCCCATTGCGATTTCATAGCGATTTCTTCCTTTACCCATGCCCAATGCCCAATGCCTAACCTTTAGCAAAACGTCGAACAGCAAATAAGCTTCCCATTAATCCTACCGTGGCACCGAAACTTAAGAGAATCAGGGGCAATAATAAAATTTCTGCTGGAGTGAGTTGCACTCTGTTGGTGATGACTTGGATAAATTCAGGTTGATTGACTAGCAACTTACCGAGAAACTGTTGAATCAGAGAAATGAAACTCCAAGCGATCGCACCCCCAACTAAGCCAAAGCTAATTCCTTGTAAAATAAACGGGAGGTAAATCCAAGCAGAAGTTGCTCCCACT
>Ga0123337_10004423_pt1 | contig 14331 bp, 17 predicted proteins | sample frozenSSSSmetaG_FD_89792 | JGI IMG/M metagenome (GOLD analysis project Ga0123337, IMG submission 89792) | Glacier valley bacterial and archeal communities from Borup Fiord, Nunavut, Canada, to study Microbial Dark Matter (Phase II) -... | ecosystem: Environmental > Aquatic > Freshwater > Ice >... | reverse complement strand
GGGGGGGGATGGAAAAAGGGGGGGGGGATGTGGATAGGAAGGAAAGTTAAAATAGCATCGCGGATCTCGTGCAGGATCTGCAGCGGTGGTGCTGAAGTGTGTAATGAGCGAGTGAGCAGTGGCCGTGTTTCGATGGATTCTGCACCGTTCATCGCCCGTTTACCGTGTGAGCTATGGATGCAAGATGCGTGCCCTAAGAGACTCAAGCTCTCAGGGAGGGCGTCGGAGGAGTCTCGATCGGGCTAGGCTTGGGCGGTTGGATATCAGAATCGTGCCATGCGCCGTCTCTCGTTTCCTTGAGTGAAGCGTTGAGGTTGAGTTGAGGTGAAGGAAGACGGTGGGATGAGCTAAGGTGCTATTATTATTATTATATTATTATTAGGTATTATTAGGTATTTATTAGCTATGTATTAGTATTTATTAGGTATTATTAGGTATTTTATTATTATTACCTATTTATTATTATCAGATCCATCGACTGTCCCACTCTCCGAGCTAGTCCTGACTTACCATCTCCCATCTCCGTGATGTCATAGCGCGGTGCTTCAGTCGTCATGTGATATGTGTCTATGCATACCTATGCGCGCATAGAGCGGTGAGACAAAAGGGGCGACTCTATTCCCATCTAGGGTAAGCTAGAGTAAGCTAGAGTAAGCTAGAGTAAGCGAAAGTAAGCGAAAGTAAGCGACAAGCCGCGGTTGAAACACCGGCTGAACACCGGTCGATGTTACGTTACTTTCTTTTTTGTATGTGGCGTCTGTCTCGCCTCGACCTTCTAGAAGCACTTGACGTGCATGCGGGCCCTTTTCGCTGTTTCGCTGTTTCGCTGGGCGTTTTCGGAATCAGACGGTGAGGAGGGAGGAGCACTAAAAATAGGTGGGTAGTAAATAGCCAACAGTCAGTCAACAGTCAAGAGTGAACACAACAGTCAAGAGTGAACACAACAGTCAACACAACAGTCAACACAACAGACAGACCTGCGGTGCAACGTCGACGTCAAATTCTTATTTCCTGTCGAATGTGTTATATTGTATTGTGCACTCCATACAGGAGAGATTGGGACGTCTTTGATCGGGCAAGTTGCTCAGGGAGCAATCAATGGATGAGACATCTGTCTTCACGCGACCTGCCCAGGCATTGCATTGAGAAATGCCTGGGCGTCTGTTCGTCTTCGTGAGATGGCATTAGGCAGGTATCCCTTCCCAAATGCCGCATAAAGAAGAACCCTCGCTTTTCGGGGTCCTGATGCTAAAGATAGCTCTTCAGAGGCATGGAGATGATGTCTAGGGCGAGCGAGAGCCGTCATGCTGCGAGAGGGGTTATGTGCCCTGCCACTTGTCAGGGCATCATCATTGTCATTGTCAGAACCTTACACTCCATCCTCTGGAGTGGCTGGGATGGATAATGGAGATTCTGCCACTCCTGCGGGTCAATCCTCTGATGCCGGATCGATCCCTCGCGTCGCATCGTGCCGTGTCGAATGCATCTGAGCCTCATCCTCATCCTCATTTCCCAGCCCGACCTCGTCTCATCTCACAGACATCTGGCACCTTGCTGTTTCTATTCCTGGCCGCGGAACTGCTACGAAGTACTTTGAGCCGCCGAAGGAATGCCAATGCCAAAGAATACGAGGTGCGTCGGGACCAAAACGTCGAGACGGGGGCACTGGGCCTACCGCTTGAGGGTGCGGTGTTGGCTAGGATCTGCGCCATGACGCATTATGCATGCAGTTCGAGCGAGAGCGAAGGAGCGAGCACCGAGGCTCTTTTTGTGTCTGTGCGGTACATACATACATACATGATACATACCTATGTGAATAATGGTCCTCCGAGACGTTGCACTCCTGCACTCCTGCACTCCGGCACTCCTGCACTCCACATATTCGCCGAGCGGGTGGAGAAGAGGATGCTCGCTCTCGTCCGATCGTTCGATATGCGGCGACCAACGAGAAGGGTCTGTCGAGATTCCGTGCTTGCGATCGATGAGATTGGGGATTCTCGGACGACAATAATAATGCCTCACACACAGTACGGTAGGACCTAGGCACGGATAGGATGGGTGGGATGGGTGGGATGGATGGGAAGAAACTTTAAGCTCAAGCCTGGCAGGGATGATGCCGGTGGGATGGTGTGCAGGGCGGGGCGTGCGCCGTCGTTGGGAGGAGCCGGTGTCATAGATGGTGGTGTGCCCTATGGCCCTATGGCCATGTATGTATGTCCCTATGTATGTATGTACCTATGAAGCTAGGTCTGGCAGATGAGGTATCGGAGTGAATTCCCATCCACGGCCCGTCCGATTCTCGGGGGAGGCGATGATCAAGGCCAAGCCTTCGTTTGTTCGTTTGCTTGCCCATAGGATAGGCCTTGGGAACGAGCATGCATCTTATCAATAGGTACCAAGATACCATCTCGAAGTCGCACCTCGGTCAGAAAGGGCGCCTCAATAAGAAAGACACCTCGATGGGAAAGCGGCCTAATTGATGCCGAGTCCGTCTCGCAACTCTTTTTTTTTTTAGTTTTTTTTTTAGTTTTCTATTTGCGAGCATGGATATGGACATCCTTCATGCGTCGACCGACCACTGACCAGTCATATGGAGCGTCAGCCTGGCATTTCCTGTCTGTCTGTGAGGCTGTGAGGTGAGGTGAGGTGAGGCTGTGATGTGATGCCGCCGAAGGAGATCTATTTTTATCGTCTTTGTCGTGGGAATCTGTGTTGAGACAGGGAGGCAGGTGGTGGGTAAGGGTAGGTACATAAGTGAGTGCCCACTTACCAGGGCTGCATGTCCTGTCCCTTGCGTTGAGTTAAAATAAAGTGATGGATATAATAATAGGATGGACATGTTATTCTTCGACTGGGTCTTTGGCAGTAAGTATCTGTGGTAGGCATTATGATGGTTGGTGGTTGATGTTTGATGCAGTCTGTGATGATGATGATGATGATGATGATGATGATGATGATCACAATGACGACAATCAAGGTAATGGACAATGACAGATGCTGCTGGCTGGCTAACAATGGACGGCGGTCAGAGCTTGACATGCCCTCGCCATGTGCATCACCATGCCATGTGCATCACGCCCCGTACCCGTCGTGCGCCCCACTCACTCCAGCGCTGAATTGGCACAGACAGCAGTTTACTTCGTACATACAGCAGTCTACCGCAGTCGACTACAGACAGTACCAAGCATCTAGCCATCTAAGCCTCACTCCACTTCCATCCCATGGGAGCACATTTCACCGTTGACGCCGACAGACAACCTGCTCCCACCCACCACTCAATGCATATGTTTTACTACTCTGCGCATGGCCGAGGCTACTCGGACGCTGTCGCCGATTCCATTCCCACCGCCGCCATAGTTCATTCTTCGGCCTTTCGCTTTGACGACAGGTATGCTATGCATGCTATGCAGATATGAGTTTATGGGCCAAGGAGCAAGGAGCAAGGAGCAAAGAGGTGCCATGGATCATTGATCTCCGCGTCGATCTCCTCTCCATCCCATCTCCATCTCCATCTCCATCTCGAGATATCCCGTTCTCTTCGTCTCCAACACAGTCCACAACTGCACGAAACAGCCCCCTGCCCTGCCCTGCTCTGCCCTGTCCGTCAGTTCCCGTCAACGTCCGTCTGGATACCTATGATCTCACGTCCCTCCTTCCCCCTTGTGGACGGGGGGCCGGCAGGACGCATCTCCATCCATCCATCCATTTACCCACCCATCCACCCATACTACATCCATCCCACTCCACCACCGTGAACACGAGCACCGCTCCCATGGCGAAACGCTCTTGGGACTTGGAGACCCAAACGGGGACGGAGAAGCGGAGGCTGCTTGGCGAGCTTACCTTCCATCGTCCGTTCTTGGACGTGGTCTTGGAGAAGCAGCTGCTTGCTTGCTTAGCCACCGCACTTACACCGTACAGTATGTATGTACTTCGTAGGTATGCACCCCTCATCCCTCACCATTCACCATTCACCATTCACCACGCAGAGGAGGAGGATGGCCTCTCCACTCCTTCACTGCTGCCCTTCGCTTCCCTTCCTTCCCTTCCCCTCACTCCTCACGCATCCCTGTCGAGAGTATTTATTCTTTATTTGTATGGAGTACTGCGGGTTCGATGCATATCTGATGTGTCCTATGTACTATGTACTATACTGTGTACTGTGTTGTGTACTGTGCACTGCCTGTATTATTATCTCTCCCCTGTGTATTCCGTACTGCTTCACTCCCAAGTCATAAATATTACAGCCCTCCCACTTCAGCTCTGCTGCTGCTGCTCCTCCACCAAATTCACAACCACAATCGCTTTCGTACATCTTTTCCCATTTCCCCACATTCAGCGGAAGCCCTCGTCGGCTCCAGTCATTCGCTTTCGCGTCTATCTTGAATCAGGTCGCAGATCACAGCTCATCTCACACCCTGCCTGCCTCCTCCCCCGCAATATCCCCGCCGAGAAGGTCGCAATCACCAAGCATCGCATCAGAGAAACCAGAGGGACTTGATTTCAGCTCCTTCTGCAGTCCTGTAGACGGAACTCTTGGCCTCTTGGCATTCACAGAGGGGACAGCAGCACAGCACAGCATTGAAGAGAGAGTAGCTGCGGACAGGTTTACCTGAACACACCACCACGCTCGTTATTAGTCGAAGGCCTTACGTGCGTTGGAGCACAGCAGAGCACAGCAGCACAGCAGAAGCACCACCGTTCCCGTGCATCTCGACGCAACACCTGTCTGTGGTAAAATCCATTACTCAGTGCATACGCATTACTCACCGTCGCTGCAGAGGGCTGGTGACTGCAGACTGCAGCGTGGAAGAGCGTGCCGACATCCACTCACTGATTTTGGCCTCGACGGTTATTCTCACAAGTGTATTATTGATTGTACCTGCAGCTTCTGAATGGAGTAAAGATCTCGAAGCTCGCAAGAAGCCCATCATACGTTCCATAAGGCAGTACATCATCGTCATCGTCTCCTCATCTTCCTCTCATCATTCTCCTCGTCGTCCTCTCATCATTCTCCTCGTCGTCCTCTCGTCATTCTCCTCATCTCCTCATCGTCCTCTCGTCCTCTCGTCCTCTCGTCGTCCGCACCTACTCAACCATTACAACGCATCCAATCAGTCTCAGTCTGTCGCTACGTCTTGCATTTCAGTCCATCACAGTGCAAATCCTCCACTACGCCTTCCTACTTATTTGCACTGCTCCTCCACCTCTCTCCACCTCCACATCCGCATCTCCATCCGCATCTCCATCCGCATCTCCATCCGCATCTCCATCCCGCATCATCCTCTACCACTTACCGCCTGATCGCCCTCTTCAATACAATCCACGCTCTGCGGTTTCAGCCGCTCCGCTCAGGTCCGGAGCTTAGTAATCTCTAATTCACAGGACCCCTCGCTACAGGACTCTTGACTTCTCGGCTTTCGGTGGCTGAAGAACGCGTTGGTTGTCCCGCTCCGCGTCCACGTCCGGGCCCAGGTCCCGACTACGACTTCCTCTTTGGTGGTCTTCAAGGCTAAGCCTTACCACCACCACGCTCGCTACCTCGTCCCTCGTTATTGCCTTGTCGTCTTGTCGTTGGCTTCGATAGAATCCGAACATACAGTACATATATCCTAGCCTCGCGGTCTCGGATATCCTGTCGTCAGGTCGAAATTCAGATTCAAGCACTTCATCCTCCTCCTCGTCGTTTGGATTTTGGTATCATCATTGATTCATAATCATAATCACTTTTCATACAAGCTTCGGCCTGTAATCACGCTCGTTAAATCCATACAAGCATAAGTACATATCCTGTACCTCCGGATCTTTCAGTCAATCAATAATTCCTAATGGCTGGACCTGGTGGTGGACCTCCAAGGAGGAGGTAAGTCGCCGCACTCATCCTCCAATTCGAGTACTGACGCAGGCATAGTCATACGAAGTCTCGCAAGGGTTGTGATACCTGCAAGCGCAGACATATACGTTGCGATGAGAATTTCCCCCAGTGGTATGATTTTCATCCATCTTCCATCAGCAGTCACTGACGAGTCCCGCAGCAAGAACTGCACAAAGCACAATTGCCGGTGTCCATACATGGATATGCCCCCGCCAGAAGAACGCAATGTTACTCCAGAAAAACCAGATCTGCTGTGGACGCCAGAGATTGAAGCGGAAATCGAACGGTGGCAGAAGACAGGCGTCTTCCCATTCCCCGAGCTTTGCTATCCTCAACCCAATCCTCAGGGCTCCTCCGTCGAAGATTTGCGCCTCATCTACCATGTTGCGAGCATCTCGACAGAGTTGGCCTTGCATGACGCCGGGACATTCACTATCTGGACAAGTCAGATTCCCCTGTAAGTGCGACCGTGACGGATATCAAAAGCCGGAGAGATGCTGACAGACCATAGATTTTTGAAAATCGGCTCGTCATGTGGCTTTGTCATGAATGCACTATTGGCCTTCTCAGCAACTCATATTGCTTGGATCACAGAATGCCCGATGGTCAGGCACATGGCCTATGAGCACAGGGGCATCGCGCTCAAGGGCCTCCACGAGGCCATCGGTGCCTTCTCCAGGGAGAACTCTGATGCTGTCCTGGCCGCTTCTCTTCTCTTGTCCTGGCAAGCTACTGAATGGTAAGCACTTTAGCCTGAGACGTAATGGACCTGACTAATGATGACCGTCCAGGCGTGGATGGACTCAGCTGATGCAAGGAACTTCCTCGGTATGTATGAGAACTCAGTTATGCTTTGCAGAAGCTTATTTTCGGCAGGTCATCGACGCTATGCAACCGTGGAAGAACGAATCGCAGTTTACCGACTTCATTGCCGAGCAGTCTACTTTCCCGACAGCTCCGCCATCTCCAATCCCGAACAAGAAGCTCAGCCAGCCGTTGAAGCAAGATATCGATGCCCTGCAACAGGCCTATACCAAACTGCAGACCGTCGAGAATGTTTTGGCGGAACATAGTGAGGACACGCAGGCCATCTCGCAACTCATCGGCTTTATCCGCGGCATTCGCAACGTCACACCTGCTCATACTGCTGCTCAACGCTTTGAGATGTTGAATCCTCTTCGAACTTGGTTGTTCTGGCTACCGGTGATGTATCTTCAGCAACCCCGCGTCAGCCCCTACGCCTTGGTCGTCATGGCCTATTACTACACAGTTGCGTTGGTTGTCGAGCCTATCTTCCCCGAAGTTGGAGCTGCCTATTTCGGAAGCCTGTCTCTTGGTCCAATCGAAGAAATTGCCCGCCGCTTGTTTTCGATCAACGTGTCGCAAACTTCCGATGACGATCTTCAAACACCGCTTGCGCTGATTGAGTACCCCATTGATATGGTTTCTAAGTTCCGTGCTCGGATGGGATGGAAACAACCTGAGAGGACTGCATCCTTCCCGACATTCGAGAATACCTCGTTCCAAGGCGGTATGTATGACATGCCGAGCGGTCTCGATAGCCATGGGTATTCACTCGGAAGCAACCCTGCGTTCAGCTACAGCCAAGAGCACCTGACACCTTACATCAAGTCGGAATCAAGTTCTGCGATCAGTCCCTTCAGCCTGGATCCTTTTGCGGGTGCTTCTGGTCAATACCTTGGCATTCCGTCTCAAAATGCATTTGGCGGATACCATAGCCCAGCCGGATCCTCTTACGGCGATGTCGCATATAGCGACCAGGACGGCGATGATTATTTTTATGATGGGCCAGGGCCTAGTGCATTTGGCGGGTTCGTGCCTCACACCGTATGGATCTAGCTTGGGGGACCAGGTAATAACATCGCCCAGGACGTACAGACCAAGTTTCGACACGGGCGAGGGAGACGCGCATCCTTCGCCAAGATCGAACACTCAGATCCTGTCCGCTTCTTCGCAGCGAGATTTCGAATTCCAACCTCCCCAGCACTACTCGCCACACCCCTCTCCTCAACTTCCCCAGCTGCAATCGCACACAACGATACAATTCGACCCCTACATCCCTAAACCTCCTTCTCCGAAGGGAAAAGGAAAGGGCCGCCAGCAACAATAGAACGCGACCCGTTATATTACGATTTCACGACTCTCCTCTCCACCGACGGGGCGGGCATAGAGCCCAAACCCCAACTAACGATCTCAGTTCGACTCGCTCACGAAAGAGAGCGGGCTCTGAGCATTTCCTGTCCTTAGCTTATGGGAACGGCGTTTATAACGATATCCACGACAGAGCTAGAACGATAGCAACCACACGGTCCTTACGATACCCCTGACTTTGCATTGGCTCGGAGCGTTTGATTTTGGGTTTGATTTTTTGATTTGATTTTTATAGACCTTTGTTTGCAGTTTCTGGGAGGGCGCGATGTTTGCGGATGTGTGTGGGCGTTTCCGGGCTGGTCTGGTTGGTATTTCTGCATGGGGCGTTTTTTGCATAGCATTGCGTGAGAGAGTTTACATATCATGTGGATTGCGAGGGAGTAGGGAGGAGCAGGCAGGGTTTTGGATTTTGGCATCATGGCTATGTTCATAGGCTCGACTCGAACAGGAGGGCACGAGAGTGGCTGCGTTCGTTTTGAACGGGCAGGAATGAATCAAGTCAAGCCGTCCAAGCAGTACAGTTCTGTCCATCCCATGCTGTGTTGTAAGAATACCGATCTGTGGGACGCAGTAGCCAGTCGTGAGCACAGCACACCATCGGCTTCCCTTAACTCCCTTGCCCTCTTTCGTTGTTCTTTCCTCTGCTCGGGGATCTGCACAAGGGATGGCGTGCATGGGATATTAGGGCGTTAAGGATAGAAGGTGGAATGCAATACAAAGCTTTGCATGGGAATTGGTCATGCTGTGGTACCGGTATGTACCTTGTCTGTTGATCGTGTATCTTCCGGGGAATGGTGTGGATGTACGATGTGGATGCGATGTCGACAAGGGCGTGGGGCTCGGGAGTCGCGAGGCTGAACCGAACTGAACGGAACCTCAGCCTTCCCATTAGCACACGTCATCTTAGCGGCAAGCTTGGTTCGCTTAGTGCCACCCGCCCTGAGGAGGAGCCCCAGCTTGAGCTTCCCCAAGGCTTCGGCGTGGAGATGGAAGCCGGATTCAACGATCAATCAACCTTTCCAGGAAATTTTGTTGTTGTCCGATTTTATCTGTCCAGTCCGCAATCCATACCTTCAAACAAGAGACAGACCAATCGAGCGGCCAAGATGAGTGGCGGTTGGAACACAAGTAAGCTCTCCACTCTCCCATCTCCCTACCTAGCTTCCCATCGCCCTGCCCGCCATCCACCGTCGCAAGACCTCCTCCTGACCTCCCCCCTAGTCGAATCCGACGCCGGCGTCTTCACCTTCCTCCTCGACAACCTCGGCGTCTCCGGCGTGCAGTTCGAAGAGCTCGTCTCCCTCGACGCCGCCTCCCTCCGCGCCCTCAGCCCCGTCTACGGCGTCATCTTCCTCTTCAAGTACCCCAGCGCACGCGACGACGCCGCCGCCCCCGCCGCGCCACCCGACGGCACCCCCGACCCCGCCGCCGCCTCCTCGCTCTTCTTCGCGCGGCAGACGATCCAGAACGCGTGCGGCACGCAGGCGCTGCTGTCCGTGCTGCTGAACCTCGACGCCAGCGCCGCGCCCGCCGTGCGCCTCGGCCCCGACCTCGCCGCCTTCAAGGCCTTCGCGCAGCAGCTGCCGCCCGACCTGCGCGGCGACGCGCTCAGCAACAGCGAGCGCATCCGCGACGTGCACAACAGCTTCGCGCGGGCGTCGCCGTTCGCGGTCGAGGAGCCGCCGCGCGGCGCCGAGGGCGCGGAGGAGGACGTCTACCACTTCGTCGCGTACGCGCCGGTGCGCGGCGTGCTGTACGAGCTCGACGGGCTGAGGGCCGCGCCGCTGAGCCATGGGCCGTGCGCGTTCGGCGAGTTCCCCGACAAGGTCGTGCCGGTGCTGCGGCGGCGCGTGGCGCGGTACCCGGCGTCGGAGATTAGGTTTAATCTGCTGGCGATGTGTGGGGATCTGAGGGTGGCGGCGCGGGAGGCGGGGGATGCGGTGGCGCTGGCGAGGGAGGAGGGGAGGCGCGCGGAGTGGATGTTCGAGAATGCGCTGAGGAGGCATAATTTTGTGGGGTTCGGGGCCGAGGTGCTGAGGTTGGCGGTGGGGGAGAAGGTGCGCGAGGGGGCGTTTGAGGAGTGGGTCGAGGGGGCGAGGAGGGCGACGGCGAGGAGGGTCGAGGAGGGGAGGGGTGGGGAGGCGGATTGAGCGGAGGGGCGGCGCGGGGCAAGGGCTGGGATGTGTGGATTAGGGGGGGAGGGCGATGTGGATGGTGGGGAATGCAATGCGAGGGTGCGAGGAGTCGACTCCTGCTCCTGTGCATATCCGTGGGGGGTTTTTTCCACGACCTCACGAACGACGTGGATGAGGACGTCGAGGAAGGGCTTGCTTGAGCTATTCATGCATTCAGCCGCGATAGATAGTCTGGCGCACACGGCACGGGCATTGCGGTACAGAACTGAACAGACGGGCGTGCGTCTCTTGAGGATGCGACGGGATGACGGATAGAGATGGATGGAAGGGAGGGAAGAAAGTATAGCTCTCGCTGGGCAGCGTTTCTACAGATACAACACTGCCGTTAATGTTATTTATGGAGTGCGTACTGCGTGTGTGAATGGCGCATGCAGCACGCGATGGCTGTATTTCTTTGGTCCCTGTCCGTTCTGTATATATGTGAATGTGAACGTGTATGTATGTATGTGTATGTGTATGTGTGTGTGGAAAGACATGAATCATGCACTTCAGATGCTTTGCTCATCGAGGCCGTGCAGTGACAATAGTGACAATAATACTCCATTTAGGTAGGTACCTACATACGCTGTACCTCTGTAACATTGCAGCCCCCGACGCCGTTTCACGAGCGCAGCAGCATTGCGATGATATCTCCGAATTGGTAGATGTTTTGTGCGCTCTAGGTACTTTGTTATTGTATGTATGTACTGTATGTTGTCTATGTACTGATGCTCTATGTGTGTAATGTACTTGTACTGAATGCATACACTATATATGTAAGGGTGTATATATGTACATTATGTTGGTCGGCACGACTGCGACCGGCCTCAGACCATCAATTCAAGGAAGTACCTAGGTACCTCCCCGGAGTAGAGTAGTGTGACGACGATAACAACGACTACTACATACTACTACTACTTCTACTGACAACGACAACATCAACAACATCATCATCATTCTGTATTCACAATCTCCACTACTACAACTACTGCAACATAACACAGAGCACCACCCCCATACTTCTACGAGACTCTTGTTGTGCCAGTGAGTTGTGGGGTGCATCACCCCGTCGGTACTGTGGAAGCGGACTGTGGACTGGACTGTCGACTTGACTGTGGAAAGTACAGCGAGGAATTAAAAAGCACCACACAGAGCACCCAACACCCAGCACCATAAGAATGTCCCCGCGCATCCTCACTATGCGGCATGCCGGACCCGCCGGCGACAGCGCAGGCAACGCATACTCCGCCATGACCTCGTCCGACGGCCTCCCCATCATCGGCGACTCGGCCTCGACACTGGCGGCGACGACGATGGGGAGCTCGACGGCGAACGGCGTGCTCATCGGGCTGCTGTCGTCGTTCGGCTCGGCCGTGCTGATCGCGCTGATCTTCGTCGTCGTCTACTTCTTCAGGTACACGCAGGGCGGCAGGATACTGCTGGACCGGATTGGCCGGCCGGGCGAGTATGATGACGAGCAGGCCTTCTTGAGGGAGGAGGCCGAGGCGTTGGAGGACATGGAGGAGGGCGTGAGGATGGAGTATTTGAGGGCGAAAGGTCGGCTTATCTCTACCCCTACTCTGCGTATCCGTTTACACAGCGATGCTGTCGGGATGGAGTCGAAGAGCATTCACTGACGCCTGGGCAATAGCATTCATCGAAGCCAACCCGCCCGATTCTCTGCCCACCGACATCTCGCTCTCCCAATACCTCGCGATCCAGGAGAAGGGCGTGTCGGCGTGGGAGTTCGAGCCCGAATTGGAGATCGCGAACTGCTTCGTCGAGGCGCGCACCGAGATCGAGTTCTTCGACAGCGAGTGCTGCGTCCTGAGCAACCTGCCGGTCCCGAAGCAGAACGAGGTGTACTACTGGGAGAGCAAGATCTACGATAAGCCCGAGCAGACGCTGATCAGCATCGGGATGGCCACGAAGCCTTATCCGCTGTTCAGGCTACCCGGTAAGCCCGCTCACCGCATACCCGAACGGTTCTTGCGCGGGGAAATGACTAACTGGGACACTGCACAGGCTGGCACAAATACTCGGTAGCCTACACCTCGACCGGCCAGCGCCGCTACAACCAGCCGTTCACGCCCACCCCGTACGGCCCCGCCTACGTGCAGGGCGACGTAATCGGCGTCGGCTACCGCCCGCGCACCGGGACCATCTTCTTCACGCGCAACGGCAAGAAGCTCGACGACGTGGCGCACGGCCTCAAGACGCCCAACCTCTTCCCCGCCGTCGGCGCCAACGGGCCCTGCAGCGTGCACGTCAACTTCGGGCAGTCGGGCTTCGTGTTCATCGAGGCCAACGTCAAGAAGTGGGGGCTGGCGCCCATGACGGGCAGCCTCGCACCGCCGCCGCCGTACGGCAGCGAGCAGGGCAGCATCCTGCTGGAGACGGGCCGGGAGAGCGCCGCGGCCGTGCAGAGGCAGTGGGACGCGCGGCACGGGCGGACGCGGAGCGGCAACTTCCGCGGCCACGGCGGCGGCGCGCACCTGACGAGTCCGGGGCCCGTGAGGAGCCCGACCGACATCTCGCTCGCGCATCTCGTGCACGTGCCCAGCCATGACGATGCGGGCGAGGGGGCGAGCGCGGGCGCGGGCGCGCGCACGTACGCCCAGGCGGCGGGACATGCGGGGCCGGGGCTCGCGATCCAGGTGCAGGACCACACGACGCTGCCGCCGCCGGAGTACTCGAGCCCCGTGGGCAGTCGGCGCGGCAGCGGGAGCACGGATGGTGGGGAGGAGGCGAGGCTGCTGGGCGGGACTGCGGCGCGGACGGCGGGGGCGAGGGCGCGGGGCCAGAGCCCGCCGATCCCGAGCTATAGCGATGCGGTGGCGGAGGGGGAGGGGTTGAGGGGGGCGGGGCCGGGGCCGGGGCCCGCGGCGGTGGAGGGGGAGAGGGAGAGGTCGAGGAGCGGGACTGTGTGAGCGCGACGTACGCTGTGGATGGGAGGGGCTTTTTGAGAACTTTAGCGTGCGGGCGGTGGGCACCCGGGCGCGGCTGGCTGGGTGGGTTTTATGATGATACGAACGATGGGCGCGGCGGGGCGGGGCGGGGCTGGTGTTTGGTGTTCGATTGATGGTGTTTTTCTGGGACGGGACTTTTGTGAGGAGGTTGAGGTTTGTGGGGTGTGGGGAGTGATGGGATGCGCTATGGATGTGCATATGGATGTGATTGTCGCAGCAGCTGCATGCGCGATCCAGGACGAGAGAGTAGAGTTTGATCCGTCAAGTGTTGTTGTTGTTGTTGTTGTTGTTGTCAATACCCGATGTTGAGGGCAAGGGCGGAAGCGTGCCAAAGAAGCGGCGGGGAAGTAGGGGAGGGGAGGGGAGGTGGATGGGTGGGTAGATACGATGATAGTAACAATATCCCTACAGTACTGTACGTATGAGCTTTCTTTGCACAGGGTAGCTCAGATGAGGGTGTGGACACGGATAGGTCGTGTGCGATGTGACAAGTGATCTCATTGTTCCTGTCCGCTAGGACCGCTGCTCCTCTGTTCCTATTTCCCTCGCCAGACTCGCAAACCAGCTCCCTTCTCGCATCCTGCTACCCCCCCTCGACGTCTATCTCCAACCCGCACCCCTCCCTCAGTTCACCGCAGCACCGATATACGCCCTCAGCTCCGCGAACGGCTGCAGGAAGCAAGCAGCCCCTACACCCGCCCTCGTCCCGCGCGCAGTTCAGCCGCACGTCGACGGCGGCGAAGGTCCGTCCGCACGACGGTGTAGTTTCTGCGCTCGGCAGCTGCCTCTCTGCCTCTGCCTCTGCCTCTGCCTCTGCCTGCCCCCTTCCTCGTCACTTTCAAAAACCAAAACAAAAGCGCGCATCTATTTCCGTGGGGCGTGGGAAGAAGGAAGAAGTAGAAGGAGAAGGAAAGACGTACGCACATCGCATTCCGATACACGTGCGCCAGCTGCAAGGTGAACCCCTCCGCGAACGACGTGTAGGTCCGGGAATACCACAGATACGCCTCCTCCCTCCCCCGTGGCGGCGCAGGGCGTGTACGCGCGCGGCAGGGCGGCGGACGAGCCGTCCGCGTGCTGCAGATGGTGGAGATGTTGAAGTTCGGGTCGATCAGTGGACTTGGGGGGGGGGGGGGGGGGG
>Ga0123337_10004421_pt1 | contig 14334 bp, 12 predicted proteins | sample frozenSSSSmetaG_FD_89792 | JGI IMG/M metagenome (GOLD analysis project Ga0123337, IMG submission 89792) | Glacier valley bacterial and archeal communities from Borup Fiord, Nunavut, Canada, to study Microbial Dark Matter (Phase II) -... | ecosystem: Environmental > Aquatic > Freshwater > Ice >... | reverse complement strand
TTTGGAAGTTGGTCTTTGAGCCTTATGAGGCTCGGGCATTCATCAGTGGCGGATTTGTAGGTGCCACTCTCGTTCCGTTGTTCGTGGCGTTTTGCTCGCTGCTGTTCGGCTGGGAATTTGCATGGAGCTACCTGCCGCACATGATCCTTGGCGGGTACACGCTGGGATCGTTATCCTTGGCGGGTACACGCTGGGATCGTTCGGTACAGCCTTCACTTTGCTTCATATTGCGCAAGCGAGTGAAGCGGCCATTTCTGCGCCGCCAGTCGTCCGTGATCCGGCGCGCACGCTTCAGCCTTCTTTCACCTTCGCCAGTTGGGAAGATGAGGAAGAACTTTGAAAAAGGAGCGCAAGAATTTCGGCCAAAAGGCTGTCGCGACGTATCAGTTTTTGTGGATGCTGAATTCCAACTACCAGCAGACGCTGGCCTGGAATGATGCGGCGGAAGCCCGTCTTGCTCGCGCTCGTGCCGAGGCGCAAGCAGCCGCTCAGCTCCGCGCCATGCTCGATGCAAACCCTAGTGGGTCGCTCGGCCACGCGAAACTGAACGACACATCAGCCCTTAAAAGATCGGGGCTGCTATGAACGAATTGGCTATCCCCCGCCGGAACATACGGCTCGGTATCGAGCTGGGTTTCATCAATGGCCGCCCGCTGATCTATGACGGCACCGAACCCGTCGCCATTGACGCTCAAGCTGGCAAGGGCAAGCTCGCCAGGTTCCTTGGTGTCAATCTGGTGTCGCCGCGAACGCGGCACCTGAGCAAAATCATCACCGACCCCAAGGATGCGGAGCTTGCTTGGGTGTCCTGGAAGACGCTGGAGCGCCAGGGATACAACGTCCTCTTCATCAATCCAGGTCGCCTTTACGGCTAGCCGTCACCATCGTTAGCAAGCGAGGGCCGCTTTGGGCCAGAGCGGTCCTTGCCCACGGTCCAACACGGTTCAGAGAGAGAGTGCCGCTTCGGCCAAGACCGGGAACTGGATCACGGAACCGCCTACGCGCAGCATATCGAGGTGGTCGCTCCACCACTGGGCCATTTGTACCCGTTCCGACCAATAAATCGATCGATGATAAGCTGCGCGGACCTGATTTCCTTCACGATGTGCCAAGGCGCGTTCGATTGCGTCAGGGTTCCATTTTCCGCTTTCGTTTAGCAGGGAACTGGCGGTTGAGCGGAAGCCGTGAGCGGTCATTTCACCCGCCGTGTAGCCTAGGCGCCGCAGCGCCGCGTTGATTGTATTCTCGGACATCGGGCGTGTCCTTGATCGGATGGATGGGAAGACAAATCTTCCCGATCCGGTAAGCCCCTGCACATCCTTAAGAATGCCAACCGCCTGAGGGGACAGGGGGACGGTGTGCGCTTCGCGCATCTTCATTCGGTGCGCCGGGATGGTCCAAACTGCTTTCTCGAAGTTAACCTCAGACCATTCCATCTGCCGCACCTCGCCCGGGCGCTGAAAAACGTGCGGAGCAAGCCGGAGTGCGAACAGGGTTGCTGGCTGGCCCCGATATCCATCGATGGCCCTTAGAAGCTCACCCAGCGCCTTCGGATCTGTGATGGCTGCATGATGCTTCGCCTTTGGCGGCACCAGAGCGCCAAGAAGCATGTGTGCCGGGTCATCGCTGGCACGTGCGGTTGCAACAGCGTAGCGGAAGACCCTACTGGCGAAGGAACGCAGCCGACCCGCCGTCTCGCGCTTTCCGGACTGTTCGATCTTCTTTAGGACGGCCAGCAACTCGTGGGGCGTGACCTCTGCCACCGGCCGAGTACCTATCGCGGGCATCAACAGCGCACACAGCCACCGGACCTTGTTTAGGGTGGCCTCTGCGCGCCCTTCTTGTTCCATTCGAAGAATGTATTCTTCAGCAACGGCTCCGAAGCTGTTGGACGCGCCAAGCGCAGACGCGATCTTAGCCTCCCTCTTCAACTGGCCGGGGTCGATGCCCTTAGCAAGTCGCTTTCGGGCCTCGTCTCGGAGGTCCCGTGCCGATTTCAACGATACTTCGGGGTAGCTTCCAAAGGATAGAAGTCGCTCGATGCGCTTGGGCAGCCCTTCGCTGTCCGCACCATCTACGCGGTATTTCATCCGCCAAAGCCGACCACCTGTTGGCTGTATCAACAGGTGCAAGCCACGCTCGTCGGCAAGTTTATATGGCTTGGTGCGTGGCCTTGCGTTTCTTACGGCGGTATCGGTCAGTGGCATGGTGGCACTCCCCTATTACCGTCGCCTTGGGGGTATTTCGCCAACTACGTCGGAGGCCACCCCCAGTGCCACCCCCAGAAGTGGGTGGCTGCTGGCGAACGCGGCCGGACAGTCCCGACCGAAAACCACCGATTTCTAGCTGATTTCTGGGGCTTTCTCAATCGTTCGCACAATTCGGCGAACAGAGAAGTGGTGCCCGAGACCGGAATCGAACCAGTGACACGCGGATTTTCAATCCGCTGCTCTACCAACTGAGCTACTCGGGCATCCGAACGCCCGAGGGCGTCGAAGTCGGGGCGTTATAGGGGGCAAAAACCGGTCGCGCAAGCGACAATGAGCGCGTAGTCCGGAAGGATTTTCGGGCCTGCAGCCTCCCGTTGAAGGCTTGCGCTGGCGGGCCGGGCGACTAGGCTGCCGGGCGTTTTCCAAGGGAGAGACGAATGCTTGAGGACCTCAAGGGCAAGCGGGCGCTGATCACCGGCTCATCGACGGGAATCGGCGCAGCGGTGGCCAAAGAGTTCGGCCGGCTGGGCGTTGCGGTGGCGGTGCACGGCAACAAGAACGGCGCAGCGGCTGAAGCGGTGGTGGCGGAAATTCGCGCCGCCGGCGGCAAGGCTATCGTGGTGCTCGGCGATGTCAGCAAGGCGAGCGAAGCGGCGCGGATCGTCGAGGAGGCGGTGGCCGGGCTCGGCGGGCTCGACATCCTCCTCAACAATGCCGGCGCGATCCTCGACCGGGTCACCAACGCGGCGTTCGACGAAGCCAGGTACGAGGCCGTCTACGACCTCAACGTGCGTTCGGTGCTGGCGGTGACGAAGGCGGCGTATCCGCATATCAAGGCGGCGGGCGGCGGCTCAATCATCAATACCGGCTCGGTGGCCGGGCGCTTCGGCGGCTTCGGCGGGTCGGCGGTCTATGCTTCCGCCAAGGCGGCGGTGCACTCGATCACTCGCAACGCGGCGCGGGAGTTCGCACCCGACGGCATCCGGGTGAACGTGGTGGCGCCTGGGTTCATCATCACACCTTTCCACGCCACGACGCCGCAGACGGTGAAGGACAACGCGGCGGCACAGATCCCGATGGGGCGGCTGGGGACGGCCGAGGACTGTGTCGGCGCCTACGTCTTCCTCGCTGCCGCGTCGATGTCCGGCTACATCACCGGGCAGATCATCGACGTGAATGGCGGGCAGCTGATGCCCTAATCCTCGTCGTCTTCGCGCTGGCCGGGCCTGGCTGGCGCGTCTTCGACCTCATCCTCGACCGGCTCGGCGGGAATGACGTAGCTGCCCGAGAGCCAACGGTTGAGGTCAATGTCGGCGCAGCGGCCGGAGCAGAACGGGTGATGTTGCTGGCTCGAGGGCTTCTTGCAGATCGGGCAAGGCCGCACCGGCTTGAGCCTAATGACTTCGCCCATCAGACTGACGACAGGGCCGACTGGTTGAGCCAATTGAAATGGACGGGGTAGCCCTCCCCGGCCAGCAGCGACACCGTCTCGTTGAGCGGCAGGCCGACGACGCCGGAATACGACCCCTGCAGCTTAATGACGAAGGCGCCGGCAATGCCCTGGATGGCGTAGCCGCCGGCCTTGTCGCGCCACTCGGCGCTGGCGAGGTAGCTCTCGATCTCGCGGTTGCTGAGCCGCTTGAAGCGCAGGCGGGTCTCGACCAGGCGCCTGCGGGTGGCGCCAGAGGGCGTGATCACCGTGACGCCGGTAAAGACACGGTGCGAGCGGCCCGAAAGGAGGCGCAGGCACATGCTCGCCTCTTCCATCGTCTCTGCCTTGGGCAGGATGCGGCGGCCAACGGCGACCACCGTATCGGCGGCGAGCACCAGGGCGTTCGCCGCGATGCCGGTGGTCTTCGCCTTGTGCTGGGCGGCGATCGCCTTCTGGTCGGCGAGGCGCTGCGCGAGCTTGCGCGGCAACTCGTTCTTTTCGGGCGTCTCGTCGATGTGAGCCGGAACCAGGTGCTCGGGCTCGATGCCGATCTGGTTCAGCAGGGCCAGGCGGCGCGGCGAAGCAGATGCGAGGATGAGCTCGGGACGGGCAGCCATCGGTTACCTCAAGCTAGGTTGGTGGCATTTCCGCAGCTGAAAAGCCTGCGGCTTCTCCCGGAAACGCTCCAGCGATACCGCACTTAGCGGAAGCGGTAGGTGATCCGGCCCTTGGTCAGATCGTAGGGGGTCATCTCGCACAACACCTTGTCGCCGGCGAGAACGCGGATACGGTTCTTGCGCATGCGGCCGGCGGTGTGAGCGATGATCTCGTGCTCATTTTCGAGCTTCACGCGAAAGGTCGCGTTGGGCAGCAGTTCTACAACGACGCCCGGAAACTCGAGCACTTCTTCCTTAGCCATACTCTCTCCTGAAACGGCCCTAACGCGGCACTCTGCAATGTCAGGGCTGGATTTGGCCGCACCTATACTGCAAGCACCGCCGATTGTGAACACCGATATGGGGTAGATCACCCCGAAGTTCCAGATTGGCTCAGGCGGCGCTCGAGGCGGCCTTCGGCGATGCGGCCACGAGTTTCTCCAGCCGCTCGCGAACGCGCTTCTGCAGCGTGTCGCGCAAGGTGCGGTAGGCGCTCAGCACCGATTCGCGGTTGCCCTCGACCTCGGTGGGATCGGGCATGGGCCAGTGTTCGATGGCGCCCATCTCGAGGCCACGACGCCGCACGGCTTCAGGCGCATCGGCGGAGAGGGTGATGACGAGGTCGAAATGGGTGGCGACCAGTTCGTCCATGGTGTGCGGTGTGTGTACTGACATGTCGACGCCGATCTCCTCCATCACCTCCTCGACGAAGCCGTCGGCCTTGCCCGAGCGGACGCCGGCGGAACGGACGATCAGGCGCCCAGGAAAGAAGCGGCGGGCAAGCGCGGCGGCGATGGGCGAGCGGACGGAGTTCATCGAGCAGACGAACAGCACGGACGGGAGGTTCGATTCGCGCTCGTCGATACGGGAGGCGAAAGGCTGCACGGCGCAGATCAGGGTGAAGAGGCGCCGCGCGGTATTGAGGTCCATCTCGAGCTTGTTGTCGAGCCGGGTGCGGAGCAGCTCGGCGGCCTCGTTGTGGAGTCCGCGGCGCGCCATGTCGACGGTTTCAATCTGGTAGGTCGAGCCGGTCTTGATGGCGTCGTAGTAGCTGTCGCGAATGCGGAAATAATCGCGGATCAGCTGGCGGAACGGGGTGAGGGACAGATAGTGCGCGGCGATGGGTTCGTAGGTGTCCGGGTTACGGACGTCGAGCACGATGTAGTTGCCGACGATGGAAACATGGAGCGCGTAGGGGCCTTGCGGCTCTACCCGGGCGGGGGCGAACTTGTTCTCCTCGACCAGGTCGTAGATGGCGATCCGCCACTCGTGCACCTCGTCCGGATTGACCGAGGTGATGGTGTTGGGATCGAGGGTCACGGCGACGATGCGATCGGCTTTCGGATCGAACTGTCGCGGAGTGATGGCCATTTCTAGCGGTTGAGCCTTATCGATACCGAGCGGCCGTGAGCATCGAGCCCCTCCGCCGCCGCCAATGTTACCGCAGCTTTGGCGAGTTCGGCCAGCGAGGAAGGATCGCAGCCGAGGATCGAGGTGCGCTTCATGAAATCGAGCACGCCGAGGCCGGAGGCGAAGCGCGCCGACCGGGCAGTGGGCAGCACGTGGTTGGTGCCGCCAACGTAGTCGCCGATCGCCTCGGGCGTGTGGTGGCCTAGGAAGATGGCGCCGGCATTGCGGATGCGCGGCAGCAGCGACTGCGGGTCGTCGAGGGCGAGTTCGACGTGCTCGGAGGCGATGCGGTTGGCGAGTTCCACCGCCTCGGCGAGCGAGGTGACGGTGACAATGGCGCCGAACTCCTCCCAGCCCTCGCGGGCGATCTGGGCGCGGGGCAGCGTGTTGAGCTGGCGTTGGACCTCGGCCTCGGTGGCCCTGGCCAGCGCCGAGTCCGTGGTGACAAGGATGGACTGGGCCCCTGCCCCGTGCTCGGCCTGCGCCAGCAGGTCGGCGGCGACCCAGGCGGGGTTGGCCGAGCTGTCGGCGATGATCAGCACCTCGGAGGGGCCCGCGATCATATCGATGCCGACGGTGCCGAACACCTGGCGCTTGGCGGCGGCGACATAGGCGTTGCCCGGGCCGACGATCTTGCTGACTGCGGGAATGGTGGCGGTGCCGTAGGCGAGCGCTCCGACGGCCTGGGCGCCGCCGATGCGGTAGATTTCGCTGACGCCGGCAATCTTCGCGGCAGCCAGCACTGCGTCGTTGACCTCGCCGCGCGGCGTGGGGACCACCATGGCGATACGGCTGGCGCCGGCCACATGGGCGGGCACGGCGTTCATCAGCACCGAGGAGGGATAGGCGGCGAGACCACCGGGGACGTAGATACCGACGGCCTCGACCGGGGTCCACAGCGTGCCGAGGGTGACGCCGAGGTGGTCCTGATAAACGTGATCGAGCGGCTTCTGCTTGTCGTGGTGGGCGCGGATGCGGTCGTGCGCGGTGTGCAGAGCGTCGCGCACGTCGGCGGAAATGCGGGCCTCGGCGGCGGCAATCTCGTCGGCGGTGAAGGCCAGCGTGGAAGGGGTGAGCGGCAGCCGGTCGAAGCGCTCGGTATACTCGATGACCGCCTCGTCGCCGCGCGCCTTCACGTCGGCGAGGATGCCGGCGACGGTTGTGCCGACTTCCTCGGAGACTTCGCGTTTGCTGTTGAGCAGCGTGTCGAAACCCCTGGCGAAGCCGGGATCGCGGCTATCGAGGCGAAACACCATCAGAGCACGTGCGCGGGCTTGGCCTTGGCGGCCCAGGCAGCGCCGAGATCGGCGAGGCGAGCTTCCAGTACATCTACTTCGAGGCGGACCGCGCCGCCGCCGGCGAAGGCAAGATCGACCTGGCCGGAGGGCGCGGCGGTCTCAACGAAGCGGATGGTCAGGAGTTCGAGCGTGCCCTCGGGGGCAGCGGGGTCGAAGCCGGCAGCCTTGACGCCGGTGACGTGGTCGAAGTGGAGGGCGGCGCGCTTGCGGATGCCGGTCTTGCTGGCGCCCTGCTCCCCATCCTCCCAGGCGAAGCGGTTCATCAGCAGGGCAAAGCGTTTGTCGGCCTTGGCGTAGCCCATTTCGGCGGTGCGGACGATGGCGTCCTGGGTGGTCGCGGAAATGACGTCTAGGTCCTCGGCGTCGAGCGCGATCAGCTTGAGATCGGTCATTATTGTCCTGGTCCGGTAAAGCTTGCGATTGCCGGTGAGATGGGAGGCTTGGGGCTGATCTACAAGCTTGGGGCGACCGGGGCAATCGGGGTTTGGGCAGATGGGGTGTGCGCCGCAAACGAAAGCGGCGGCGATCTGCCGACCGCCGCCGCGTGATCTGATGCCGCACGGCCTCAGCCGGTGACGCGCTCGATCTCTGCACCCACCGCGCTCAACTTGTCCTCGAGGCGCTCGAAGCCGCGGTCGAGGTGGTAGATGCGGTTGACCACCGTCTCGCCCTTGGCGGCGAGGCCGGCGATGACCAGCGACACCGAAGCGCGCAGGTCGGTCGCCATCACCTGGGCACCCTTGAGCTGGGTCACGCCGGTAACCGTCGCCACCTGGCCGTCGACCTTGATGTCGGCGCCGAAGCGGGCGAGTTCGGCCACGTGCATGAAGCGGTTCTCGAAGATGGTCTCGCGGATGTGCGAGGTGCCCTGCGCCATGGTCATCAGGCCCATGAACTGGGCCTGGAGGTCGGTGGCGAAGCCCGGAAAGGGCTCGGTCTCGACGTCGATCGCCTGGATGCCGTTGCCGTTGCGGTAGATGCGAATTCCGTTGGCCTCGGAGGTGACGCGAACGCCGGTGCCGGTCAGCTTGTCGAGAGCGGCCTGCAGGTGCACGGCCTTGGCGTTCTTGAGCAGTACTTCTCCGCCGGCCATGGCGGTCGCCATGGCATAGGTGCCAGCCTCGATGCGGTCGGCGACGACCTCGTGGGTGGTGCCGTGCAACTCGTCGACGCCCTCGATGGTGAGGGTGCGGGTGCCGATGCCGGAGATTTTCGCGCCCATCTTGACGAGGCACTCGGCGACGTCGGTGACCTCGGGCTCCATCGCCGCGTTCTCGATGATGGTGGTGCCCCTGGCGAGGGTCGCGGCCATCAGGATCACGTGCGTGGCGCCGACGGTGACCTTGGGGAAGTTGATGCGGGCGCCGCGCAGGCCGCCCTTGGGCGCGCGGGCCACGACGTAGCCCTCGTCGATCTCGATCTCGGCACCCAGTTCCTTGAGGCCGTAAAGGAAGAGGTCGACCGGACGCGTGCCGATGGCGCAACCGCCGGGCAGCGAAACCCGCGCCTCGTGCGCCCGGGCGAGGAGCGGCCCGATGACCCAGAAGCTGGCGCGCATGGTGGAGACGAGCTCGTAGGGCGCGGTGGTGTTGACGATCTCGGCGGCCTGCAGCGTCATGCGCTGGCCCTCGAGGCTCTGCACCCGGCGACCGTGGACTGCGACATCGACGCCGTGATTCTCGAGGATCCTCTCGAGCTGGGTGACATCTGCAAGCCGCGGCACGTTTTCGAGCACCAGCGGGTCTTTCGTCAGCAGCGACGCGATCATCAGCGGCAGGGCCGCGTTCTTGGCGCCGGAGATCGGAATCTCGCCGCGCAGTTCGTTGCCGCCGACCAGACGAATGCGGTCCATATGGGTGATCCTCGTCGCTAAGACGTTTGTTGGACGTTCTTTGGGGGACGATCCTGTCCCGAAGGGGTTAGCTATCCGAATCGGAGGCGGGCTTCAACGCGACCCGGTCCGTCGTATCTAGAGACGGTTCACTATCAGATTGTGGTTTACCGGCGGTTGCCGCCCCGGCATTGGCCCTCGCCCGCGCCTGCTCTTTCCGCCGCTTCAAGTTGTCGCGTAGTTTTGCGGCCAATCTTTGCTCGTGCGTGGGCCGGGAGGTGTCAGGCATGGCTCGGACCGGGAACTTCGATGCCGACCGGTTGGACGGCACGGGCCAGTCTGGCGGACGCGTTCGACTTCAGGAAGACGAGCTTGAGTGGAGATTGCGCTATGCGCGCCGCCACCTCGTCCACGGTGTCCGCCAGCACGATGCCGGGGCTCTCGCCGGGCAGGTTGCGCCCATAGTGTGCGGCTGTACCGGTGAGGATGACCTGGTCGGCGATCGCCGCGAACTGGCGGATGATCTGCCGGTAGCGGGTGCCGGAATGGCCGCCCATGTCGGCAATATCGCCGATCACGATGGCAAAGGGCCGGTCGACCGACTGCAAGTCGTCGGCGAGACGCAGGATCGACCAGCGCGACGCCTTGAAGGTGTCGAGAACATAGGTGCGGCCGTCGGTGCCGTAGTGGACGCTCATGTGCTCCGGGATCGGCCGCGCTTCGGCGAGCCTGGCGATGGCGGTTTCGAGCACGACCCCGGCGGCATCGGCGACCGCCAGGGCGCCGAGCACGCTGGGCAGCATGATGCGCGAGGCAAAGCAGGCCGTGACTGGATAGGAGCGGCCGTGGGCGAGCAGATCGAAGCGGATGCGTTCGGGCCAGTCGAGCTCGACGTTGACGGCCCGGAAATCCGCGGCCTCTGCCGTGCCGAAGGTGACGACGCGGCCGGCGCAGCGTCCGGCCATCGCCGCGACCAGGGGGTCGTCGGCATTTAGGCACACGGTGCCGCCCGCATGCACAGTGGCGGCCAGTCGACCCTTTTCCAGCGCCACCCCTTCGAGCATGGATAGGCCGGTGCGGCCGGGACGATAGCGCGTCTCGTGGTCAGTGCCGACCGCAGTGATCAATGCGATGTCGACCCGGAGAGTCCGAGCGAGCGGCGCGATGGCACCGGGACCATATCCCGAGACCTCCTGCACGACGAAATCCACTGGCTGCTGGCGGCGCCGGTGCGGACGCAGCAAGTGCTTGTCGTTATTGGGGTGGGTGAGAACATGCAGGCTGCCCTCGCCTTCGAGCATCCGGCTGATAAGCCGAACCGCGGTGGACTTGCCGCAACTGCCGGTGACGCAAATCTGGGTGCGGACGAGGCGCCGCTGCCGCCAGCCGGTATAGAATTCCCGGCTGCGGTCGAGGAATGTCAGCACGCGCTCGTTCAGGCGGGCGCCGAGGCCGATCCGCGAATCGGCCGGCGGCGGCGGAGCTTCAGTAGTGGTCATACGCGACTCTCTCGGCCAGCGGCACGACATCTTGCAGCCGCAGCGAACGGTTCGATTTCAAGATTACGAGGCGATGGGGCGAGCGGGCGATCTGGGCTGCGGCCTCATCGAGATTGGCCGCAACCTGAAGGTTAGGCACCTCAGCAGGAAGGCGCGAGCCATACTCGGCGGCACGACCGACCAGAATGACGCGCGCGGTCCGACCGGCCAGCGCGCGAGCGAGCTTGCGATATTCATCACCGCTCTTGCCCCGAATTTCGGCAAGGTCACCGAGTACGAAGAGGGCGTCGCCGCTAATATTGGCGAGATCATCGGCCAGCTTCCATGTCAGCCAGAGTGACGCCTTGAAGGTATCGAGCACGTAGGTGCGGCCGCTTGCCGCCTCAAGCACGCTCATATGCTCGGGCTCTGGCTCGGTCGATGCAAGGGCCAGGACGGCCGGCGCAAGCGCTCGGCCGGCGCCGTGCACCACCGCTAGCGCGGCGAGGACGTTGGGGAGCATGATCGTGCCGAGGAAGCGGGTGACGACGCGATGCACCTCCATCCCGACTACCAGATCGAACTGCAGTCGATCGGGCCAGCGTGCACTGACGTTGAGGGCTCTGACCTCGGCCGCTTCGCCTGTTCCGAAGGTCACCACGCGGCAACGGGCGCGGGAGGCCATGGCTGCGACGCGCGCATCGTCGGCATTGAGGCAGGCGAAGCCGCCGGGCGCAACGGCCTCGACGAGCTTGCCCTTTTCGGCAGCTATCGCATCGGGTGCGGCGGCGTAAGGAACGTTGTAGGCACGGCTGTGATCGTACCCGATGGTGGTAACCACTGCGACCTGGACAACGAGATGGCTCGTAATGTCGGCGATAGCGCCGGGCTGGTGGCCCGATACCTCCTGCACGACAAAATCTGTTGGCCGGCGCAGGCGCGCCATCGTCTTCATCAGGTAGCGGTCGTGATTGGCGCCGCGCCCACCAGCTACGCTTGCGCCAGTTGCCAGGAGGAGGCGCTCTACCAGCAGGGTGGTGGTAGTCTTGCCGGTGCTGCCGGTGACACCGATGAACGAACCGCAATAGGCGGCTTGTCCATGCCGCGCCCGCATGCGCCACCAGGATTTTCCGAGGCCGCGCAGTCCACGGCGCAGCCGCTCCAGCGGCCCGTGCCTCGGGTGCTCGGGATTTGGCGCGGCGTTCGGACGGTCGATGGCGGGAACTGGGGTGGAGGGCATATGGCCAATGGCTAGACAACAAGCCCGAACGTTAGCAGCGCAGCCGCGACGGGAGTGTCACTTGTTTGCAAGTTTTTGCCTTGCAGATGTGGGCACCCTATGGCAGTAACCGGCCCGACGTGACGCCGTCGGCCGCTTCGAGGCCACCGCGCAAGCTGCAGTAGCTCAGTGGTAGAGCACTCCCTTGGTAAGGGAGAGGTCGAGAGTTCAATCCTCTCTTGCAGCACCATCCCTTCCCGTTGAAATCGTTGAGACTCTTTCAGGGGATCATGCATTCTGACCTACACGCTTCTGGCCGCCAGAAGCGGACAAAGGAAACGGGGCGCGGTTTGACCCAACGTCGATGTTTCCGCCATCGCCCGCTGCCCGCTAGGCGGCCGCGTCTCTGCGCCTTTGGTCACGCTTCACGCCGCCACTGACGAGCACGAAGAACAGCGGCACGAAGAAAATGCCGATGAGTGTGCCGGCCAGCGTGCCGCCGACCACGCCGATACCCACCGAATTCTGTGCCCCCGACCCGGCGCCGGTGGCGAGGGCGAGAGGGAGCACGCCCAGCAGAAACGCGATCGAGGTCATGGCGATCGGCCGGAGGCGGATGCGGGCGGCCTCCAGTACCGCATCGAGCAGCGAGCGGCCGGCGGCGCGCAAGCCGCGGGCGTACTCGACGATCAGGATGGCGTTCTTGGCCGTCAGGCCCATCGTCGTCAGCAGGCCGACCTTGAAATAGACGTCGTTCGATTGTCCGAAAAGATAGGCTGCCAGCAGCGCGCCGAACACGCCGACAGGGACGGCCAGCAGCACCGAGAGCGGGATTCTCCAGCTCTCGTAGAGTGCGGCGAGGCAGAGGAACACCACGACCAGTGAGGCGGCATAGAGAAACAGCGCCTGTGAGCCCGAGAGCCGCTCCTGGTAGGAAAGACCGGTCCAGCCAACCCCATATCCTCCGCCGAGATCGGCGGTGAGTTGCTCCATCTTGTCCATCGACGCGCCTGACGAGACGCCAGTGCCGTTGGAGCCGGACAGCGTAATCGAGGGCGTGCCATTGAAGCGCGACAAGGACGCCGAGCCCTGCACCCACTCCGTGTGGCTGAAGGCGGAGAACGGCACCATCTCCCCCGACCTGTTACGGGCATACCAGGTCTTGAGGTCGTCGGGCTGCATGCGGAACTCCGCGTCGCCCTTGACGATGACCGGCTTCAGCTCGCCGTTGAGGTCGAAATCGTTGACCGTGGTGCCGGCAAGCGCCACGGCCAGCAGTGCGTTGGCCGCTGAAAGGTCGACGCCGAGCGCGCCGGCTTTTTCCTGGTCGATGACAATCTTGAGCTGCGTCTCGAGCTCACCGGCATTGCCACGCAGGTTGGTGACTTCGGTCGTCTGCCCAGCCAGTTCGGCCAACTGGTTGGAGGCGCGGTTGAGCGACTCGGTGCCTTTGTTGCCGTTGTCCAGCAGCACCATCTCGAAGCCGCCCGAGCTGCCGAGGCCCTGTATGGCGGGCGGCGCCAGCGCGAACACCTGCGCGTCCCGGATCTTCTGGAAATACATGAAGGCGCGGCCTGCAACCGCCGAAGCCGACAGGGTCGCCGACTTGCGCTCGTCGAAGTCGCGCAGCTTCACGAAAGCCATGGCGCTGTTCTCGCCACTGCCGCCCAGCGAGAAGCCCACGGAGGCGAAGACGCTTTCGACCGCGTCCTTTTCCTGCGTCAGGTAGTAGTCCTCGACGAGGTCGAGCACTGCCTGGGTGCGGGCGGCGTTGGCGCCATCCGGCAGGGTGATGATGGTCATCAGCACGCCCTGGTCTTCCTCGGGGATGAACGAGGTCGGCAGTTGCGTGTAGGTCCAGTAGGCGCCGCCGATCAGTGCGGCGAACACCACGAGGAAGCGTAGCGGGCGGCGTATGATATAGCCGATCGCGCCGACATAACCGCCTGTCGCGGCGCCAAAACCCCTGTTGAACCAGCGGAACGGGGGGAAGCGCGACTCCCCGGCGTGCGGCTTGCGGAGCAGCAGAACGCAGAGCGCCGGGGTGAGTACGATGGCGACCAGCACCGAGAGGACCATGGCGCTGGCGATGGTGATGGAAAACTGCCGGTAGATGACGCCGACCGAGCCTGAGAAAAAGGCCATCGGTACGAACACCGCGGTCAGCACCGCCGCGATGCCTATCAGCGCGCCGGTAATTTCGCCCATCGACTTTTCGGTCGCCTCGCGGACCGACAGCCCCTCGTCCGCCATGATGCGCTCGACGTTTTCGACCACCACGATGGCGTCGTCGACAAGGAGGCCGATGGCGAGCACCATGGCGAACATGGTGAGCGTGTTGATCGAGTAGCCGAAGAGCGCCAGCACGCCGAAAGTGCCCAGCATCACCACCGGCACCGCGATCATCGGGATCAGCGTGGCGCGCCAGTTCTGCAGGAAGATCAGAAGCACGACGAACACCAGCGCGATGGCTTCGATCAGCGTCTCGACCACCTTCTCGATCGAGAGCTCGACGAACGGCGTGGTCTCGTAGGAGTAGGCGATATCGACGCCGTCGGGCAGCGTGCCCTTCAGCGCGTCCAGCGCTTTATGCACATTCTGCGCCGTCGTGATGGCGTTGGCGCCGCTCGCCAGCTGCACACCAAAGCCGCCGGCAGGGTGGCCGTTATAGGTGGAGCTGGAACCGTAGCTCTGCAGCCCGAGCTCGACGCGCGCCACGTCCTTGAGGCGCACAGTGGAGCCGTCCTCGGCCGAGATGAGGCGAATGCTCTCGAACTCGGCAACGGTCTTGAGCTGGGTC
>Ga0123337_10004419_pt1 | contig 14345 bp, 10 predicted proteins | sample frozenSSSSmetaG_FD_89792 | JGI IMG/M metagenome (GOLD analysis project Ga0123337, IMG submission 89792) | Glacier valley bacterial and archeal communities from Borup Fiord, Nunavut, Canada, to study Microbial Dark Matter (Phase II) -... | ecosystem: Environmental > Aquatic > Freshwater > Ice >... | reverse complement strand
GCACAAGAGCGAGAAAACAATCCATGCTACAACTAGCAAGCTCGTTTCATAGACACCGCTGAGGTGAATAAGTACATTTATAGCACCCAGATCCACTAGACCTACCAGGGACAGGCCGCCGAAGAAGAGCAATGACTGGAGGGCGTGGAAGCGCACAAAGTGGTTAGGCTTTTCTGAAAAGAGAAAGAAAACGAAGCCAGTCGGCCAACCGAAACAGTAACTGACCGCCGCCGCGAGTCGCAGGCCAAGTGACACTGTAGACGAGTACGGCGCGGGGGGTGAGAGCGTACTATACTGCTGTGATTGCGGTTGCTGGACGTGATAGCCATATTCTTCCTGTTGGGGATTATACTGATTTGCATAGTTTTTTTGTATATAGTCAGTTTCCTGTTCAATGCTTGGATTCCAGTCCATGAGCGTTTGTCTCCGTTCCCTAGTATTTTATATATAGGTACAGTGTAAGTTATAGAGGCGAGAAATACAAGTCATCTAGGAAACGGAAATCAGGAGAAGCCATAAAATGTCAACTTACAACAGGCTATTATCCTGTAGGAACTTTGTCGCGACCTCTTTGACCGCTTCGGCAACAGACGTGCCGCTCTTATGCTTATCCGCAACCTGACTTTGAAGCTGAATGCTCGTGTCCGTTTTCAGGAGTGGGGCCAGCTTATTGAGTACATCTTTGATATCGGGATGACTGCTAAGAATGGAATCGCGCACCAATGGGGCGGGATGGAACTCTGGGAAGCCATGCTTGTCGTCAGTGAGGAAGATGTTTCCCTGCGCCGTTACCGAGCTATCGGTTGTGTAGCATTCCGCGATATTTGCATCGCCGCTCTTGAGGGCGGAGAAGCCAATCGAGTAGTCTACCTTTTTGACCGCCTTGAAATTGGTGGTTGTGAAACCATAGGTCGGTTTCAATCCATCAATGTAGGTGGCTCCGTCGCTCTGTGTGGCTAGGGTCAATTGCGCGACCTTTGGCGTAATGTCTGAGAAGCTTTTTAGGCCGAGCTTGTCGGACTGCGCCTGTGAGGTGCAGAGGCCGTAGCCGTCGTTCAAGGGCGAGTAGTCAAGCCATGTAATCTTGAACTGGCTCTCATAGGCTGTCTTGACGGCATCGTAGTCTTTCTGCGGATCATACGACGATTTCGCGTTGATCTGGGTCAGGCCAGTCGCGGTAAACTCTGGATAGATGTCGATTGCGCCGCTTTTAAGTGCCGAGTCAAGCACAGGTGTTTGACCAAGTGCTAGTTTAGGGGTGACGGTATAGCCAGCCTTTGTCAGTAACAAAATGTACATGCGGCCCAAAAGCTGTGCCTCTGTATCCAACTTGCTCCCAACAACCAGCGTTCCCTTCGGGGTAGTGCCACCGGTGGTCGTGCCGCTACTGCCGCAGCCAGCAAGCAATAAGAGTAGCGCGAGGGCAAGCAGTGCCAGCGGTTTCGCTCGCAGTGAGCGTGTGAGGAAGGTCATGTTCTTTTCATCTCCTAAATGGGTATCCACGAAATACGTTTGTCGATAAGCTATAAAAAGCATGAGGCACGAAGCGGGTATACGAACCGCTGTACCGTATCACTACGGTGTCCCCGCGCCACACGGGAAGAGGGCGATGTTTACGCGTTCAGGACTTCAACCCCTGATGCCACTTTGAGGCCTGCCGGTGTGAGAACGCGCTGTAGCCAGCCCATGAACACCTCGACGACGATTGCGAAGACCGCAACCGCGAGTGAGCCAGCGATGAGTTCAGTATATTTGTTGAGATTGATGCCATCGACGATATACTCGCCGTAGCCACCCGCGCCAATAAACGCCGCGAGGGTCGCCGTAGCCACGATCTGCACCGCCGTTGTGCGAATCCCAGCCGCAACCAGAGGAATCACCAGTGGCGTCTGTATCTTGGTAGCGATTTGCCAGCGCGTCATACCCATGCCCTTCGCCGCGTCAATCATCGCGGGGTCCACGCCTCGAATACCCGTATACGTGTTGAGCAACACCGGTGGAATGCCTAGTAGCGTCAATGCAATTAGGGTAGACGTAATGCCGATGTGGAAAAACGGCACAAGAATAATCAGGGTTGCGATAATCGGAACCGCGCGAATCAAGCCGCTCAGGTTAATGGCGATAAACGAAAGCAGGGGATTGCCCGATACAGCCGCACCAATTGCCACGCCGAGAATTACCGACCCGACAATACCTATCGCGCAGATTTGCAGATAGGCGAGGGTATGACCGAGAAAATCGTTCTTGGGATCAAGAATAAAGTTGAGTATATCCATGCGACACGCCTTTCTTGCTATGCAACCGCTAATGCTGATCGTCCACGATTGAGCGCGACCTGCACCACCAGCAAGAGGATATCCGCCACAATCGCGAAGGCCGCCGTCAGAATGGCCCCGCCAAGTAACGCGTCCGTATCGCCATCGGCAATACTTTGGAAGATCAAGCTCCCAAAGCTTGTTTGACCCACAAGCGAGGCCAGCGCAGCGATACCCACCGTCGTTACCGTCGCAATCCGAACACCGGCCACAATCACCGGCAAAGCCAGTGGGAGGGTGACACGCATGAGCAGTTGGGCAGTGGTCATGCCCATTGAACGCCCAACCTCGATTAGTAGCGGGTCTACACCATCGAGCGCGGTAACGGTGTTGCGAATAAGCACGAGCTGGTTGTAGATGACAAGCGGGATAAGCGCAGTGGCTATCGACAGCCTTGTGATAGGAATCAGCAAAGAGAAGGCCGCGATGCTGGGAATGGTATACAGAAGTCCTGTCACCGTTACCGTCGGCAAGTAGAAACGCCGATAGCGGGCCAGCACTATTCCGGTGGGGATAGCGATAAGCAGCGAAATGAGCATGGTCAGACCAACGAGTTGTAAGTGGGCAAAGAACAGATTCGGAATACTCATCGGGTCTGCTAAGTCATAGTTGTACGGCTGGAATATATATTTCATGATTCTCCCTTGTGCAAAACGGCAAGGCTAGCGAATGATATCTTCGACACGCGGCACAGCATGATACTCGGTGCTGCTCTTTTGGGCGTGTGTGATTTCGCGGTTAATGCTGGCAAGGGTGATAAAGCCGAGGCGTTGAGTGCTATCTTCTGGGTTCTGGACCGCAAGGGCGGGGGCATTGGTGGAGAGGAGCTTCAGCATGGCATCAAGCAGGGTAGCGTGCGCGGAACATGCTGGAACGTCATTCCAATGTGCAGAAGATACTGTTTCTGGCTGATTATCAAGCGCATCAACAACGGGTAGATATTGCAGTTGGCGCAGGATGTCGTCGGACCCCGCGAGCTTGCGAACGAAATCGTTGGCGGGATTCAGGAGCAGGTCAACGGGCTTACCCATTTGGAGCAGTTCGCCCTGATCCATAACCACGATCTGATCGCCTAGTTTAAAAGCTTCGCCCATGTCATGCGAAACAAAAAGAATTGTTTTATGCACGTCGCGCTGAATACGCAATAGCTCGTTTTGCATACGCTCGCGTGTAATCGCGTCGAGCGCTCCAAAAGGCTCGTCCATCAGTAGAATAGCGGGGTCAGTGGCGAGCGCACGAGCCAGCCCAACGCGCTGCTGTTGTCCGCCGGATAGCTGGCGTGGGAAACGGGCGCGATACTCGTCAGGGGGTAGTCCCACGAGATCAAGCAGTTCGTCAACGCGCTTGTTCAAACGTTCCTTTGACCAACCGCCAGCGATTTCAGCCGTGACGCGGATGTTTTCCACGATGTTCATGTGTGGGAAGAGGCCAACCTGTTGAATGACGTAGCCAATGCGTCGGCGTAGTTCAATGGGATTTTCGGTAAGCACATTCTTGTCGTCAATCAGAATCTCGCCCGACGTTGGTTCGATCAAGCGGTTAACCATGCGTAACAGGGTTGTTTTTCCTGAGCCGGATGTGCCCACCAGCATGCAGGTGTTGCCCTCCGGCACAGCAAAGCTCACGCTATCAACGGCGGGCTTGCTCGTTCCCTTATAACTCTTTGTGATGCTGCGAAACGCGATTTTGTCCATGCGTTTTGTCGCTCCCTTAAGTAAAGCAGTAAAATTACCTATCCATGCTGTTCTATATACACGCCATTATATGACATCATTTACCAACGTGTTGGGTTACTGCTCCTCTTTCATTTGTGAATAACACTTCTATAATACGTATAAGATGGGGGGAAAGTCTCGCAATGGGTGCGTGTTTTGAAAAATAGGGAGTCATGGAACGCAGCGCGTATAGGCCGCGTTCCATGACTCCCTTTCGCCAAGTGACCACATTTGCCTGAATATACTACGCTCAAAGTGTTATTTGAAGGTGCGGCGGACGATGCGCTCAACCTCGCGCACATTGGGGATGCTGACAAATTTGCCCGAATTCATAGAAGTGCTTAACGTGCCGATACTGTTGGTTGCTGTACCTCCATTGTAGCCACCGTAGTACGCACCATAGGGGCTTATTTGTCTATTAGTGATGAATGTCAGATCGCCTGTGCCATCCGGTTGCTCGATACGGTTAAGGATGCCGATATCTTCTTTCCCATAGGAGTAGACAGTAAGCCATTTTCCCGCGGTAATACTCACAATGCGCCGCTCCGTAATCGCATACGCCGTGCCTCTCAAGTTTGGGCGATAAGCGACTGCGAGTACCCCGAAGATCAGGGCGAGTAGAAGAAATGGGATACCAATGACGCTCAAAAAAAACAAATCGCTGATATGAGAGCCATTGCTTGTATGGACAGATGAAGCAGGCACAACAATGGCGATGAGAAGGAATGTTAGACCAAGCAGGCCGAAAACAGCGGTCATAACGTAGAATGCCGCTGTGGGTGAGGCACTGGTGCTACTTCTGCGGTGGGGATTGGGACGGCCCGACCAGAGGACGCGCTCGCCCTCTTCTAGCTCGTTGGCGATGAGTGTGTCCATGTCCTGTGGGGATTGCATCATGAAATACTCCTTTCATCGTAAACAAAAAGTCATGTGTAATATCTGTTTGTAGGATGTGAACGAAACAAGCATGGTATCATGAGATTAGCACTATCTTTACCGTATTTGCCTTTTCTTAACTATATCTTACCACGTATTCCCCTTGCTCTACACAAGGCAATCCTTTATGCTAGTAAACGAAGTGGGAGAGCAGTATTTTATTGTGGAATGATACCTTTGGTCCAAAAGATAAAGAACATATTGACCACTATCTATTTTTGAAGGAGTGAGCGAAAAAGTTTATGCATACGTCTCTACGCCAGCGCATGAAGGGGCAAGCACCGCATCTCATCTCGCTTGAGGAGAGCAGGGTCTATATTTTGCAGGTCGGTAGCGTGCTAGCAATGCTCCATGAGCAGCAGATTGTATATCGCAATCTCAAGCCGGAAAACATTTTTTTTGTCGAGGAAGGAAAAATCGTTCTTTCAGGCCCTGGCTTTATCACGCCCGCACTCCTCCCCACAACGTCCAGTGGAGACAAAAATATTTATCGCGCGCCTGAACAGGCACTCGGCATTGCCAGCAGAAGAAGCGACCAGTATGCGCTCGGCTGTATCGCGTATGAATTGCTCACGGGTACGACGCCCACTAGTGCCTCCGATGCTCAAGTGGCACGACAATCCCCGTCGAATATACCTGTACTACCGTCACAGCTCAATCCTGCTTTGCCAGTGCAGATAAATGACGTACTGCTAAAAGCAATTGCGACAGACCCATTGGCGCGCTACGACTCTATTTGGCAGTTTCTCCAGGTGTTCGATGCCGCCCTCACACTTCCCGAACTCAACTATCCACATTCTTTGGATGCATCAGAGGCTCCCATCGTTGCTTCACCTCCCCCAACACCGCAAACAGCTCCTGTAGATGCACCTGCAAGACAAGAAGCTCCCGTTAAAACAACCCTCGCGGCACTATGGGAAAGTGCGTCCGCAGTAACCGTTGTGATGCCAAAACGTACCAGGAAGTTCCATATTCCGCGTCCAGTCGCGCTTCTGCTTGGGCTACTCGTGCTGGTGGTGCTTGGTGCGTTCGGACTGACACCGTTATTGCGAGGGAAACAAGCGGTGCGGCAAGTCACGTCGTCCTCTGGTATCATTGTCGCGAGAAATTCAATGGGGACCCCCATCACAAACGCGTCAGGTGTACCAGTGTTGCCGACACCTACCGCGACCCACGCCCCTAAACCGTCGCCGACCTTCGCGTGAACAGGGGTAGCGTCACCGCAACCAACACCAACCCAGGCCGCGCCAACAGCGACGGCACAACTGCTCGCATCGGTTGCCCCACCGCCTGGTGCGGTCAATTTGACGAACGAGGGAACAACCGATTGGGTGCAGTGGGGAAAGCAGGGATCGGGAGACTTCATGACCCGCAAGCAGGGCGTGACAGCACAGATTAGCGGCTACACCCTGCTCGGTAATAGCACCGTTAACAATTACGGCAATAATGCAATCGGCTTTTCCTGGCGGGATGGTATACCAATAACGGCGGTACGACAAGCAACATTTGGTATCGCAACCTACAACGGCAACGATGGCTTTCAAATCAGCGTTCCCGCAAGCACAACGCAACAAACGTTACGTGTGTATGTCGGCATAAGTGCCGCAACATGCCGCTTTACCGCGTCTCTGAGCGGCAATGCACCCATGAGTTACACGGATACCAGCCTCCAGTCGCCCAACTTCAATGCGGATAATGGCGTGTATACGCTAACATTCAGGGCGGCAACCGCGAATCAGACGCTCACCGTCTCGGTCATCGAGTTCAACAATTTGAATGCTGGTATGATGACGCTACAAGCGGCAACGCTGCAATAAGTAGGGCGATAAATCGCCCTCCATCAGAGGCACAGAGCACATTAGTCGTTTGTGGTGCGCGCGGAGTGCGCCGAATAGCCACCATGAGTGCCACAGTCAGCATCAAGGCCGCCAGTATACCCGCGACAATGCTGATCGCGCTCACAATGACCGCCACAAAAGCTAAAGATTTTGCTTATTTGGAAAAGTAGTGTTATGCTCTTTCTCGTGGCTCTCATGTGTCGGCCTTGGTGTATACTGAGGGATAGCAAAACACTATCGTAGGATTTGGAAGGAAGAATACAGGTATGAATGAGAAGAAACAACCTTCAGTGGTCAAGACCCTCGCATGGATTTATGGCGTGGTCGGTGCATATACCGCGATCTCTCTATTTGGCCCCGTGCTACTCGATAAGGTTCTCAATCAAGCGGATCGCAAGAAGAACCGTTAATACACGAGGGGTTACGCACAACGCTTGTTCGGTGTACGTAACCCCTCGTGTACTAGCTCAATAGACCCCAGGGGCGCACACGACGACGCGCCTTCTGTGCCTCTTGCGGATTGCCCAGGGCCTCGTAAACATCGGCTTTGAGCGTCCAGGCGCGGGCGTAGCTCTTGTCCATCTCGGTGGCCTCATTGAGCGCGTCGAGCGCGGCGCGGTTGTGGCCCAACCGAATCAACGCCTCTGCCTTGTTGCACCACGCAACCGCGCTACGGGGATTAACCAGGAGCGCACGGGTGTAAGAGTCAACCGCCCCGTTGAAGTCTCGCAGACATGAACGCGCATTGCCTAGCCCATTCCACGCCTGAAAACTCTTCGGGTCAATCGTCAGGGCCTGCTCATAGGACGCGAGCGCCTCGGATGGCATGTTCATGTCGAGCTGCGCGTCCGCCTTGCCGTTCCAAGCCGCAACATAGCTCTTGTCGATGCTCAAGGCGCGTTCAAAGTGTACAAGGGCCTGTTGATAGCGTTGCAGGCGATTGAGAACGAGACCCGCGCTCACCCACACCACCGCGTTGTTCGAGTCGATTTCGGTTGCGCGTTGGTACGCCTCCAATGCCTTGCGATAGTTTCCCTGATTGTAAAGGGCCGTTCCCTTGCCATTCCAGGCGTAGAAGTTGCGCGGGTCTATTCGCAATGCATCTTCGTATGCTTGTAGTGCTTGCGCGTACTGCTGCTGCTTGAGGTACTGATCGCCCTCACGGCATCTATCGCGGACACTGCTTGTGCTTGGCGCGGGCCGCTCCGCATAATTATTGCTATGTACCGCTGCGTTCTTGTGTGCCCCATTGGGCGAAGAGGGCAAGGCCGAGCCGGTCATGCCACGTACAACGGGCGCGTTGCGCTGATCCGTTGGTGGATTTTGCGCGGGAATACGTATCTTGTTGGTCGTGACCGGACGACACGCCACATCGAACGCATACATGAACTCTAGCATATCGCCGTAACGTTCCTCTGGTCGCGGCGAAAGGGCGCGTTGTATCACGCCGTCGAGCGCAACGGGTAGGTCGGGGTTGAGCGTCGAGACCGCCGGAATATTGCCCCCCGTCGGGTCAAGCGGATGATAGCCGGTAAGCATCTCATAGAGGACGATAGCACACCCGTACTGGTCGCTACGGGGGTCAACCACGCCCGCTGTCTGTTCTGGGGCCATATAGCCAATCGTGCCACGCACCGTCACCGTTTTACCGACACGCGCCCCCGGCTCCAGCGAACGAGCAATGCCAAAATCGGTAATGACGAGGCGGTGATCCTCCTGGTGCAACAAAATATTTTCCGGCTTGATATCGCGATGAATAACCGGACGTTGGCGCGTGTGGGCATAGTGAAGCGCCTGGGCCAACTGATGAAAGTTCTGGACGGTCTCCGCCGCCTGCATCGGCCCCTTCACCTCCGCGAGGCGCGTTCGCAGCGAGCCAGCGGTGTAAAGCGGCATCACAAGGAAAACCACACCGTCCCTTCCATGCACGTTTAGACCATCCTTCCCGTGATCCAGAATTGGCGCGATGTTGGGATGATCCAACGTGGCCGCAATTCGAGCCTCACGGATGAAATGGTCGCGTTCGTTCGATGTCGTCTTACTTGGTAACAGCACCTTGATAGCAATGTTGCGCGAAAGATTTTGGTCTATCCCACGAAAAACTGCCGCGTATCCACCCTTACTTAATAGGGCTTCCACAAGGTAACGTCCCATCAGAGACGTATGTAATAGCGGCAATGCACATGCTCGACAAAACAGATCGCTGTCCCGATTGTCATATCCGCAGTCTACAAGATCGGCGCAGCGTCGCATTCCCTCCTCCGAGTCATAGGGCTAATCCCTTCTAGGTCTATAGAGATACAGAAGTTAGTACAAACAGCACATACGGCGTTACGCTCCAATGGATCGCACCTGTTGCTCCAGTGAATGCGCCCACTCTTGACACGTCTGGGCCTCCTGCTTCCTTCCCAATTTCTCAAGCACAACGGCTTTGTTATACCATGCGTCGGGTTCGTCGGGCGCGAACGAGGTCGCCTGATCAAGGGCCGCCAGTGCCTCATCCATGCGTCCTAGCGCGAAGAGTGCCAATCCCTTATTGTTCCACGCCGCTATATAGTGTACATCAATGCCCAGCGCGCGGTCAAAGGCGAAAAGCGCGGCATCATGACGTTTGAGTTCGTGGAGTAAGCTCCCTTTGTTGTACCAGGCGGAAATCAGGCCGTCGTCATACTCTAAAGCATGGTCATATGATTCGAGCGCGTCCTCATACATGTGTAGCGCGGCGAGTACGTTTCCTCGATTATACCACGCCCCCGCTAGTGACGGGTCAAGCCCCAACGCCTGGTCATATACCGCCAGTGCCTCCGCGAAGCGGCGCAGGTCGCGCAGGTCGTTCGCGCGGTCAAACCACGCCATCGCGCTCTTTGGATCAAGCAAGGTCGCCCGTTCGTGCATCGGCAGGGCCTGCTCTGGATTTTTCATACGGCGCAGAATGTTCCCTTTCGTATCCCACAGAGACGCGCTACTGGTGTTCAGCTCCAATGCGCGGTCAATCGTGATGAGGGCCTCGTCGTAACGTTGCAAGCTGTACAGGGTGTCGCTCATGGCTTGCCAGACGACGCTCTGCTGTGGGTCAAGCAGCAGGGCGCGGTCGAACGCGACCAGTGCCTCCTCCGACTCGCCCTGTTCCGCAAGTGCCATGCCGCGCTCGCTCCACGCATACACGTAGTTTGGGTCAAAGTGCAGAGCCTGCTCGTAACACGCCATCTCTTCGTCGAAGCGCGACAGCTCATGTAGCACACTCGCGCGCGCCGTCCAGAGTTCGGGATTGGTGGGCTGCAACGAGAGTGTGTGGTCATACGCCGCCAGTGCCTCCTCTATGTGACCAAGGTGAAACAGCACAATCGCCTTGCCACTCCACGCATCAACCGAGGCGGGCGCAGCTACAGCCGCCTTTTCGTACGCGGTAAGCGCCTCTTTGTAGCGTCCCAGCGCGTAGAAACGATTGCCCTCCGCCAACCAATCGAGCGGCGACTCCATATGCGGACGCTGTGGAAGCTGCATTGGCTGAATGTTCGGCGCAAGCGGGGCGGATGGCTCCTTTTTTGTCGGTGGTACACTCATGCGTACCTGCGTCAGATCGTCCTCACCCGCGAAGTCGGCGCGAACAGTAGGCAGTGGGGTCGGCTTTGCCGCAAAGCGTGAAACGATGTCGTCACCCACGCGCGCAACAATATTGGGCCGTGACGAAGTACCCCCGTCCTCCGTCTGTGGCCGACCCGACTTCACCAGAAAAGCAATCGGCCCGTCTTGCCCGTAGTCGATAACCCGAATACTGGTTGGGTCCTGCACATTCGCGGAAAAGGCCACCGCCAACTCCGCGTCTTGCAGAAAATTCTCGCGCTCCTCCGCGTTTGTCTGGCGTGGAAGCAGGGCACGAACCGTCACCGGCTGATTGCTGTGCCTGTCTACCGCGTGAAGCGTGACGACGCCCCGCTCTTTGCTCGTAAGTGCGAGTATCTCATAACGTCCCTGTAGAAATGCCCCCTCTACAGGAATGCCGCACTGAGCGCAGAAACGCGCCTTCTCGCGGTTATGAAAGCCACACTCTTCTCTATCTAAACATTGCCCCATGATGCCTTTGCCTTCCTCTTCCCTGTCCTGCACATTCTCAACATACATTTTTCAGGTATTTGGTCGCACTTACTGTAACGAAAATAGTGTTACTTTGTCAATACGCAAAGTACATATTCGTGCGTTTAAGAGTAGATACAAAAAATTCGATTTATTTTCAACGCCAATCGAAAACGTCGTGAGGACGTGAACATGACGCTAGCACGTCCCGCTTACCACGCTAATCTGTTATATAATAAGCGAAACACTACTTTTTAGGCCAAAGGATTAACATACCATGACGTACAACGACGTATTTGGCGCACGCTCAACCCTTGAGGGTGCTTACGGAAAAGTCACCTATTACAAGCTCGCGGCACTCGCGGCGCGGGGTACACAACCGCTTGACCGCTTGCCCTTCACGGTTCGCATCGTGCTGGAGAACTTGTTGCGGAACGTGGGTAACGAGCTAGTCACCGAAGCCGACGTACTGGCACTGGCACAATGGACACCCGGCCACGCGGCAAGCTCGGAGGCCGAGTATCCCTTTATGGCAGGCCGTGTGCTGCTCCAGGACTTCACAGGAGTGCCGGCTGTCGCGGACCTCGCGGCGATGCGCTCCGCGGTTGCGCGCATGGGCGGCGACCCCCAGAAGATTAACCCGCTTGTCCCCGCCGATCTCGTCATTGACCACTCGGTACAGGTTGACTCGTTTGGCTCGACGCTGGCGTTTGAGCGCAACGTTGAACGCGAGTATGAGCGTAACAGCGAACGCTACGCCCTGCTACGGTGGGCGCAACAGGCGTTCAATAACTTTCGCGTTGTCCCCCCCGGCACGGGTATTGTACATCAAGTCAACCTCGAATATCTCGCGCACGTTGTTCTGACCAAAGACGAAGACGGCGAGACAATCGTGTATCCGGACACGTTGGTTGGAACCGATTCGCACACAACCATGATTAACGGATTGGGAGTGCTAGGCTGGGGCGTTGGCGGCATCGAGGCCGAGGCCGTGTTGCTCGGTCAACCGTTGTATCTGCTCACACCAGAGGTCATCGGGGTACGCCTGACAGGAGCTTTGCCAGAGGGCGCAACCGCGACAGACCTGGTGTTGACCGTTACCCAGTTGTTACGGAAGCGCGGCGTCGTCGGCAAGTTTGTCGAGTTCACAGGCCCCGGTTTGAGCCGCCTCCCACTGGCTGACCGCGCCACCATCGCCAACATGTCGCCGGAATTTGGGGCAACCGCGACCCTCTTTCCCGTCGATGCCGAGACCCTGCGCTACCTGCGCGACACGGGCCGCGACGCGAAACTGGTTGAACTGATCGAACACTACACGAAGGCCCAGGGGCTGTTTCGTACCGATGACTCGCCAGAGCCACAATTTGACGATACGCTCGAATTGAACCTCACCACGATTGAACCGAGCCTCGCGGGGCCACGTCGTCCACAAGACCGTGTACCGATGCAAAACCTGGGGCAAGTCTTCCGCGCCGCCTACGCTGATCGTTTTACAGAGGCGCAGGAGAATGTCACCACCGAAGATGCCGTCAATCGCTATCTGGGTGAAGGCGATAGAAACGGAAAACTCGACCCCGTTGTGCAACACGAAGACGCCAAGGCCGCAGCACACGGCAACGCGCAAAGCACAAAGAACAGGGATGTACTCGTTGAACTGGGTGGCTCACAGTCGCACATGACCAACGGCTCCGTCGCGATTGCCGCGATCACAAGCTGCACCAATACGTCCAACCCGTCGGTGATGGTCGCGGCTGGTCTGGTCGCGAAACACGCGGTTGAGCGCGGTCTATCCGTCAAGCCAACCGTTAAGACAAGCCTGGCGCCCGGTTCCCGCGCCGTTGTAGACTACCTTCAAAATGCCGAACTGCTTTCGTACCTTGAGGCCCTGCGCTTCCATGTTGTCGGCTACGGTTGCACAACTTGTATTGTTGAGGGGACGCCCGTATTGCTTGCTAACGGTACTGCAAGGCGTATCGAGCAGATGCCACTTGGTGGTGGAACTGCCCTGCTCGCTCCTACAGTGGATGGCAGGCTGGATACGGCAATGCAGACCGAGATGATGGTTCAAGGTGAACGTGAGTGCGTTTCGCTCACGTTGCAAGATGGGCGCACACTGGTTTGCACCCCCGACCATAAGATTCTCTGTACAGACGGACGTTGGGTACGTGCCGACCAGCTTGTACTGGGCCAGGATCGCGTAGTGGTAGGTCTTGAAGCTCCATTGGATGAGCCAAGCGGCGACGAAACCGGTTATGCACTACATGTGGGAAGTCTGACATTTACGATGAGTACATCGCATGAACGATTGCGTACACTTGCATTTGCTCGCCTACTCGGTCATCTCTTCAGTGACAGCTCAATTAGTCTTTTAGGACAGGGACGGATGCACGTCGGACAGGCTATAGACCGCGAGATGGTTCTTAACGATGTTGAACTGCTCACTGGCTGTCGTCCCACAGCGACGCGTTATGATGAGAGAGAATGGACTATCGTGTTGCCGAAGCCATTCATGGACGCCATTAGTACGCTGTCGGGAGTACGCACTGGACAACGCGTTGACCAACAACCGATGCTACCGGCATTTGTGTTAGACGAAAATTGCCCTATCGCCGTAGTACGTGAGTTCCTGGGCGGACTCTTTGGGGCAGATGGACACGCTCCTACTTTGCATCGTTGGGGCAAGCACGACGATGACGCAACGCTTGAGTCGCCCGCCTATTCCCAGAGTACCATACCAGAACATGTGGAAGCTCTCAAGCAAGTTATGAATGACCTGACCCATCTGCTGTCGCGTTGTGGAGTGAAAACCAACGGAGCCAATATCTATGAATATCCCACACATCGGGCAAATTCTTCGTATCCAATGGCCCAGGATGGGATGCAGCGCGTGGAGGTTCGCCTGGAACTTCCAGATGGCCTTTCGTTCGTGACACAGGTGGGATTCCGCTATTGTATGGACAAGGCGTTGCGAGCTAGTGCTGCTACGGTGTATTGGCGTTTGGTGAATCAAATTCATCGACAACGCCTCTGGATGTCGGCCCGTCCGCACGAACTACACCAATCAAACAACGAACGTTCCTTCTCTCTTGCGAACAAGAGAGCGGCTGTGGAGTTGATGGAACGCGAACCAGTAGTCTCCCCCCACTACGCACTTTTAGAGGGCCATGACCGTTTTTCACGGCTGCCGCAATCGACGGCTCACAAATTCCAACCGCTGCATAAAGACCCCTGCGATTTCCCGTCGCCTGTCGCGTTGTTTGACCAAATGGGTGTGCGTGAGTGGTTTGCGCCATTGCATTCGCGTGAAGGTGAGGATACAGAGCCTTCAAAACACTACTGTGTTGAGAAAGAAGCACTTACGCTGCCAACATTCACCCTTCAAGTGGTAGAACGACGACCTGCTGGCAGAAAGATGGTGTTTGACTTGGCCGTGGACGATCTACATGCCTTCATTGCAGGCACAATAG
>Ga0123337_10004418_pt1 | contig 14345 bp, 8 predicted proteins | sample frozenSSSSmetaG_FD_89792 | JGI IMG/M metagenome (GOLD analysis project Ga0123337, IMG submission 89792) | Glacier valley bacterial and archeal communities from Borup Fiord, Nunavut, Canada, to study Microbial Dark Matter (Phase II) -... | ecosystem: Environmental > Aquatic > Freshwater > Ice >... | reverse complement strand
CGCTTCCCGCTGCGTCGGGCCATGACACCTGTGATCTGCGGCTCGAAGCGGATGAGGTGGTCGCACTGGCCGAGTCGGAAACATGTGGATCTCCGGAAAAGTTTTTCAGGAAATTCGGGCCGACCACTGACGAAAAAGCCTGCCGGTTGCTCGCGAGGGAATGGTCGGCGGTGGCGGTCTGATGGATCGTTGCCTCAGGCGAAGATGCTGCTGACGACCTTCGCCGGTTCGACACCGGTGAGACGCTGGTCGAGGCCCTGGAATTTGAATGAAAGCCGTTCGTGTTCCAGCCCGAGGGCGTGGAGCACCGTGGCGTGGAGATCGCGGATGTGGACGGGATCCTTGACGATGTTATAGGACATCTCGTCAGTCTCGCCATAGACGGTGCCGCCCTTGATGCCCGCGCCAGCCATCCAGATCGAGAAACAGCGCGGGTGGTGGTCGCGGCCGTAGTCGGTTTCCGTCAGCTTGCCCTGGCTGTAAACCGTGCGTCCGAACTCACCGCCCCAGATGACCAGCGTGTCTTCTAACATCCCTCGCTGTTTGAGGTCCTGGATCAGTCCGTAACAGCCCTGGTCCACGTCCTTGCACTGCGATGCCAGGTCACGCGGCAGGTTTCCGTGCTGGTCCCAGCCGCGGTGGAAGATCTGCACGAAGCGCACACCGCGCTCCATCAGGCGGCGCGCCATGATCGCCGAGTTCGCGAAGGTGCCGCGCTTTTTGCTGTCGTCGCCGTAGAGTTGATAGACGCTCGCCTGCTCGCCTGACAGATCGGTCAGCTCGGGCACCGAGGCCTGCATGCGGAACGCCATTTCATACTGCTGCATCCGGTTCTCGATCTCCGGATCACCGATCGCGGAAAACGACTGCTGGTTGAGTTCGTTCATCCCGTCCAGCATCGTGCGGCGGGTTTCGCGGGAAATCCCGGGAGTGTCCTTGAGGAAAAGCACCGGATCTCCCAGCGAGCGGAGCGCCACGCCCGCATACCGGCCTGGCAGGTAACCGGAGCCCCACAGACGCGAGGAAATCGCCTGCACGTTCGAGAACGGCGACGAGTGCTCGGCATGCAGCACCACGAACGACGGCAGTTCCTCATTCATCGACCCCAGACCGTAGGAGAGCCATGATCCGAGCGACGCCTTGCCGGACTGCATCGATCCGGTGTAGATCAGTTGGTTCGCCGGCTCGTGGTTGATCGCGTCCGTATGCATCGACTTGATGATGCAGATGTCATCCGCCATTTTCGCCGTCCACGGCAGCAGCTCGCTGATCCAGGTGCCCGCTTGGCCGTGTTGATTGAATTTGAAAATTGATGGTGCTAACGGAAACGTCGCCTGGCCGGATGTCATGCCCGTCAGCCGTTGGCCTTGGGCTTTCAGATAGGCATTGAGATCCTCCTTGAAGCGCTTCTGCAATTCCGGCTTGTAGTCGAAGAGATCGATCTGCGAGGGCGCGCCGATCAGCGAAATGTAGATCGCACGCTTCGCCTTCGGAGCGATCTGCGGCAGCATCTGGTTGATGCCCGCGATGCTTTCCGCTGCGGAGATGCCGCGCTGGCCGAGCAGGCTGGCGAGCGCGGCCATGCCGAGACCAGTGCCGGATTTTCTGAAAAAGTGGCGGCGGCTGTAAGCGGTGTTGTGGAATTCCAAAGGGTTCATCGCGGTTCAGCGGGTGATGGTTTCGTCGAGGTTGAGGATCTGGCTGGCCAGCAGCGTCCAGGCGGCTAGTTCCGGCACGTCCGCCTCCTTGCGCGGCTTCGAGTCACCGGTGGCGATCAGCTCCTCCGCGTCCTTCCTGTTGGCGCGGAAAGTGGCGAGTGACGAGTCCAGTGATTTTCTAACGATCAATCTCTCCGCCGTTTCATACTTCCGTCCGTCCAGCCGCATGGTGATGAAATCCAGCCGCGCGTCGAAGTCGGTCGCAGCCGCCATCGCATGCGAAGCGAGCTCACGCGACGCCTCCACGAACTGGGGATCGTTCAGCAGCACCAGTGCCTGCTGCGGAGTGTCCGTGCGGTCGCGCCGGACGCAGAAGGTCTCGCGGCTCGGAGCGTTGAGAATCTCCATCGAAGGCGGCGCGGCGGTGCGTTTCCACATCGTGTAAAGCGAACGCCGGTAGAGATTCTCACCGCTGTCCTGACGGTAAGTCCGCGTGTTCGACTGCGGCATGGCCACGGCCTCCCAGATGCCTTCTGGCTGATAGGGTTTCACCGACGGCCCACCGATCTTTTTGGAAATCAATCCCGCCGCATCCAACGCCATGTCGCGGAGCTGTTCGGCATCGAGGCGGAATCGCGGGCTGCGGGCCAGCAGATGGTTCGACGGATCCTTCTCCAACTTTTCAGCACTCACCACCCCCGACTGGCGGTAGGCCGCGGACGTCACCATCAGCCGGACCATGTGGCGGTAGTCCCACTTCGACGCGACGAATTCGGATGCAAGCCAGTCCAACAGCTCCGGGTGGCTCGGGCGCGCGCCCATGATTCCGAAATCGGCGCTGGTCTCGACGATGCCCGTTCCAAAAACATACGACCATGCGCGGTTCGTCGTCACGCGGGCGGGCAGGGGATTGGCCGGATCGTTCAACCATTTCGCCAAGCCGAGACGGTTCTTCGGCCCATCCGCCGGCATCGGAGGAAGTGCGGCGGGAGTGCCGGGGGCGACCTTTTCCCCCTTGTCGGAATAAACTCCGCGGGTGAGCACGTGAGCGAACGGCTCGTCTTTCGTCTCCTCCATCACCAGCGATATGGAACCATGCGAACGCAAGCCGGCTTGTTCGGATTTCAATGCATCCAGCCGGGTTTCCAACTGACGTGCCGGTTCATCGATGTTCGCCAGGTAGTATTTGAAAAGCAGCTCGTTTTGTTCCTTCGTGCGTTGGTCAGCGGGCATCGAGACAATCCCGCTGAGGCTGCTGGTTTGCGCCAGATTTTCGATCTCCTTCGCATCCAGAAGACGCCGGTAAAAGCGGAAATCCTGAAGCGCGACCTTGCCATCCAGCTTCGAGTCGCCGCCGTTCCTTGCTCCCAACTGCAAATGCACGGATGTCTCGATGTTGCCGCCAGCGCTGTTAGGATCGGTTTTGCCTTTGGCGTTTTTACCATCCACGTAGATCGTCATGGACTGGTGGCCCGAGATCCGGCCGTCGAAGGTCACCATCACGTGATGCCACTCGCCGGGCGTCAGCACGGCATCGTCGGTGATTTTGTTAGCCGCCTTGTCCCACGAGTCGATGACATGGGCGGCGGGCCTGCCGTTTTCGAGGTAAATGTCCCAGCCGCGGAACGATTCCGCAGGATTCATTCGGGCGACCACCGCTCCCGTGGGCGTCCCCTCAATGCGGATGAACCCGCCGTAGGTCACCCGGTCGCCTCGGGAGAAATTGCCGATGTCCCCGAGGTCCACGGGTGCGTCGCTGATGACCGGAGCCTTGTCCACTGGCGCGTCGATGCGTGAAAGCTCCGCCGGCCACTCGCGCGGTTGCCCGTCGATCAGCCCATGGACAGGGCCTTCCGTTTCGGTCAGCGGCAGGTGGATGGCGAGGGTGGAATCGATGTCGCGGGTTGGCGCGATGGTGGCCGTTTTCAACCAATTCTCAAAGTCTGGACGCGCGGCGGCAGTGCGGACTTCGGTTTGCTTTCCGATGCTGGAAATTTCCGCAGTCACCGCCGTCCAGCGTTCACGATCCTCCAGTGCGGGCACGAAGACATTCGGCGGATGATCCTCCTTGTTGCCATCGAGCGCGGTCATCGGCGTGTTCCGGAAGAATGCGGTTAGGGAATAGAATTCCTTCGTCGAAACGGGATCGAACTTGTGGTCATGACAGGCCGCACAACCGGTGGTGAGTCCCAGCCAGATGGCGGAGACCGTTTCCACGCGGTCCTTCGCATAGATGGCGTCGTATTCCTCGGGGATCGCTCCTCCCTCGCCGGAGGTCGCGAGGCAGCGGGAGAATCCGGTGGCCACGAGCTGGTCCAGCGTGCGGTCCGGCAGCATGTCTCCGGCGATCTGCTCGGTGGTGAACTGGTCCCACGGCATGTTCGCCTGGAACGCGCGGATCACCCAGTCCCGGTAAGGCCAGATCGCGCGGTAGTTGTCGATGTGGATGCCATGAGTGTCGGCGTAGCGGGCAGCATCCAGCCAGTGCCTGGCAAAATGCTCGGCGCAGGCGGGCGTGGCGAGCAGTTCGTCCGCCGCTGCCTCAGTAGCGGTCTGAGGATTTGCGGCATAGGATTTTTTGAAAACCTCGATCGCTTCGGACGCGGGCGGGAGTCCGGTTAGGTCGAAATGCAGACGGCGGTAAAAACGCGCCGCGTCGTCCGGTGGATTCGGCTTCAGTCCGGCTGTTTCAAGTTTCGCGGCAATGAAACGGTCGATGGGATTTGCGGACCCATCCTTGCCCGCTTCGGGGACTTCCGGCCGTTGCACCTGGACCAACGACCAATGCGGTTCGTAGTCAGCGCCTTGTTCGATCCAGCGCGTGATCATGGCGATTTCCTTCGGCTTCAGAACCTTGTGGCTCTTGGGCGGCGGCATGATCTCATCCGGATCGGCGGAGATGATGCGCTGGATCAAAGCCGACTCCATTGGCTGCCCTTTGAGGATCACCGTTCGGCCGTCGTCGCGGAGTGCGAAGGCATCGGCCACGCGGTCGAGCCGCAGCGGCGCTTTTTTCGGCTCTCGCGTGCCGGAGTCCGGGCCGTGGCAGTGATAACAATACTCCGAGAGTATCGGCTGGATGTGTCGGTTGAACGAAATTTTCTCAGGCAACGATACGGGAACCAGGGCAGGTGCCGCGAGTTCGCTGGCCGCCGCATGGGCCGTGGCGACCGGACGATCGCAACCCGTCAGCAGCAGGGCGGTGGCCGCCACCACGAGGGCGGTGAAATGGCGTTGTTTCGGGAAATTCACGGGAGAGGGTTTGAATCGGGACACAAGCAAGACGTCGCCCCAGCAGGGCACCTTTCAAAGGCGGCCTTCCCATCCACCTCCTCATTTCAGTAGGTAAAACGAAAAAGCCCGAGCGGTTGGACAGGCCAGCGGCTCGGGCTTTGGGGGAGAGGACCCGCGTCTTACCTCAGCTCGTCGTCCTCGTCGATGTTGTGGGTGAGGATGAACTGGAGGTCGTCCAGTCCGAGGTTCGACGCGAAGCCTTCATCGCCGAGCACGTTGGTGACGAGCTGGGTTTTCTGATGCTGAAGGATGCGGATCTTTTCCTCGACGGTGTCGCGGGTGAGCAGACGGTAGGCGATGACCTTGTTCTTCTGACCGATGCGGTGCGTGCGGTCGATGGCTTGGTTTTCGACGGCCGGGTTCCACCATGGATCGTAAAGGATGACATACGATGCCGAGGTGAGGTTGAGGCCGGCGCCACCCGCCTTGAGCGAGAGCATGAAGACGGACGGGTCCTTGGTCGTCTGGAAACGCTCGATCTCGCCTTTCCGGTCCTTGGTCTGGCCGGTGAGGTAGTTGTAGGGGCGGTTTTCCAGCTCGAGGCGCGCTTTGATCAGGTCGAGCATCGAGACGAACTGCGAGAAGACGAGGACCTTGTGGCCTTCCTCGTGGAGCTGGTCCAACAGATAGAAAAGCGATTCCATCTTCGCGGATTCCTCCTTGAGATACTTCGGATCGATGAGTCCCGGGTGACAGCAGATCTGGCGGAGGCGCATGAGGCCTTGCAGGATGGCGAAGGAATTCTTCTTCACCGCCTCGTCGGAATCGAGTCCTAACAAGGCTTTCTGGATGCGCTTGAGCTCGGCCTTGTAAAGGTCCACCTGGATGCCTTCCATCTTCGAGTAAACCTCTTCTTCCGTCCGCGGCGGAAGGTCCTGGGCGACCTGCAGCTTGGTGCGGCGGAGAAGGAACGGGCGAAGACGCGAGGCGAGGCGGGACTGGCTGAGCGGGTCCTTGCGTTTGTCGAAGCGCTTCTTGAAATACGCGCGGCTGCCAAGCACGCCGGGCATGGCGAAGGCCATCAGCGACCACATGTCGAGCAGGCGGTTTTCGATTGGCGTTCCCGTTAGGACCAGGCGGTTCTGGGAATCCAACTCGCGGGCGCACTTGGCGGCCTTGGAGTCCGGGTTCTTGATCTGCTGGCCTTCGTCAAGGATGGTGGTGAGCCATTTGATGCCGTTGAGCTCCTCGCCGCAGACGCGGAGCTGGGCGTAGTTGAGGACGAGGATGTCGATGTGGTTCTGGATGTAGTCCACATTGATGTCGTCGCGATTCTTGAGGATCTTGACCTTGAGCTGCGGGGTGAATTTTCCGGCTTCGCTGTACCAGACGTCCAGAACGGACTTCGGACAGACGACGAGCGCGGGCTTTTTCATGCCGCCGGTCTTGCGGTGTTCGTCAAACAGCCAGAGCAGATAGGTGAGGGACTGGATGGTTTTTCCAAGACCCATGTCGTCCGCCAGGATGCCGCCGAAGTTGTTGACGGAAAGATAGGCGAGGAACTTGAAGCCATCGACCTGATAGGGGCGGAGGGTGGCATTGAGTCCGTCCGGGAGGTCCGGGTTGACTTCGAGCTGGATGTCTCCGGCACGGTTCTTGATGCGTTCCCAGGCTTTCGGATCGAAGACCTCGGCCGCCTTCGGATCGGCAAGCTGGAGGGCGTGCATGCGGTGGGTTTCACCGGATAGGTCGAACGGATCGAGACCGAGGCGGGTAACGGCCTCGCGCTGGTCGGCGTCGAGCTTGATTTCAAGACGCATCCACGAGCCGTCGTCCATACGGACGTAGCCACCGCGAGCGGCGACGAGTTGGCGGATCTGTGCTTTCGATAGATTGACGCCTTGCACGTCGATGACGATGCGGAGGTCGAACCAGTCGATGTCCTGGCCGACGACTTCGAAGCGCACTGCGGCGGTGACGGGATCGGCGAGGATGGAACGGAGACGGAGATCGATATCGAGATCGATGTTTTCCGGCATCGCCTTGATCCATTCCGCGAATTTCTCGGGGAACTGCTTGGTGATGCGGGATTTGAAGGAAAGCAGCTTCTCGTCGTAGCTGAGGCCCATTTCATCGAGGATGGCGGGGACCGGATAGAGATCCTCACGGGCGAAACGCAGGAGCTGCTTGCCCTTGACGGGTTGTTGCTCGGCGAGTTCCCACCCTTCCTTGGTGAGGCGCTCGGTGCGGCGGCCCTTGGTCTCGATCGCGGTGACGTCGATGACGAGATGCTCGGTCTCGGCAGCGGTGAGGCCGGCGATGAGCTTCATTTCGAACTTTGGTTTCAGCTCCAGATCGACGACCCGCTTCTTGAGCGACTCGGGCAGCGAGGCACCGATCTTGCGGAGGAACTCGACGCCTTCGAGCGAATCGATGACGCGCTTCGGAATGAGGTAGCGCGGCATCACGTCGGTTTCCTCAAGCCAGCGTGGCGGGCCGGGGAAAACGGTCTCGTCGGACTGATAGAGCTCCTTGCGGCCTGGCAGCAGGCGGACGGAGTGGGAGACATTCTCTCCGGTGGCGGTGACGAGCTGAAGGGCGAAACTCTTCGCGTCATAAGGATCGTCCTCACAGACCCAGGCGAGGCGGTCCTCGACCACCTTGAATTCCTTTTCGTCAAGGTTGACGATGTATCCCCGGAGCGCGGGCTGGCGGAAGACGCGGTTCATGAAACGACAGGATTCCTCCTGATCGAAGTCGAGAGTGGTGTCGCCGTATTTGCGGAAAAAGGCGAGGTAATGCTCCCACAGCGTCTGGCTGGAGGCATCCATCAGAAGCGCGGCCTCGTGATGGAGCTGGACGTAGTTTTCGATGTCGTTCTTTTCGCGGAGCTGGATCCAGAGACCGTTCCGCTCCTCCTTCACTTCGATGCGGGCCTCGTTGATGGTGGCGACAAGGCGGAAAGCGACGTTGAGCGGTGCGTCCTGCGGCGGACGCTCGTTGACCTGCTCGATGCGGTCATACCAGGAAGCGACCTCGCGCTCCTGCTCCCAGTCCGCCATTTTTTTCTGCACGTGACCGAGGTCCGTGATGACGCTCATGAATTCCGGATAGGCGAGCTTCTTCTTGTAAAAGGCGTAGGCGATGTAGTTCCAGAATTCCAGGATGTCGCCGGGCGGCATCGGCCAGAGTTCCAGCGGCTCGTAAGTGGTGATTTCCCAGCGCGGCGTGATGCGGACCATGTCGTGGTCGTGGAGCTCGCCTTCGATCACATAGCGGCGGTAGCGTTTTTCGATTTTCGTGACGAAATCCGCCTCCTTGTCGTCGAGCTCGCGGCCGATTTTCTCCTCGATGATGTCGAGCACCGGCGTGTCGTCGAATTCGTTAGGCGACTCTGGCAGATCCTCGCCGCGGTGCATGCGCTCCATCATCGTCGCATACTGGCAGGCACCGGCGATCAGCTCGTCTTCGGCGGTGCAGGAGCCGAACCAGCGGTTGCCCTGAAGGCGCAGGCTGGTGCGGAAAACACCGGCCTCGTCCTCGACGCGGCCTTGGATGAAAAGGTGATTGCCGAAAATTTGTGTAACAGCCCCGTCTTTCTGAAGCATTTCTCCCCGTTTTCTGGCATCTTCCGGAAAACTGTTAAGGAAATTAAGAGTCGCTCTATCTGGATTCATCGCGTGTGAAGTGTGGAAAATACCCGGAAATGACCGCACAAAACATTCTGCCATGCCACGCATCGCCGGGACGCGAGCTTAAGCCACGAAAATGACGGCACGCAATAAAAACCTTGTGACCCCGGTTTTTCGGAAGCTGGCAGGTGAGGCCCGCCTAGGATTCGCCCGGGCAATCAGCGAACGGTTCGTTTCCCCGCCATCGCACGGATCGAAATTCCCAGTCCTCCGATCACAAACAGCGCCGGAAACCAGATCGAGTAGCCCGGTGCGAGCGAGTCCGGCTTGAGCACTGCGAAATCCGGATTCGAGGGATCCACCCGGCAGGTCGTCGCCTCGCCCGCCTTGTATTGCGCCGCGCGGCTTTCGATTTCCTCGCGTTTCGACGACCACGGACTGCCACGCAGCGTGAGGTGGTCGCCCGTGTGGCGCTCTCCCTTCCACTCGTAGCCGAAACTCAGGTCCTGCCGGTATTCGGTGGGAGAGTTCGTATCGTGGCGTTTTTCCTCCACTTCAGAGGCCAGAATGACACAGGCCACTTCCGGCCATTTCCGCATCTCGTAGGCGCGCAAAAAGCTGCGACCCATCAACCAGACGAAAAGCACGCCCAAAGCCGCGATACAGAGGCCGAGTCCAACTAAAAAGACGCGTCCTGCAAACGTCGGCGGGGGAACGTTCCGTTTTCCGTGGGAAATATCAACGTCAATGGTCACGCGGCAAGAGATGCGGCAACCGATCAAGGGACGCGACTCGAAATATCACAATTTTTCCTGCCGTTTTGCGTTTCCCGGGGTTAACTCTCAGCCATGCGCCGCAGCCACGTCTTTCTCATCCTTGGATTCGTGCTGGTTGCGTTTCTCGGCTACTGGCTGGCGGGAACCGCCGCCCCTCGCCAGGCCGTTCGGGAAAATCTGCCAAAAACGCCGGTCGAGCCGAAACGCACGGTGATCGCCGAGAAAGCCCCGATTTTCAAACGCGGCGACCGCGGGCCGACCTTGCGGGGAGATCCGGATGCTTCCAGAGCCGGCGCACTTTCCGGCCAGCGGACCCTCACTTTCAAGGACCAGTCCGCGCTTGAGGATTTCCTCAAAAGAATGGGAAACCGCGTTCGTCTGATGGACCGGCTCGATGCGTTGAACGCGCTGCAGGTCGGATTTTTCAACTACGATGACCTCGCCAGCCTGCTCGGCAGTGAGGAAGAGCAATCGTTCGTTTTTCCAGTGGACGTCCCGACGGACAGCGAGGGCAAGGCACAGGCCGGGGCCGTCGAACTCGGTGCGGATTTGCTGCAATGGCTCGGCGTCACGGGCGACAACTCCTCCTGGGGCAACGGTGTCCGCATCGCGGTGCTCGATACCGGGGTGCTCGCGAATCCGGCATTCCGCAGCGGCATTTCCTCCATTGATCTCCTCAATTCCGGCGGACAGATCACCTCGAACGGCCACGGCACGGCGGTCGCCTCCATGATCATCGGCACCAATCCTCTGACTCCCGGCGTCGCTCCCGGTGCATACATCGTCTCCATCCGCATCGCCAACGACCTCGGCCAGTCCGACAGTTTCCTGCTCGCGAAAGGCATCGTCGCGGCCGTCGATGCCGGCGCGCAGCTCATCAACATCTCGATGGGCAGCTTTGGCGACAGCGTGCTCGTTAGAAACGCCATCGAATACGCCCGCGCTTCAGGATCGCTCATCGTCGCCGCTTCTGGAAACAACGGCAGGGACCAGGTCACCTATCCGGCCGCCAATCCGGGAGTGATCGCCGTCGGAGCCGTGGATGCGGCGGGAAACCATCTCGATTTCTCAAACAGCGGCAGCCAACTCGCCATTTCGGCACCCGGCTTCGGCATCAACGCCGCGTGGCTCGCGGACCAGGCGGCGAGTGTCAGCGGCACCTCGTTCAGCAGCCCGATCGTGACCGGTGCCATCGCCGCCATCATGTCCCAGCCGGGGGCGAAAAAACTAACCGCCGCCCAGGCCGTCAACCTGCTGTTCTCCTATCTGAACGATGCCGGGCAGCCGGGCAACGATCCGCAGTACGGCGCGGGCATGCCGGACATCGGCCGCGTTTTGAATGCGAAGACCCGCGGGATCCATGATGCCGCCGTCGCCTCCCAGCGCATCGTCAACGGCCAGATCGAAGTGCTCGTCCAGAACCGCGGCACGGAAACTCTCGTCAACACCGCCGTGGACGTGTCCACTCCGGCAGGCATGATCTCCGCCAACATCACCTCGCTCGCACCCAATGCCGTCCAGACCATCCGCGTCCCCATCGCCCAGCAGAATCCGGCGAAACTCCGCTACGATTCACGGGTCCGCCTCTCAGGCGGCGTCAGGGATTCGAAACCTTCCAACGACCGCCGCGTTGACCAGTATGTTCCGGCGGGCAAGTAGCGCCGCCTGTTTGTTAGCGATGGCGTTCGCCCCGCTTTCCGCCGGTCCGCTGCGTGAAGCTCCCAATCCCTCCGCCACTCCCGCCAATCAACTCGTCGTCTCCGGCAATGCCTGCGGCCCCACCGCGCTCCTGAACTCCTTCCGCTTCGGAAATGTCGACTGGCAGCGCGCGCTCAACAACATCAAGGGCACCACCGACAAGGAACGCATCTATTGCCTCATCCGCGAGAGCGGCATGCGCCCCTCCCAGCATCTGGAAGGGCACACCCGCTGGTCGCGCAAGGGCGTGAACATCGCCGATCTCTGCGACATGGCGAACGAGACCACCCGCAGCCAGATGCTCCCGCTGGTCAGTCAGGAAGTGCTGTTTCTGAAAAAGGGCGAGACTCCAGAGAAGCTCCTCCAGCGGGTCCATCAACGCCTCAATGTTTCTCTATCAAAAGGTCTGCCGCCGCTCCTCAGCCTCCGCCGCTATGTCCGGCGGGGCGGTGAGTGGGTCGTGCTTGAGGCTCATTTCGTCACCCTGCTCAGCCTGCCGAAGAAGGTGGAAAAGGACGCCCGCTCGTTTCCTGTCACCTATGCCGATCCATGGGGCGGGAAAATCCGCAATGGCAGTATCGGCATCGCCGGCCGTCCGGTTCTATCCGATCCCTCCGGCGTTTCCCCCTGTCTCGAAGCCGTCTTTCCCGAGTCTTCGGTCGGAAAAAAACTCGTGCGCTCCGGTGAGCAAAGCACCCTCACTCTGGCAGCCGCCCTTGGCCGCTGGTGAAACGGGACTTCGATTGCTTTTTCCCCGATCCGGCGTTCATTCCCGCCCTAATTGCTGCTAATAGTTGGATTCAGGGAATTTTCCTCCTGTAAACTGCCAGAGCTCGCTATTCCACTCCATCCGTCCAATGACCAAGCACCTCCTGCTTTTCGCCGCCGTCGGACTCACCCTCGTCGGCAATGCCCGTGGCTATGGCAACGCCGGTCACCAGGTCATCGGCACCCTCGCCCAGCATTACCTCGTGGGCACCCGCGCCGAGAAAGAGGTGCTCGCACTGCTCAGAAAAGGCGAGGGCCTCGACCGCGCCGCCACTTGGGCGGACCGCGCGAAGCTCCCGGAAAAATACCTTTCTGACGAAATGAAAGACTTCGTCACCAACAATCCCGAGCACCACAGCTATCATTATTGCGACGTTCCGTTTCAGGAAAAAGCCTACCGCGAGGGCATCACCGGGACCAACAAGAACGACATCGTCCACACCCTGCGCGCCTGCATCGAGGTGTTGCAGAAACCGGAGGATAACAGCGCCAATCCCCTAAAAATTAACAAGCGAGTCGCTCTCATGCTGGTCGCCCATTTCATCGGGGATCTCCACCAGCCGCTTCACGTCGGATGTAGCTATATCGACGAAAAGGACCAATATGTGAACCCCGAAACCGGAGCCAAGGGCCAGCCGGACGCCGGTGCAAACTATTTCCACATCAAGACCCGCAGCGGCAGCCCGCTCCACGGCTACTGGGACACCGCCACTGTCAAATCCTCCCGCGACCAGGCCGGAGCCGAGGATTACTCCGTTTTCATCTCCAGGCATTCGCCACCCCAACCGGACTGGAACGCCACCGGCCCCGCCACCACCTGGCCCGAGCAATGGGCCAACGACACCCTCAGCCTCTCCAAACTCTGCTTCCAAGGCCTCGTCCCGCGCGACCGCTTCCTCGTCCCCAAGGATGAAGAACACGAGGAGCACTTCGAGTGGCTCGTCACCCTGCCGGACGACTACACCATCCGCTCGCGCGACATCGTGAATGTGGAACTCTCCAAAGCCGGCTACCGCCTCGCCGCCCTCCTCAAGGCCGTCTGGCCAGAGACCACGGCGGGAGCGAAGCCGGAGGAGAAAGCGGAGGAGAAAGCGGAGGAGAAAGCGGAGGAGAAAGCGGAGGAGAAAGCGGAGGAGAAAGCGGAGGACAAGAAATAGCGGCAAGGGCGGCGGCTTTGTTAGTCGTGACATCCCGGGACACTCCGGGCGATCAGTATTTACAACCAGTCCGTTACGGAATATCCGTTTCAGGGTGATGCTGCGGGGAGCTAGCTGATCTGGCAGCACGATCACGATTACGACACGCGGACGGTGGAGATTTTCATCATGCGGCTGCGTAAGAAGCTGGAGAGGGAGAATGCGGTGAGCCTGATTCAGACCGTGCGCGGGGTAGGATACCAAATGCTCGCGCCGGAATGAGACGCTGGCCGCTCAAGATCAAGGTGGGTGTCTATGCGGCCTTGCTTACGATGGTGACCCTGCTGCTAGACGTCGCCGCGTCTGCCCCTCCCTAGCCCGGAAATGAGCCAAATTGGCCTGCTTTCCCACCATTTTCCTGAAACTCCCCCCTGGACTGCCCTGTAGCAAGCGGCGCTCTGCGAGTGTCGATGCCCTTGAACCGCCATCTCCCCTGTCCGGGGAAATTTCCCTCGCCGCCCGTCCCCGCGATTCATTAGATGCCATCCACTTCATGGCTGATCGCAATCTCTCCTCCTTCATCTGGTCCGTCGCCGATCTCCTGCGCGGCGACTAAAAACAATCCGAATACGGCAAGGTCATCCTTCCGTTCTGCGTCCTCCGCCGCCTCGATTGCGTGCTGGAATCCACCAAGCTCGCCGTGCTGAAGGAAAAGGAGGTCCGCGACAAATCCGGCATCCATCCCGAGCCCTTCCTGCTCAAGAAATCCGGCCAGCTCTTCTACAACACCTCGCCGCTCGATCTGAAGAAGCTGATGGGCGATCAGGACCACATCGGCGAAAACCTCCGCGCCTACCTGCAGGCGTTCTCGCCCGCCGTGCGCGACATCTTCGAGAGCTTCGAGTTCCACACCCAGATCGACAAGCTCGCCAAGTCCGGGCTGCTCTACCAGGTCACGGAAAAATTCGCCAACATCGACCTCCACCGGCAGTTCGTCAGCAACGCGCAGATGGGGGCCGTCTTCGAAGAACTCATCCGGAAATTCGCCGAGCTTTCCAATGAGACCGCCGGGGAGCACTTCACCCCGCGCGAGGTCATCCGGCTGATGGTGAATCTACTTTTCATCGAGGATGACGAGGCGCTGACCAAGCCCGGCATCGTCCGCTCGCTTTACGATCCCACGGCCGGCACCGGCGGCATGCTCAGCGTGGCAGAAGAGCATCTTTCCGACATGAACAAGGACGCCCGCCTCGTCCTGTATGGCCAGGAGCTGAACCCGGAATCCTACGCCATCTGTAAGGCGGACATGCTCATCAAGGGCTAGGATAGAGCCTGTCCCAGAGACTCCAACCCCTTGTCGGACGGGGACTTGCGTCTGAAAAAAAGACGGCATGGGAGGCAAAAATGTCTCCCATGCCTGAAATTCGGGTCGTATAAATCGTT
>Ga0123337_10004413_pt1 | contig 14350 bp, 9 predicted proteins | sample frozenSSSSmetaG_FD_89792 | JGI IMG/M metagenome (GOLD analysis project Ga0123337, IMG submission 89792) | Glacier valley bacterial and archeal communities from Borup Fiord, Nunavut, Canada, to study Microbial Dark Matter (Phase II) -... | ecosystem: Environmental > Aquatic > Freshwater > Ice >... | reverse complement strand
TATAGATGCGCAGCCCGCCGCGTGCGACCAGCCGAGCGCCATCCAGCCCCTGCGCGTTCAAAAGCTGTTCGGCCTGCCCGCGTGCGAAGATCGAGAAATGCGGCGCGATCAGATTATAACGTTCGGTCAGCGGCGCGACGACGACTGGCTCCGACCCGGCGGACTCGGCTTCCGCTTGAGAGATTGCTCCACTCTCGACCATTTTTTGCAGGACAATCACCTGCCGCTGCCGCGCGATCTGCGGCGCATCCAGTGGATTCAACTGTGGATTTTGCGGGATAGCAGCGAGCATCGCGGCTTCACTGAGCGTCAACTCGCGGACCGATTTGCCAAAATAGACCTTGCTCGCGGCGTCGATCCCATACGCCAGATTGCCATAAAAATTCGTGTTCAGGTACAGTTCGAGGATTTGCGCCTTGCTATAGCGTCGCGAGATTTCACCCGCGAGGATCACTTCCTTGATTTTGCGGTCGATTTGTACGGAGGTGCGCTCTTCCGGCTCGATCAGCACATTCTTCACGAGTTGCTGCGTAATCGAGCTGCCGCCCTGCACCGCCTGCCGGGTCAGCGTCAACCACAGCGCGCGCGTGATGCCGCGCAGGTCGAAGCCGGGATTATCGAAAAAACTTTTGTCTTCGATGGCGACGGTCGCGCTAATGAGCGCCTTCGGCACATCCGCGATGCTGCTCCACTGGCGGTCGCCGGTGTTCGGGTCGATCACCTGATACAAAACGGTCTTCCCGGTGCGGTCGTAGAGCAGCGTCGTCTCGAACTGGTCACGCGCGCCAATGATCGCTTCCGGCGGCGGCAGGCTGCGCGCATAATACCAATATACGCCAACTCCGACAGCCGTGCCGCCGCCAACGACCAGCACGAGGAGACTCGCAACACTGGCGAGACCGCCGAAGAGCCATGCTGCGCGCCTGCGCGCCCGCTTCCGTTGCAAGGTCTGCCGCTTATCGCGGCGCTTCATTATAATTCGTGAAATTGCCATCGAACCTGCTCACCAACACTAGAAAGTGCTACAATGCGCGCAATTAGACCGCGCTGAGGCCGGATAGACAAGGATGTGCCGGGGTGGGTGATGCAATCAAACGCCTGCTAATCGTGGAAGACGATCTCTCGATCCGGGAGATGCTTCGGCGCAGCCTGACAAATGCCAATTTCGAGGTGGCTGCGGTTGGTGACGCGCCCGACGCGCTGCGCCATATTCAGCGCTTCGGCATCCCGCACCTCGTCATCCTTGATTTGGGACTGCCGACCATGAACGGCTTTGAACTCAGCAAGCGCCTTAAGAGTATGGGCGACATTCCGATTGTTTTCCTGACCGCGGAAGATGACGAAGATATTATCACGCGCGGTATTCAGGATTACGCGGAAGATTATCTGGTGAAGCCCGTCGGCGGGAAGGAACTGGCCGCGCGCATTCGGCGCATCCTCAGCCGACTTGGAGAGAATGCTTATACGCCGGGGACGCTGCTCAAGGTGGATGCGCGTGTATCGCTGGATGTCGCCAATATGCGAATAATAGTCGATCACGTTGCGGTCGTGCTGACCCCTATCGAGGCGCGCTTGTTATGGGTGTTGGTCAACAATGCGCCGCATGTGGTCCAAAACGACACGCTGCTGGAGCGCGTGTGGGGCTTCGATGGGATCGCCGCCGACGCGCTGCGCGTGAATATCTCGCGTCTGCGTCGCAAGTTTGTGCATCCCGAACAGATGCACGAATATATCCAGAATGAGCGCGGCATCGGCTATCGATTCGTGTTCCCGGAAAGCTGAAAGCGATGTCTGATAGCTCCTTCACGTCGCTCACCGCAGCGCTGCTCGTGGCACAGATGCCAAAGCAGTTTGCGCCAATCATTGCCGCTAATGTGCCGGATGACGCGGCTTCATCCGTGCTGCTCATGCGCGATGAGCAATGCGTTTCGGCGTGGGACCGCGAGGCTGCTTCCCAATCTGAAGGAGCGCTCGCGTTGTCGCTGTTTTCTCCTCGAAATGAACGTGTTCCAATCATTATCAAGAGCGTCACTGATCCGCGTCTAACGGCCAATGACCGCACGATCCTCGCCGCTAATGGCTGGAAGCGGATGCTGCTGCTGCCCGTCGCGGAGTGTGTGGGATGCAATACCTGGCTGCTACTCGCCCGTCGCAAAGGCCGCGCGTTCTCCGCGGGCGACATTCGCAAATGGGAAACGGTCTCCAATTTAACGTCTCTTGCCCTTATCAGACAACCGCACGAGGCACGCGCTCCGCGTGGGGTCATGCTTGACGCCATTCTGGAAGCGACCAACGACGCGATCCTGATGCTCGATTTGACTGGACAGGTGACAGTTGCGAACCTGCAATTCGAGGTGTTTTTCGGCATATCACGCTATTTACTGGTCGGCCATGTGCTCGATACCCTTATTGAAACCTTTCAATCATCCGCGTATTACTCTGGCGACTTGATTGTGCTTGTGCAGCGCTACCGGGACCAGTATTCGCGCGTCGAGGCGGGCGAATTTGGTTTGCGACTCCCGGAGCGGCGCACGCTTGTCTGGTATACGACGCCCGTTTTCGGCGCAAATGGCAGCGTTTCGGGGCGGTTGTTCGTCTTCCGTGACGCGACCAGCGAACGTGAGGCTGCACGCATTAAATCCGATTTCATGTCGCTCGTCTCGCACCAGTTGCGCACGCCGTTGACCGCGATCACAGGCTTTACAGAATTGATACTTGAAGGCGCAACCGGACCGATTGATCATGCGATTTATGAATATCTGACAATCATTCGAAAGGCGGCACTATCGCTGACGGCGAGTGTCAACGACGTGATCGACGTGACGCACCTCGAAGCGCAGCGGCTCGAAATGCGCCCGTGCCGCGTCGATCTCTATCAGGTCATCCCGTCGGCGGTACAGCCGCTACATATGCAGGTGGAGCAAAAAAAGCAGCGGCTCGATATGCAGATGGCGAGCGGGCTACCGAATGCGTGGGCAGACCCGCATCGCCTCGCGCAAGTCGTGAGCAACCTTGTTGAGAACGCGGTGCAGTTTACGCCCGAACAAGGGCGCATTACCGTCGAAGCACGCTACCTCGTCAGCAGCGACCCGCTCCCCGAACGTGCGCCGCCCGCGCTCATCCGACCGACACTCATGATCGCCGTTCACGATAACGGGATGGGCATCTCCGAGGCCGAACAGGAGCGCTTGTTCACCAGCTTTCACCGCACGCAGCAAACCATCGGCAAACAGCTTTCCGGGCTGGGGCTGGGGCTGTTTCTGGTGCGTTCACTGGTCGAGATGCAAGGCGGCACAGTCTGGGTACGCTCCGCGCCAGAGCAGGGTACATCGTTCTACTTTACAGTTCCTTCCGCATAGGCAGGTAAACACATGACGTACATCCTCATCGCTGAAGATGATCCATTCATTCAACTGTTGGTCACACGCAAATTGCAGGCGTCCGGGTACGAGGTGCGCGCGACCGCGTTCGGCGACGATGCGCTCAAAATCGCGGCGCGTGCGCGCCCCTTGATCATCCTGCTGGATGTCATGCTGCCGGATCGCAATGGGCTGGGCGTCTGCGCGCAGCTCAAAACCAGTTTCGGAGCCGATGCGCCGCCTGTGATTATTGTTTCCGCACGCGGGCAGAATGAAGACCTGCAAGCCGCGCGCGACGCGGGCGCGGATGACTATCTGGTCAAACCCTTTGCGCCCAACGAATTGCTGATGCGCGTACAAACCCTGCTGAACGTCTGATACCGCACTCATTGATATGGCGGGTCGGGCTTTGACCGAATCCCTACACAGCCGCGCGTGTAGTGGTACGTGGGACTGCCGAGAACGCCGACTCACTTCAACTCCAGAGCCTGTTATGGATTTCCTATATGTCAGTCCAGCAGGGTTCAAATTGGCTCACTTTCAACCTACTCAGTCTGTATTTGGCTCGCAGGTGTTCCTCTGCACATGTTAGTTCATGTGTTTTTTACGCCTGGTTTCCAAAGTGTATAGCAGGCTCTAGCAAACACATGTATCTGGTCTATAATTATTCGAGAGCAGCGGCTGCGAGCTTGTCACATTTTTGCCACGCTCGTCCGCTTTTGAGGGGTTTGCGATAATTGATAAATCGAAACTATGCCATCCTGGTTGTTATTGGGACGCTCTTTCTCACTATAATTCTGATACTTGCAACTCAATCCCAAACTCTCGATATTCAATACGGTGAGATACACACACGTTTTTCGGCGGAACGCCAATCTTTGTCTCTGACCAGTTGTGCAGTGTTTCGATGGCAAGTCACTGGTGGGGAAGGGCAATTTCTGGGGATTGAACAACCAATTGGTGAAAAGACCATCTGTAAACGCGGTGATATGCTTGGAACGCTCATTGTCTACAATCAGGCTGGTTTATGGGCGGAATATACAATCAGAGTTGGCGGCTTCGGACTGGCTCCCATTACAGGGATCATGCTGATCTTGTTGTTACTGGCCGCGCCCATCATTGGAACACTGGCAGCGAAGCGTAGAAACGGCCTTTTCCCACAACCAAAAGCGGTATTCAACCGGGTAACTGCGAACCTCCAGTCACTACAACGTTTCTATGTAGGCCTGACTGTGCGGCAGCCAAAACTTCGCCTGTTGTTCGCTGGATTGTTGTTGACGGCGGCAATGGCTTTGCTACAACTCGTATATCCGATTGTTCTAAAGGACTCTATCACTTCCTGGTTACTCTACTTCCTATACCTGTTTTTCGGAGTCATCTTACCTGGCTCGCTGGTAGTGTTGAATACAGTGAGCTGGCGAACAGATGTTGTTACATGGATTGGAATGGGGTGGGTCGTCGGACATGGTTTGGAACTTGTCTTCTTTTTGCTCGCCAAAACATTTCACATACCCATCCTTTCCCTGAGTTGGGTGGTCATCATCTATCTTATTACCTTCCTTAGAAAGAGTAATTGGGCGACAAAGATTGAACCGCTACAGCGTAATTGGTGGGCGGCGATTGCCTTATTGACTTTGTTTATCGTCGGCGGCTTCTTGTACATCGCCCTTAATATCCCGGAATTGTCTGCACGCCCGCCCTATATTTCAGACCCCTGGTTCCACATCAACAATGCACACGAGTTCCGAGATTTTCTCCCCACGCAAGACCCACGTCTTGCTGGTGAGCTATTCAATTATCATATGTTCAGTTACGCACCGGCGGCGGTTGCAAGCCTCGTTACCAACATCCCCATTGCTAACCTGGTGTCCCGTTACGCGGGCTTGAGTGCGGTATGGCTGTTGACGCTGCTGTTATTCAACACAGCGCGGAGTTTATGGCGTGGCAATGTCGCGGCTGCATTCATAACAGCAATTTTAATCGTCGCACCAATCGATTTCATTGGCCTTTTGTCTCCTAAACTGGCATTTGGCACGTTAGTCATGTTCTACGGCGTCGATGTCAGCACTTCAACGTTAGGGGGGTATATCTTCCTTGTCGGTATCCTTCTGCCATTACTATGGCTTCTCAAGAATGGGAAATTAGTGGATGGCTGGGTTATTGCCCTGCTTGCGTTTGGGGGAGCAGGCTCGAAAAGTATGTTTGGTCCGCTGCTCGTGGCTGGGGTCGCTGGCGTTGCGGGCTGGCAACTAGTTTTCCAGCGACGGTTCTCACTTCGCTCTTGGGCGGCACTGTTTATGATTGCGATTCCGGTTATCTTTGTTTCCATTCCACTTATATTCGGTCCCAGCAGCTATTCAGAGAGCATCAAGTGGGATTTCGCCACCTTTACTCCATCGACGCCTTTTTTCAGCACATTCATCACTCGATCTATACCTGATGGCGTTCTGCGCGCCGTGTGGTTGCCTGGCTTCGCGTTCCTGTTTTTGCTTGGCGCTGTGGTGACAACATGGCTCCACCGAAAGAGTGATTTTCAATATCTGCTCTTCGTCTGGATGTTGTTCTTCGCATCCATCATACCAGCGCTATTCATCGCTCTACTCGGCGCATCCCAACTCTTCTTCCTCTATTACGGGCTGGCGGTGCTTTCTACCCTCTCCGGCTATGGGTTAGTACGCATTCTCCTGTGGCTCGTTGCCAGTATCCGGCAGCAACGACCACGCCTTGTCATCTTTTGGGCTGCTTTTGTCATTATCAATATGATTCAAATTGGGTTTCCTACCACGGCTGAGAACTGGCGTTCGCTGGTTTATTCGATGAATGGCGGAGTCTTCATCCGAACTGTCAACTGGCTTGATATATACTCGCGGGAAAGCGTCGCGCTGAGCAGGGCTAAACCCATTACAGATTATGGGAATGGTGAAGTCTTTTCGCGGAGATATACACTCACGGATGAAATTAAAAATGGTCTGCTCTGGGCGCGCTTGAACTTGCCAAAATCCACCGTCTTTGCTGCGAATGTGCCGGAAGCATCGGTCCTCAGCGGTCTGAGTGAACACCGCGCATTCTTTGAAACGATGCTTTTCAGCCTTTACCGACACCGTACCTCAATGGCCGGAGCCTTGCAGTATTATCACGAGCGCTTCCAGATTCTAGAGGATTGGAAAGTCGGCACTCCTGATTTGATCGCTCGAATGAAAGCAGCCGGAATCTCGCATCTGTTTGTAGATAAAGTCAACGGGTATAGCGTCGCTGAACTGCCAGGTTTATCTGACCCGGTATATGTGAGCGAGGACTTCGTGATTTACGCGCTTCCGTAAGCGCACTCCCGCACCGGGCTCTACCGTTTATCCGTTGGCGATACAATAAATGGGACGGACGGCAGTGGACCAGCCAGAATTCGGCTCTGTGGATTGTAGCGGTCTGCTTCCGTTGGCCCGTTGGGTAAGATACTTTCTGGAAGCGTGGGCAGAAGATGTACCGTCCCATCCATCTCAATCTGGAAGGCGACCATTTGACTGTAATCATAACGTGTATAACCGGGAAGGTAGAAGCCGTGCATATCAAGGTGGTAGCCATTACCAGAAGGAGCTTCGTAATCCCGTTGAATGCCACCCCTTTGCCAGAGATAACGGCTGTAATCTTGTACATAGTAACTAAAGCCGAGGGGCGAGTCTCCGTCAAAAACATAAACGACCAACGTATCAGGAACAAGTCGGGGAGCAAGTTTGAGCATCCGATACGCAATCTCTTTCGTGTTGGCGTAGGTGACTTTCGGATTTATCATCCGTGAGGTTTGCGTGTGGAATGCACCTGCTGTAGAGATCATTACGAGTACGCCTACGATGCCGGCGAATAGTACCCGCGCGCGACGCTCGGAAAACCAACTGGCGAGCCAACCTATACCAACCGCCCACAGGATGGCCTGTGCAGGTGCTGCGATAAACTGAGTTCGGAACGATCCAACCAGGCCACCAATAGGCATAAAAAGGACGACAGCCAGTAGAATGAAGATCACCGCGCCACATGCGGCGAGGAGCATTTGACGGCGGAAGACAGGTTTTGTCGAACCAGAGAGCGCAACCCCACCTATGCTACAAACGAGTAGCACGCCCCCCACTGCCCAGCCTCGGAACTCCGACGCCGCAATGGTTAAATAAGAAAATGTCGGCGTTAGTTGTCGGAATATATTGCCAAGCAGTTCTTCTAAGTTTTGCTGATTCGAGGCGAGCGACTGTTGATAAACAGATGCTGAAAGGCGTTGAAACAAGAAATAGCGCGCTACAAGCAAAAAGATTGTTGCAACCCATGTGCTTACCCATACTCCAATGTGGGGACGCCGCCCGCGTTGCCCGAAGAACAGCAGCGCAGGAACGAAGAGCGCAACGGGGTAAACCGCCTCAACGATGAGCAGCGCACCACTCAGCGAAATGCACCCAAGTAGAAGCAGCAGACGGCTTTCACTCTGATAGGAACGTATATAGGTGTAGATAGCAAACAGGGTCAGGAATACAGCCAGGTTATAGGCGTGCATATAGACCGCGAGGAGGCGGGTCGGTTCGGACGGACACACGATGAACAACACTGCGGAAGCGAAAGCGAGTGTGTTGCTGCGCAAAAGCGACCTTACGATACCAAACAATAGTACGCTGCATAGCCATCGAAGGGCAGCAGCTATCCATAAAAAACCATCGATGGCCGACGTCAGGTGCGTTGCCAGAATCGCTACAACTGGAAGCGACGGTCGATTAAACAACCTGTCGTAGTTCAATATCGATTGTGGTCCATCCATTCCGTCATTCAGAACGTGAATTTCATCGCCACCCATCCAGAATTGCGATTGCATTGGAATGAAATATCCAAATATGACAAAAAGCAACAGCACTGTACAGATAGCAAGCATATAAAGCGCTCGTGGCGGACGCTGCATCATTTTCCGACCGTGGGGTCGGACCCACAGTAGGGTTGCAACGACTCCTACGATTAAGCCCGCAAGAGCCAGAACTGGTTCAAGATAGCGAGAAGAAATTAGTAGTATGGCAGCCAGTATTAAAGTAAGGAGGAAGGGAAAGTCACGCTGACGTATTAAATCCAAGCCAGCCGGCCATACAGATTGCAGCCGCTTAATTAAGAGTTTGGATAATGGCGCAAGTGGTTTGCTGATTAGCGGCAGATCACCAATGAGCGCGACGAAGAAGAGCAGCAATGCAGTGAGTAGCACCAGGGCAAGCGTCGCCAATCTGATGCTATTTGTCGTAAAGAACACGCGAATGGTCATGGCGGATCGTTGCGCGTTTCCCTTAGCATCGATCACACGCAGAGTACGCCAGATCGTCGTGGAAGGGCAGTATTCTTGCTGCCCGGAGGACGCGACTGGTACATCATCCAGAAAGACCTCACGCGCGTTCTGTACATTCCAGCGCACTGTTGTACACGCGCCGGGCAATATCATCCGATGCGCGGTGCTGAACGTGACTTGCGTCGTCTGCTCGTCTTTGGAGCGAATTGTGACAGGTTGACTGGAGAAATAGACCGGGACAATGATCGCAGCCGCCACGATGACGATGGCAGCCAGAATTGAGAGCAGGCGAACGCGACTGTTCAGCATGAGAGCGCTGGCGGCAAATTACAAACGCAGGGAGTCAAGGCAAAGCCGGGTGTGTTACGCTGTCGTGGATCGCTTCTACGATGGTGGTCTGTTCCGCTTCCGTCAGTTCGTAATAGAACGGCAGGCGGAGCAAGCGATCACTTAGCGCCTCTGTCACCGGGCAATCGTCCGGCTTACCCCCATACTGACGGCCAATAGCGGATAGATGCAGCGGCAAATAATGAAAGACACTGTAAATATCGCGCGCTTTGAGCTGGCTGATGAGCGCCTGCCGCGCTTCCAGTGACGGCATCAAAATGTAAAACATATGATAAGCCTGATCACAATATTCTGGAACAATCGGCAGCCGGATACCCGCTTGTTCGGACCAGCCGGAGAGTTGCTCCGCATAGAACTCCCAGATGCGACGGCGCTTTGCCTGAATCTTGTCGCGCGCTTCCAGTTGTGCATAGAGGAATCCGGCCAATATATCGGACGGAAGGTAGCTCGAACCTACGTCAACCCATGTATACTTATCAATCTGCCCCCGAAAAAAGAGGCTGCGGTTCGTACCTTTCTCGCGCAGGATTTCTGCCCGCTCGGAATACTGCTCATCGTTGATGACCAGCGCGCCGCCTTCGCCACACGAAAAATTCTTCGTCTCGTGAAAGCTCTGCGTCGCCATACGCCCGAACGTACCAAGCAGACGTCCTTTGTATGAACCGAATAGCCCGTGCGCGTTATCCTCGATAACCGGGATGTTGTGGCGATTGGCGATGTCCAGAATGGCGTCCATCTCGCATCCGACACCCGCATAGTGAACCACAACGATGGCTTTCGTTCGGCTCGTTATCAGGCTTTCCAGACGTTGCTCATCAATGTTCAACGTGTCGGGGCGAATGTCCGCGAATACGGGGCGCGCGCCACGTAAAACGAACGCATTTATCGTTGATACAAATGTAAATGAAGGTACGATGACTTCGTCACCGGGAGCGATGTTGAGCAATAGGGCCGTCATCTCAAGCGCATGAGTGCATGATGTAGTGAGCAGAACTTTGGGCACGCCCAGCGTCTGCTCCAAAAGCGTATGGCACTTCTTAGAAAATTCACCATCGCCTGAGATATGCCCATTCGCGATTGCCTGGGTCATATACTTCATCTCGTTCCCGACCATTGTAGGGCGGTTGAAAGGGATACGCATTGCTTACCTTGCACTCATGTGTTGAACCATTTATGATACCACAGAGATATGGACGTAGTAACGAATCCTAATCGTTGGTACAAATTTTGAGCCGCATAATTTCGTCCCTGCGTCACAACCACAATTTCCTTCGCACCTTCCGTTTGGAACCAAAGCAGTGCCTCATTGGTCAATTGAGAGCCAATGCCGCGTCCACGCGCGCTTTCGGTGACGGCGACTAATCCTATTTGTCCGGTCTGGTGTGCTTGATCGTAGTGGCAAGCGATATACCCCACCGGATGTTCATCCTGTGTGGCAACGAAAACTTGCTGCGCGTAGCCCTCGCAACTCCTGCGTATCCAGGTTGCATACAGCTCGTCACTCAGGTGAGCAGGGAAATTCGGATCAACGCTGAAGCGCGTGTCACGGTGCGATACCCTTGCGATTTGTTCCAGAGTGCTTACATCCTCTGCCCTGTACGGACGAACGCGAGCCACTTCCGACCCACCTCGCGGACGGATTTCTTCACTCAACTTTCGTGTGAAAGTCATTCGTATATCGACAAGGTGAAAGCCAGCCTGTTCAGCGGCCTGGGTACTCTCGTAGTCTTGTGCAGTACAAAGAAAGTACAGGCAGCGCACTTCCTGATGAGTACACCACTCATCAACGGCGCTGGCCTGTCGAGGGGTCAGGCGTTCGCCAATTACACGCCCAATTCTGAACTCGAAAAATTGCGTATCCCAGTCCAGTATCACTACTGATGAAGTGTCCATGCTCAGCGATCTTGTCTCTCAGTCTTGATCTGCTCCCGCACAATATAAGTCGGTCGATCCATCAAGCGGAAGTGCATTCGTGAAAGATATTCACCAATGACGCCGAGTGCGAAGAGTTGCACCCCCGAAAAAATTGCGACAATCGAAGCCAGAAAAGGGAAGCCGGGTACACTCCCGCCTTCAATCAGATAGCGCCCAATCACAAACAGGAAAATGCCGATCCCAAAGAGCGTGAAAGTAAAGCCGATGATGCTGGCAACTTGCAAGGGGCGCGAGCTATAACCCGTCAGCATATTGAAAGCATGAGTAATCAACTTCATAACGGTGTAATTGGACTGCCCGACTCGCCGCTGGTCATGTCGCACGGTCACGGCAACAAAACGTGTGGTTCCCCAGGTCAACAGCACATCCAGATTGATGTAAGGTCCTTGATGCACTGTAAATGCGTCGCGTAGTTCTGTGCGAAACGCACGGAAGGCGCTGATTTTCGTGGCAACATCTGCACCCATCGACGATTGAAGGACGAACTTTGTAATGAGGGAAGCGAGGTTGCGTAACAGGCCGTGTTGAAGCTGCGCGGGCGCACCATAGACCACATCACAATCTTCGCTTAACGCAGCAATCAGTAACGGAATTTGATCGGGTGGATGTTCGCCGTCGTCATCCATAGTAATGATGACCGGGTTTATAGCCGCCCGGATACCACACAGCAAGGCGTTGTGCTGTCCGTAATTGCGCATCAGATTGATGCCGCGTACCTCAGGATATTGTCCGGCGAGATCGCGTATGACAGGCCAGCTTCGATCCGGGCTACCGTCATTCACTAAAATCACTTCATAATTGTACTTGAGGCTTTTCAGAGTGCTGGTTAGCGAATTGATCAAGAAAGGTAAATTTTGTTCAGCCTTATAAACAGGGATGACAACTGAGAGGGACATATCATTGTGATTTGCTGGGAAAGTTTGCTCCACATCACCTCCGTGTTATCGGACCGGGGAAACCTCAAATTGTCTATACTCATTATGAACAATACGCTTTTGCCTGCGACTCACTGATGCAGATATTATCACGAACTGGCATAAAAGCATCTTGCGTCGGGGCGTTCAGAGTCCGACAAATTTTGCATGTAGACAAACGTGTCGAACTCTGAAGTCCAGGCGCGAGGAGCGTCACCCGGCAATCCTTGACGTGGAGGACGCTAAGTTCAGGAACGTTTTAGCGCGGGATGGAGGCGGCGCTGTGCTGTCGATCAACTGCTCTGGATGATAGAAAGTACCGGATGCGGGAGAGACGTGAAGGGATGCTGGCAAACTGCGTTGTAAAAGGATGCTGCGATCCACCTGATAATCGAAGATAACCACCTGATCATAAGTGCGTCGTGCAACGCGCGTCTTGCCATAAAAAAGCTGAACTCCCTGATCGTCGAACTGGCAAGTGGTCCAGTAGTTTGTTGTCTCGATGTTATCGGCAGGCACACAAAAATTGACACCAAGCAAATTATCGTAGTCGCGGTAGATATACTTCAACGCATCACCGATGCCCGCATTGAGTCGATATGAAGTGTCGCGCGCCTCCAATTCAGGGCTGATCAGGATGAAAATGGCGGTTGCTTTTTGGAGGCGAGGAATTGCCTTGACAATGCGTGATTCAGCCTCGACTCGCTCATATGAGAAATCTACCGCCTCTTTATGCTGGATGAGGACACTATAAAAGGCGACTCCGACAGAAAGCGCGACCATCGCGGAAAAAGTCAGCTTTTGATGCTGTCTGGCGAAGGAACTCACCAGCCAAAAAATCGCAACGACGGCCAGCGCCCCACCGAACCCGGAAAGATAGAACACGCGCCAGGTATCGAAGCGGGCTGATGTAATAGTATATGGTAAAAAATTCAAGCCGATAAAGACCAATCCGATAGTGAGCATCACGAGGTAAGGCCGAAACGAAACCCGGACGGTCCGCTCTGTGTTTTCTCGAAAGGATCGCCACAGTCTATATGCAAGCAGACCGCTCGCGATACCTATCCCGGTAGCAAGAGGAGCCAGCCATGAGGTAGCGCTAATCTGCTTCAAAGCGAGTTTCCAGCCGTCGAAGAAATGCGCTCTGTACGCTCCAAATAAACTCCGTAAAATGTTCTGTACAGGGTCAGATAGATCGAGGATCGAGGCTTGATAAGTTGCAGTGCTACGGGTCACGAAAACCGCGCGTAATACGAGCAGAAACAGGGGTATAGGGACGACAAGCCACGCAGTCGTCAGGGCGATCAGTTTGCGAGAAATCCGCCTCTCCAACAGCAAAATCAGCAGCGGCGTGGCAAATAATAGAGGATAGTACGATTCATAGATGCCGAGCAGCAGGATCAGAGATAACCACATGCCCAAAACACATAGCACCGCAACCCAGGTCTGCCTGAAACCTTTCCATAGCAAAACGAGCAAATAGAGCGCAATCATATACAGGCCGGTCGTGGCGTGAATATTTAAGCCTCGAAAATTCATGATGCCGCGATCTGCTGGAAAGATAACAAACAACAGGGCTACCGCAAAGGCAAAAATGCCATTCCGGGGGAACAACACGCGCATCAGGAAATAGGCGATTATCCCTTTCAAGGCGAGGAATATAATCAATAGAATATGGAGGCCAATAGATGTGTCGGGCGAGATGGCGTAAGCAACGTAGAACCAAACATATGTGAAAGGGCGCAGTGCCTGGTCAGGCTCAACATCGAATACATTCAAGCCTCGGTCTGCTCTCGCAAGATACCCCCATTCTTCAGCAATGGGTCTGTTCTGGAATCCAAAAGGAAGCCAGAGGGCGAAAACCAGCCCTATCAATGCTACACAAACAACTAGACATCGGCGGTAGTTTGGTTTCTCTGCGGAGTTTTGCATCCAAGCGCCTATTGATATACTGAAGCGTTTTGATTGGACATAAGAGAGTAGAATATCATACCATTACTGTTAGTTGAGCGGGGTTGCAGTATTGCGCGCCAGCCCGTTCACCGATGTTCGCCGCAGGGAAGATGACCTTCAGCAGATTCCCAGCGTATCCACAACGAAAAAAAGCCGATGATTGCGGATGAAAAAAGCGGTTCGATTTACGTACCTCAAAATGGCCTCGGTGGGCTTGATTACCAAAAGAAACCTCCCATCAGGCATCAATTACCGTGATAAACGATAGCGTAAAGTATTGAGCGAGATCACCCCGGTTCTGCATTCCGTCAGAAATTCGATAACCAACACCTTAGGGTTCAAATTGGCTCATTTTTAAACCATTCGGTCGGTATTTGGCTCGTAGGTGTTCCTCTGCACATGCTAGTTCACGTGGCTTTTACGCTTGGTTTCCAAAGTGTATAACAGGCTCTACACCAGTGGAAGTTGTGAACTCGATGCGTGGGGTAGTAAACGAAAAAGGTGCAAACCAGAAGGCTTGCACCCAGTACGGAGTCGACGGG
>Ga0123337_10004412_pt1 | contig 14355 bp, 10 predicted proteins | sample frozenSSSSmetaG_FD_89792 | JGI IMG/M metagenome (GOLD analysis project Ga0123337, IMG submission 89792) | Glacier valley bacterial and archeal communities from Borup Fiord, Nunavut, Canada, to study Microbial Dark Matter (Phase II) -... | ecosystem: Environmental > Aquatic > Freshwater > Ice >... | reverse complement strand
TGCTGCTCGACACCGTCGACGTCGCCCAGCTCGAGCAAGACGTCGATCGCGAGCTCGCGCAGTTGGATGTGGTTGTGGCTGACGCAGCCGAGGGCGAGTTGTCGCTCGCCCGCCTCGAGCCAGGCGATCCGGGCGTCGCGGTCGGTCTCGACGAGCGCGCACACGCCGTGGATCCAGGGGCCGATGTGGCCCATGCCGTGCTCGCGACACACGGTGATCGCCGCCTGCGATAGCTCTCGCGCGCGCTTCCGGTCGCCGCATCGCAGTGAGAGCACGGCGGCGACGCCTTGGATCTGGGCCTCGAAACGCTTGGCCCCGAGTGCCCGCGCCAGGCGAAGCGCCTCGGCGTTCTCGCGCTCGGCTTCGTCCAGCCGTCCGCCGATCAACCCGCCGGCCCAGCAGACGAGCGTGCGTGCCATCAGCTCGGCGCGCGGCTGCGAGGCACGGACGGCGAGCTCGATCGCCTCGTGCCCGACGGCGACCGACGCGGCGATCTCGGCCAGGTGGATCGCGGTCCAGCCGATCATCGACAGGTTCGCGACCTCGAGCTTGCCGAAGCCGTGCTCGCGGGCAAGCGCGACGCACTCGCGGAACTGCTGGTTGGCCGAGCGCATCCGGCCCTGCAGGTAGTAGCCGTCGCCGAGCCCACCCAGGGCCGCTGCCTCGGCCTGCAGGGAGGCCGCGTCGCGTGCGTGCTGCAGCGCGAGCCCGTGCTCGCGCACGCAGTCGGCGTCGCGGCCGAGCGGGAAGAGAAGGTTGCCGCGCAGGTGGTGCAGGCGCGACAGCTCCAGCGGCAAGACTGCCTCTGTTGCGAGCGGCTGGGCTTCGTCGAGCGCGGCGAGGCCCTCGGCGATGCGGTCATTCAGACGCATTCCCGCGGCCATCGCGATCAGCGCCTGCGCGCGCCCGCCCGGAGTCGACGCGGCCGCCAGCGCTGCCCGCGCCGCCTCGATCGCATCGCTCGACCGGCCGATCTCGACAAGGAGGCGACCGCGCGCCATGAGGAGGGCGAAGCGGGTTTCCTGGGCCACTGCGAGGGCGAGACCGCGCTCGACCAGAGTCAGCGCCGCCCCGTGGCGAAACTGCTCGGTGAGGGCGGCACTGGCATCGAGGTAGGCGGACGCGGCGCGCGGATCGTCGGCGCGGTCGAAGTGCTCGGCGGCGAGCACGACGTCGCGGGACGCGAACCATTCGGCGGCACGCGCATGCAGGGCGCGCCGGCGCTTGTGCAGCAGCGAGGCATAGGCGCCGTCGCGGATCAGCGCATGGCAGAACATCAGCTCGCCGCCGTCGACACGGACCAGGAAACCCTCGATCAGCGACCGGCAGTCGTAGCCCGGCCGGTCGATGAGGTGGCGCAGCGCCTCGAGCGTGTAGCGCTGGCCGAAGACGGACGCGGCCTGGAGCGCGGCCTTGTCGTCGGCGGCCAGGCGATCCATGCGGGTGTGGATCAGCGCCTGGATCGAGCCCGGCAAGCTCGTCTGCGCGGCGGCGCCGGCGTCGAGCAGCAGCTGCAGCAGGAAGAGCGGATTGCCCTCGGCACGCTCGACGCAGCTGGCGACGAGCGCGGCGGGCATCGTCGACGAGAGCGCGGCGAGCCGGTGCGCGTCGTCGACGGCGAGCGGGCCGAGGTCGATGCCGATCAGCGGCGCGCCATGCAGCGTCGTGCGCCATGCGCCCGCGCTCGGGTCACCGGCGAAGCGCGTCGTCATCACCAGCAGCACCGGCTGCTTCGTGGCCAGCACGGCGAGCGCAGCCAGCCGTTCGAGCGTCCAGGGATCGGCCCAGTGGATGTCCTCGACCACGAGCAGCAGCGGCGCCGCCGCGCCGACCGCGGCGACGACCTCGCAGAGCGCATGCAGCGATCCCTGCTCGCGCGCCGTTGTGCTCATCGCCGCGGCGAGGGCGCGCAGCTCGACCGGCGGTGCGACGTCTAGCAGGTCGTGCAGGAAGAGCTGCCGCTCGAGGGCCATCGCCCCGGACGCGAAGGCGCGCTCGATCGCCAACCGTCGTGCGGCCTCGTCGGATGCACCATCGACGCCGAGCATGCCGCGTGCGAGGCTGCGCACTGCGTCGCGGCCGGTTTCAGCGCCGAAGTCGAGCACCGGCGCGGCGTGACATGCGAATCCGAGGTTGCTCGCCGTCGCGATGAACTCGGCGACGAGACGCGATTTGCCGACCCCTGGATCGCCCCGGACGATGACGACCCGGCTGCGTCGGCGCTGTACGCAGGCCTCCGCCATCGCCCGGAAATCGCGCAGCTCCTCGTCGCGCCCGACAAGGGCGGAGGCATCGCGCCGCGTCGCTTGGCGCGCACCGCGGATCCGGTGGGCGACGAGGCCTTGCTCCTTGCCCTTCAGCGCGAGCGGGTCCGTCGCTTCTCCATCGAAGGCCTCGGACACCTGTTGCCACGTCGACGCGTCGACGACGATCGCGGACGCGGCCGCGGCGCTGCGCAGGCGCGCTGCGGTGTTGACGGCGTCGCCGGTGAGCGCGAAGTCACCGGCCCGGGCATCGCTGCGTCGCGCCACGACCAGCCCGGTGGCGATGCCGGTGTGCATCGCCAGGTTCCTGGCGAAGGCGGGGTCGAGCGTGGCGAGATAGGCGTCGACCACGCGATGCAGCTCGAGCGCCGCCTCGACGGCACGGACGGAGTCGTCGCGGCGTGCAACCGGGACGCCGAACAAGGCCATGATCTCGTCGCCGACGAACTGGTTGACGGTCCCGCCGTGGCGTTCGATGGCGCCGCTGGCCTCCGACTTGATCCGGGCCATCAGCGCCTCGACGTCTTCCGGATCGAACGCCTCGTTCAGTGCCGTGTAGCCGCTCAGGTCGCAGAACATCACCGTAGCCTGGCGTCGTTCGCCGTCGTCGGCGACGAACGAGACGGAGGCGGCACCTGCCGCGACGTCCTTGCCGCAACCGGTGCAGAAGCGCTGACCGTCCACCACCGGGGCGCCGCATCGAGGGCAGGCCGTGCCGACGGGCGCGCCGCAGGCGGCGCAGAACCGGGCGCCGGCTGGAACGTCGGCCTGGCAACGAACGCAGATCATCGCTGTCCGAACAGTTGCGAGACGCCATCATGGCCCGTCGGGCGGCGCGCTGGCAAGCGCTTCCCCGGGGTCGCCTTGCAGGCGCCTGACGCTCGGCATACAATCGTCGGCTTTCCCGGGTCCGCGCCTTTCGAAAAAGCTCGGTGCGGGGCCGGCACATAGGGGACGACCTGCAGCGGTTGTGCAGCTCTCCCGTCGGGGGCTTCGCCCGCCGGCATCCCGTCTATCTGGTCTTCAGAGGCGTCGTTCGCCTCGCAACGAATCGAGTTCCATGCCCACGATCAACCAGCTCGTTCGCCACGGCCGCGAGACCGAGACCGTCAAGTCCAAGTCGCCGGCCCTCCAGGGCGGCCCGCAGCGTCGCGGTGTCTGCACGCGCGTCTACACGACGACGCCGAAGAAGCCGAACTCGGCGCTCCGCAAGGTCGCGAAGGTGCGCCTGACGAATGGCTTCGAGATCATCTCGTACATCGGCGGCGAGGGGCACAACCTGCAGGAGCACAGCGTTGTGCTCGTGCGCGGCGGCCGGGTCAAGGATTTGCCGGGTGTGCGTTACCACATCGTTCGCGGATCGCTCGATCTGCAGGGCGTCAAGGATCGCAAGCAGTCCCGCTCGAAGTACGGCGCCAAGCGCCCGAAGAAGGCGTAGGAGTCGCGCGAATGGAGCCGGCTTCGGGGCCGGCTGTTCGAGTAAGTGAAGGGTCTTGTGGCTCTTCGAGGCACGGGCGTCGTCCGAGGCCAACTGAAGCAAAAAAGGAAGTGCAATGCCGCGTCGTCGCGAAGTCCCCAAGCGGGACATCCTCCCCGATCCGAAGTTCGGCTCGGTCGATCTCTCCAAGTTCATGAACGTGATCATGGAGTCGGGCAAAAAGGCCGTCGCCGAACGCATCATCTACGGTGCGCTCGACCAGGTCGAGAAGAAATCCGGCAAGGATCCGCTCGAGATCTTCATCGTCGCGTTGAACAACATCAAGCCGATGGTCGAAGTGAAGTCGCGCCGCGTCGGCGGTGCCAACTACCAGGTGCCGGTGGAAGTGCGGCCGGTGCGCCGGGTTGCCCTGGCGATGCGCTGGCTGAAGGAATCGGCGAGGAAGCGCGGCGAGAAGTCGATGGCGCAGCGGCTCGCGAACGAGCTGCTCGAGGCCGTCGAGGGCCGCGGTGGTGCGATGAAGAAGCGCGACGAAGTGCACCGCATGGCCGAGGCCAACAAGGCGTTCTCGCACTTCCGCTTCTAAGAAGGAGCGCATGAAGCTGCTGCGCGACCGGATCTTGCGATTGCGGCGCTCACCGTACTGAAGTGCGGCTCCGCTACTCTTCGCAATCCCCGGCCCCCGCTACGCTTTTCGCACCCCTTCTACGGCCGCAAACCGGCCCCATTTAAGAATCTCCGCACTGGAGCTGAACATGTCCCGCAAGACCCCCATCGAGAGATACCGGAACATCGGTATCTCGGCCCACATCGACGCCGGCAAGACGACGACGACCGAGCGCATCCTGTTCTACACGGGCGTCAATCACAAGATCGGCGAAGTGCACGACGGCGCCGCGACGATGGACTGGATGGAGCAGGAACAGGAGCGCGGCATCACGATCACGTCGGCCGCGACGACCTGCTTCTGGAAGGGCATGGACTTCTCGCATGCCGAGCACCGCATCAACATCATCGACACGCCGGGCCACGTCGACTTCACGATCGAGGTCGAGCGCTCGATGCGTGTGCTCGACGGTGCCGTGATGGTGTACGACTCGGTGGGCGGCGTGCAGCCGCAGTCCGAGACCGTCTGGCGCCAGGCCAACAAGTACAAGGTGCCGCGCCTGGCATTCGTCAACAAGATGGACCGGGTCGGCGCCGACTTCCTGCGCGTGCGCCAGATGATGATCGACCGGCTGAAGGCCAATCCGGTGGTGATTACGCTGCCGATCGGGGCGGAAGACAGCTTCAAGGGCGTGGTCGACCTGGTCAAGATGAAGGCGATCTACTGGGACGACGCGTCCCAGGGCATGAAGTTCAGCTACGAGGAGATTCCTGCGGAGCTGCGGGCCGAGGCCGAGAAGTGGCGCGAGAAGATGGTCGAGGCGGCCGCCGAGGCCACCGAGGAGCTGATGAACAAGTATCTCGACTCGGGCGAGTTGAGTGAGGAAGAGATCACTGCCGGCATCCGCTTGCGCACGATCGCCGGTGAGATCCACCCGATGCTCTGCGGCAGCGCGTTCAAGAACAAGGGCGTGCAGCGCATGCTCGACGCCGTCATCGACTTCATGCCGTCGCCGGTCGACATTCCTCCGGTGCCGGGCACCGACGACGACGACAAGCCAGTGACGCGGCGCCGTGCCGACGACGAGAAGTTTTCGGCCCTCGCCTTCAAGCTGATGACTGACCCGTATGTCGGCCAGCTCACGTTCGTGCGCGTCTACTCGGGCATCCTGAAGTCGGGCGACTCGGTCTATAACCCGATCCGGGGCAAGAAGGAGCGAATCGGCCGGATCCTGCAGATGCACGCCAACCAGCGCGAGGAGATCAAGGAGATCCTGGCCGGCGACATCGCTGCCTGCGTGGGGCTGAAGGACGTCACGACCGGCGAGACCTTGTGCGATCCGTCCTCGATCATCACGCTCGAGAAGATGGTGTTCCCGGAGCCGGTGATTTCGCAGGCGGTCGAGCCGAAGACCAAGGCCGACCAGGAGAAGATGGGGATCGCCCTCGGCCGTCTGGCCCAGGAAGATCCGTCGTTCCGCGTCAAGACCGACGAGGAGTCGGGCCAGACCATCATCTCGGGCATGGGCGAGCTCCACCTGGAAATCATCGTCGACCGCATGCGGCGCGAGTTCGGTGTCGAGGCCAACGTCGGCAAGCCCCAGGTCGCCTACCGCGAGACCATTCGCAAGCCGGTGGTCGACGTCGAAGGCAAGTTCGTGCGCCAGTCGGGTGGCAAGGGCCAGTACGGTCACGTCGTCTTCAAGATCGAGCCGCAGGAGCCGGGCAAGGGCTTCGAGTTCGTCGACGCGATCAAGGGCGGCGTCGTGCCGCGCGAGTTCATCCCCGCCGTGAAGAAGGGCGTGGAGGACTCGCTGCCGAACGGCGTGCTCGCCGGCTATCCGGTCGTCGACGTCAAGGTCACGCTCACCTTCGGCTCATATCACGAGGTCGACTCGAACGAGAACGCGTTCAAGATGGCCGCGTCGTTCGGCTTCAAGGACGGCTGCCGCAAGGCCTCGCCGGTGATCCTGGAGCCGATGATGGCCGTCGAGGTCGAGACGCCCGAGGACTTCGCCGGCAACGTGATGGGCGACCTGTCGTCACGTCGCGGCATGGTCCAGGGCATGGACGACATGGTCGGCGGCGGCAAGATCATCAAGGCCGAGGTGCCGCTCTCGGAGATGTTCGGCTACTCGACGACCCTGCGCTCGATGTCGCAGGGCCGGGCGACGTACTCGATGGAATTCAAGCACTACAGCGAAGCGCCGAAGAACGTCGCCGACGCGATCGTGACGTCGCGAGGCAGCGTCACCGCCGGCCGCGCAACATAAACAGGACATCGGGCATCGTTTCGCGAGCCCTTCAAGGATATTTTTTCGGAGACTCTGTATGGCTAAGTCTAAATTCGAGCGGACCAAGCCGCACGTCAACGTCGGGACGATTGGTCACGTGGATCATGGCAAGACCACGTTGACGGCGGCGTTGACCTCTGTGCTGAGCAAGTTGTATGGCGGCGAGGCCAAGGCCTACGACCAGATCGACGCTGCTCCTGAGGAGAAGGCGCGCGGCATCACCATCAACACTGCCCACGTCGAGTACGAGACCAAGAACCGGCACTACGCTCACGTCGACTGCCCGGGTCACGCCGACTACGTCAAGAACATGATCACCGGTGCGGCCCAGATGGACGGCGCCATTCTTGTGGTCAGCGCAGCCGACGGCCCCATGCCCCAGACCCGCGAGCACATCCTGCTCGCGCGTCAGGTCGGGGTGCCGTACATCATCGTCTACATGAACAAGTGCGACATGGTCGACGACGCCGAGCTCCTCGAGCTCGTCGAGATGGAAGTGCGCGAGCTCCTCGACAAGTACGAATTCCCCGGTGATGCCACCCCCATCATTCACGGAAGCGCCAAGCTCGCCCTCGAAGGCGACAAGAGCGAGCTCGGCGAAGGCTCGATCCTCAAGCTCGCCGAGGCCTTGGACACCTACATCCCCCAGCCCGAGCGGGCCATCGACGGAGCGTTCCTGATGCCTGTCGAAGACGTCTTCTCCATCTCCGGGCGCGGCACCGTCGTGACCGGCCGGGTCGAGCGCGGCGTGCTCAAGGTCGGCGAGGAAATCGAGATCGTCGGCATCACCCCGACGCAAAAGACCACCTGCACCGGCGTCGAGATGTTCAGAAAGCTGCTCGATCAAGGCCAGGCGGGCGACAACGTCGGCATCCTGCTGCGCGGCACCAAGAGAGAAGACGTCCAGCGCGGTCAAGTCCTGTGCAAGCCGGGCAGCGTCAAGCCGCACACCCACTTCACGGCCGAGATCTACGTCCTCAGCAAAGAAGAGGGCGGCCGGCACACGCCGTTCTTCAACAACTACCGTCCCCAGTTCTACTTCCGCACGACCGACGTGACGGGCGCAGTGGAGCTGGCCAAGGACAAGGAGATGGTCATGCCGGGCGACAACGTCAGCATCACCGTCAAGCTCATCAACCCCATCGCCATGGAAGAAGGACTGCGCTTCGCCATCCGTGAAGGCGGCAGAACCGTCGGCGCAGGAGTCGTGGCCAAGATCCTCGAATAAGGAACAGTCAAAAGGGGCGTAGCTCAATTGGCAGAGCGCTGGTCTCCAAAACCAGAGGTTGGGGGTTCGATGCCCTCCGCCCCTGCCAACGGCAGGTTCGAGGCGTAGACAGCAAGACAGAAGACACCCGCCGCGGCGACTGACAGCACGTCCCGGCAGCGATCACATATGGCCAATCCCACCGCAACTCCCGTCGAGACGGTCACGACCGGCGCCGACAAGGCGAAGCTCGCTGCCGCGGCAGCGCTCGTCGCCGTGGCTGTCGTCGTGTTCTATGCGCTCGGCCAGCAGGATCTCTGGCTGCGCGTGGCCGCGCTTCTGGTGCTGATGATCGTCGCCGTCGCGACGTTCTTCACCTCCGAGCCCGGCAAGCAACTCATCGCCTACGGACAGGATTCGATCCGCGAGGTCAAGAAGGTCGTCTGGCCGACGCGCAAGGAAGCGCTGCAGATGACCGGCTACGTGTTCGCCTTCGTCGTCGTCATGGCCCTGTTCCTCTGGTTCACCGACAAGACGCTCGAGTGGTTGCTCTACGACCTCGTTCTCGGCTGGAAGCGCTAAGGAGCATCACATGACTGCATCGAGCGAAGCCGCCGTCACCCCCGAATCGTTCGCCGCGAGCCCCGGCAAGCGCTGGTACGTCGTGCACGCGTATTCGGGCATGGAAAAGGCCGTGGAGCGTAATCTCCGCGAGCGGATCGACCGCTCGGAGATGAAGGAAAAGTTCGGCCGCATCCTGGTGCCGATGGAAGAGGTCGTCGAGCTCAAGAACGGCAAGAAGTCGGTCAGTGAGCGACGCTTCTTCCCGGGCTACGTGCTGGTCGAAATGGAGATGGGCGACGACTCCTGGCACCTCGTGAAGCACACGAGCAAGGTGACGGGCTTCGTCGGCGGCGCCAAGACGCGGCCGTCGCCGATCTCGGAAGCCGAAGTGCTCAAGATCGTCTCGCAGATGCAGGAAGGCGTGGAAAAACCGCGCCCGAAGGTGCAGTGGGAAGTGGGCGAACTGGTCCGCATCAAGGAAGGCCCGTTCACCGACTTCAACGGCTCGGTCGAGGACGTCAACTACGACAAGTCCAAGGTCCGCGTCGCGGTCACCATCTTCGGCCGCGCCACGCCGGTCGAACTCGACTTCGCGCAGGTCGAAAAAGTCTGATTCCCCGGCGGGAGACGGACGCCACCCGGCGTCTCCCGCAGTTCGTTTTTTTCCGGGAGCAAGACGAGGAGCCGAGCAGGTTCTCCCTGCAACGCGTTCGAACTCGACAAGGGATATTCATGGCAAAGAAAATCGTAGGCTTCATCAAGCTGCAAGTGCCGGCCGGCAAGGCCAATCCTTCGCCGCCGATCGGCCCGGCGCTCGGCCAGCGCGGACTCAACATCATGGAGTTCTGCAAGGCCTTCAACGCGCAGACCTCGAGCATGGAGCCGGGCCTCGTGCTGCCGGTGGTCATCACCGCGTTCGCCGACAAGTCCTTCACTTTCATCCTCAAGACGCCGCCGGCCTCGGTGCTGATCAAGAAGATCCTGAAGCTGGACAAGGGCTCGGCCCGTCCGCACCTCGACAAGGTCGGCAAGCTCACGCGCGGCCAGGTCGAGGAGATCGCCAAGGCCAAGCAGCGTGACCTGACCGGCGCCGATCTCGAGGCCGCCGTGCGCACCGTCGCCGGCACCGCCCGCTCGATGGGCATCACCGTGGAAGGAGTCGTCTGACCATGGCCACCGAAAATTCCAAGGGCAAGCTGACCAAGCGTCAGAAGGCCACCACAGGCAAGGTCGACAGCACCAAGCTGTATCCGCTCGACAACGCGCTCGCGCTCGTCAAGGAATTCGCGATCGCGAAGTTCGACGAATCGATCGACGTCGCCGTGCAGCTCGGCATCGACGCCAAGAAGTCCGATCAGGTCGTTCGCGGCGCGGTCGTGATGCCCAGCGGCACCGGCAAGACCAAGCGCGTCGCCGTGTTCGCGCAGGGCGTGAAGGCCGATGAAGCCCGCGCCGCCGGCGCCGACATCGTCGGCATGGACGAGCTCGCCGCCGAGATCAAGGCCGGCAAGATGGACTTCGACGTCGTCATCGCCTCGCCCGACACGATGCGCGTGGTGGGCACGCTCGGCCAGATCCTCGGCCCGCGCGGCCTGATGCCAAACCCGAAGGTCGGCACCGTCACGCCGGACGTGGCGCAAGCCGTCCGCAACGCCAAGGCCGGACAGGTCCAGTTCCGGGTCGACAAGGCCGGCATCGTCCACGCGACGATCGGCCGCCGCTCGTTCGAGTCCGACAAGCTGGTCGCGAACTTGCGTGCCCTGATCGAGGCGCTCAACAAGGCCAAGCCGGCGTCGAGCAAGGGCATCTATCTGAGGAAGGTCGCGCTGTCGTCGTCGATGGGCGTCGGCGCCCGGGTCGACGTGGCGTCGATCAACGCCCAGGCCGCTGCGACCTGATCGAAACAAGGGCTGTCGCCGAGGAGCGGCGGCCGAAGAGATGGTGGGCCGAGCCGCCCGGGCAACCGGACGGCAAGGGTCATCGAAGACCGCTGGTGCCGCTGCCTGAACGGGGCGGCTTAATGGCCAGCGCAGATGGCGGTCCCGCCGAAGAGGTTGAGTCCTGTTCGGAAGGTCGCTGAACCGATGCGGGGCGCTTCACGGCGCCACGCATGACGACAAGGAGGGACTCTTGAGTCTCAATCGCAACGAGAAACAGACCGTGGTGACGGATGTGGCGGCCCAGGTGGCCCGCTCGCAGACGCTCGCTTTGGCCGAATACCGTGGCATGACCGTCGCTCACCTCGATGTCTTGCGCAGGCAGGCCCGCGAGAAGGGCGTCTACCTGCACGTGCTGAAGAACACGCTCGCCCGCCGCGCCGTCAAAGGCACGCCTTTCGAAGTGGCTTCGGACGCGATGGTCGGTCCGCTGATCTACGGGTTTTCCGAGGACGCGGTCGCCGCCGCGAAGGTCGTTTCCGACTTCGCCAAGACCAACGACAAGCTCGTCATCAAGGCCGGCGCCTACGCCGGCAAGATGCTCGACGCCAAGGGCGTGCAGTCGCTCGCCTCGATCCCGACCAAGGAAGTGCTGCTGTCGCAGCTCCTGGGATTGATGATGTCGCCGATCAGCCGGATGGCGCGCGTGCTCGCCGCCCTGGCCGAACAGCGCGGCGCTGGCGCCGAAGCTGCGGCCGAGCCGGCCGCTTCTGCCGCTGAACCCTCGGCCGATCCGGCCCCCGCGGCTGCCTGAGCGCCCGCAGCAACCTCAATCTGAACTGGAAATCAAAATGGCATTCGACAAAGACGCATTCATCTCCGCCCTCGACAGCATGTCGGTGATGGAGCTCAACGACCTGGTCAAGGCGATCGAAGAGAAGTTCGGCGTCTCGGCAGCGGCGATGGCCGCGCCGGGCGGCGGCGGTGGCGGCGGTGCTGCCGCTGCGGTCGTGGAAGAGCAGACCGAGTTCACCCTGATGCTGTCCGAGATCGGCGCCAACAAGGTGCAGGTCATCAAGGCCGTGCGCGAGCTGACGGGCCTGGGCCTGAAGGAGGCGAAGGATCTGGTCGACGGCGCGCCGAAGCCCGTCAAGGAAGCGATGAACAAGGCTGACGCGGAAGCGGGCAAGAAGAAGCTCGAGGACGCCGGCGCAAAGGCCGAGCTGAAGTAATCGGGCGGTTTGTGTGTTTCGAAGGGCCGGATGGCCCTTCGAAAGCACTTGAAAGCATCCCGATCAACAATTCGGGGTTCTTCCAAGTGATTTCGAAAAAAAGTTCCTTGATCCGACTGCAAGGAACGGGTTTGGTCGGACTCCGGTGCAATGCCGGGGTTGTCCGCCAGCGGCAGGTAGTGGCCTGCCACCAAGCTTCGAGCGCAAGGCTCGAAAGACAGTCGCCTTCGGCCAAGCATGGCTTTCGGCCGTGCGAAATCCGATGACCCTTCATCGGCCGGTGAAGGGTTACTGAACGGAGTGTTCATGGCGCAGCAAGCAATCCCCTATTCCTACACCGAGAAGAAGCGCATCCGCAAGAGCTTCGGTAAGCGCGAGAGCGTTCTCAACGTTCCCTATCTGCTGACGATGCAGAAAGACTCGTACGTCGCCTTCCTGCAAAAAGACGTTCCAGCACAGAAGCGCAAGCCCGAAGGGCTGCAAGCCGCTTTCCTCTCCGCGTTCCCGATCGTGTCGCACAACGGGTTCGTCGAGATGAAGTTCATCGAGTTCAACATGGCCAAGCCCGCGTTCGACACGCGGGAATGCCAGCAGCGCGGCCTCACGTACGCCGCCGCCGTTCGGGCGAAGCTGCAGATGATCATCTACGACCGCGAATCGGCTCAAGCCAAGACGGTCAAGGAGATCAAGGAGCAAGAGGTCTACATGGGCGAAGTTCCGCTCATGACCGACTACGGCTCGTTCATCGTCAACGGCACGGAACGCGTGATCGTCTCTCAGCTGCACCGTTCGCCGGGCGTGTTCTTCGAGCACGACAAGGGCAAGACCCACTCGAGCGGCAAGCTCCTGTTCTCGGCGCGGATCATTCCGTACCGCGGCTCGTGGCTCGACTTCGAGTTCGACCCGAAGGACATCCTGTACTTCCGCGTCGACCGCCGCCGCAAGATGCCGGTGACGATCCTCTTGAAGGCGATCGGCCTCAACCCCGAGGCGATCCTCGCCAACTTCTTCGTCTTCGACAACTTCCGCCTCATGGATTCGGGCGCGCAACTCGAGTTCGTCGCTGACCGTCTGCGCGGCGAGATCGCGCGCTTCGATATCACCGACAAGGACGGCAAGGTCGTCGTCGAGAAGGACAAGCGCATCACCGCGCGCCACGTCCGCTCGATCGAGCAGTCGGAGACCAAGTTCATCTCGGTCCCCGAGGACTACGTCATCGGCCGCATGCTGGCGCGCAACGTCGTCGATGCCGAGACCGGCGAAATCCTGGCCAAGGCGAACGACGAGCTGACCGAAGCGCTGATGAAGAAGCTGCGCCTGGCCGGCATCAAGGAAATCCCTGCGCTTTACACGAACGAGCTTGACGAAGGCGCCTACATCTCGCAGACGCTCGCGTCCGATGAGACGGCCGACCAACTCGCCGCGCGCGTCGCCATCTACCGCATGATGCGGCCCGGCGAGCCGCCGACCGAGGACGCGGTCGAAGCGCTCTTCCACCGCCTCTTCTACTCGGCCGACACCTACGACCTGTCGCGCGTCGGCCGCATGAAGTTCAACGCCCGCGTCGGCCGCGACGTGCCGGAAGGCGCGATGACGCTGAGCAACGAGGACATCCTCGACGTCGTCAAGATCCTCGTCGAGCTGCGCAACGGCCGCGGCGAAGTCGACGACATCGACCACCTCGGCAACCGTCGCGTGCGCTGCGTCGGCGAGCTGGCCGAGAACCAGTATCGGTCGGGACTGGCCCGGATCGAGAAGGCGGTGAAGGAGCGTCTCGGCCAGGCCGAGACGGAAGCCCTGATGCCGCACGACCTGATCAACTCGAAGCCGATCTCGGCGGCGCTGAAGGAATTCTTCGGCGCCTCGCAGTTGAGCCAGTTCATGGACCAGACCAACCCGCTCTCCGAGATCACGCACAAGCGTCGCGTCTCGGCGCTCGGGCCGGGCGGCCTGACGCGTGAGCGCGCCGGCTTCGAAGTCCGCGACGTGCATCCGACGCACTACGGCCGGGTCTGCCCGATCGAGACGCCGGAAGGTCCGAACATCGGCCTGATCAACTCGCTCGCCCTCTATGCGCAGCTCAATGAATACGGCTTCCTCGAGACGCCGTATCGCCGCGTCGCGGATGGCAAGGTCAGCGACAAGATCGACTACCTGTCGGCCATCGAGGAAGGCAAGTACGTCATCGCGCAGGCCTCGGCCACGCTCGACAAGGACGGCAAGCTGATCGACGAGCTGGTCTCGGCGCGCGACAACGGCGAATCGGTGCTGACCTCCGCCGAGCGCATCCAGTACATGGACGTCGCGCCGACGCAGATCGTCTCGGTCGCCGCCTCGCTCGTGCCGTTCCTTGAGCACGACGATGCGAACCGCGCGCTCATGGGCGCCAACATGCAGCGCCAGGCCGTGCCGACCCTTCGTCCGGAGAAGGCGCTCGTGGGCACCGGCGTCGAACGCGTCGCCGCGAAGGACTCGGGGACCGTCGTCGCCGCCAAGCGTGGCGGCGTGGTCGACTATGTCGACACCAACCGCATCGTCATCCGCGTCAACGACAAGGAAACGGTGTCGGGCGAGGTCGGCGTCGACATCTACAACCTGATCAAGTACCAGCGCTCGAACCAGAACACGAACATCCACCAGCGCCCGATCGTCAAGCGCGGCGACATCGTCTCCGCCGAAGACATCATTGCGGACGGCGCCTCGACCGACATCGGCGAGCTGGCGCTCGGCCAGAACATGCTGGTCGCGTTCATGCCCTGGAATGGCTACAACTTCGAGGACTCGATCCTCATCAGCGAGCGCGTGATCGCCGAAGACCGCTACACCTCGATCCACATCGAGGAGCTCGTGGTCATGGCGCGCGACACCAAGCT
>Ga0123337_10004410_pt1 | contig 14357 bp, 16 predicted proteins | sample frozenSSSSmetaG_FD_89792 | JGI IMG/M metagenome (GOLD analysis project Ga0123337, IMG submission 89792) | Glacier valley bacterial and archeal communities from Borup Fiord, Nunavut, Canada, to study Microbial Dark Matter (Phase II) -... | ecosystem: Environmental > Aquatic > Freshwater > Ice >... | reverse complement strand
CCTTGGCCTGAGCAGCACCTGGCTGCTGAGGCAAGAATGCATTAAATCCTTGTATAAGGTTCGGATATCCAGCAAACAATTCTGATATACGGTTGACGATGCCAGGAGTGTCGATTCTGTATTATGTTAGTATAAAGTTGTGATCATAATGAAGTCGGCATGATTGGCCAGAAGACTCACGCTTGACTCTTGTAATCCTTTAAGATATGGACGAACGTATCATAGATATCCGGTTGATCGACGAATTGGAGTTTGAGTTTATCAAGATAGCTAAGAGCCTCCTGGGAAATTATTGTCAGTGATGTGTTGATTTTCTTGTCTATCGCAAGATTCGTGCTGAGGAAGGAACGAGAATGATTGTTCGGCTTCAGTTGCAAGTTAATCCGTTGCAACGATCAACAAACGTTCTCACCCTGAATTAATCATTCAATGATCCCCTTCAGAAGGGCGCATAAGTACCTGATTGCCGTTGGTCCCCAGCACCATAGGAATATGGTGGGGTTTGGGTTTGATATCGCAATGAAGGGGAAACTTACACTGTAATCATGTCCCTGACTTAACCCTGGAGCACCCTGAGCTGGATGTGCTGGATGTGCAACTCCGCCAGGTGGTTGCGATGGACCCATCTTCGTCCATGTCTCCAATTGATCTGATAGCATGCTGGTTGACGCGCCCATCTCCTCATGTATCGGGGTATTCGGCGGGGTAGTTGGCCTTAGACGGGACATCTCTGGAGCCATGATCAACACAGAGGACTGTAGGTGGCTTGATGTGCGTAATAGTAGATGTATAAAGAAGTGAGAAGCTGCAACAGATATGTGAGAGCTGGATGCTTGGGAACACAAAAAGAGGTTATGATCAGAATGTCAGAGAAATGTGTGCCTTATATATTCTTCAATGGAGAGGTTGGATGGTTTGGAGTAGGTGATAGACAAGATATATCAGTGGTAATAAGCTTGAAGATTATTGATGAGTTTGGAGACTGCAGAGGCTTGTGAATTGTGCTCGAACTTCTGGGGAATCGCGTGACCTTATATGTTCGTTGATTCTTCTGCCCATCATGTCAACGGAAGACCAATCCCTCTGGCAGAGCAACAACGGGCCCATGGTTGCAGCATCAAGCATTGGCCGATTGAACAATCAAGGTGGTTTGCGGGTGCATCATGCGAACAACGCGGGGGAGAAGCACATATCTGCAGGACACTGTTGGAGGAGATGCTGGTGGAGACCAATCCACCATGCCGCAGTGTGGGTGAAGCAGCCCATTGATATGAGACAATGATAGCGTTCGGGCCGTGGATATTGCGGGAGGAAGGGTTTATGGCGTATCGAGAGCAAACCCCTCGATGCATAAGATCCTCATTGAATTAAGGATTCTCATGCCAAGATAGCAGGAAGCACGATTGAAGCAGGGTGCACTGGCTCCTGGAGAATCATAATGGCTTCATCGCTTCTATACAGATGACGCGGGCAATACCTTGCAGGGGAGTATCGATGAAGCTTCAGTGAGGTCTTGCATAGCTTGTATGCAGGCCCCTAGTTCGAGTTCCAAGATGTGGCTTGTATGCACGATCCTCAAGGACATTGATTCCTTCTTTTTCTTCGGTGGTTTGTTGCTCGTCAGCCTGGATGGCCCTTTATCGTCTTGTACGGCCCGCCCAGGGCTATTCCTGGCCCTGTTTCTCATACAATACTGCATACTGGAAGTGTAATCCGTCTTGGGAGACCAACAATTGGGACTCGATAAACTAACCCAGTGATGAAGGAGTGCAGCATGATGCATTTGATCATTAAGTAAACGAGATAGCTTCGCTGAATCTTATCGATCACAAGCTGTTACACTTCCGCTTTAGTGGTGATTGCCTGCACTTATTTCCCTGCACGAAGGGAAGCGAAGGGAAGCACGAAGCGAAGCGAAGTGGGAAGGGAAGTATGGAGCGAAGTGCAGACTAAGGCATATACGAAGTCAACGTACTCCTTTCTGGGTTTATTTACAGCTTAAGGCGAGGCAAACGGATGTCCGCCCTGTCCCAATTACTTATCTCACCGTCATGATTCAACAGCCAGACCGCCCGGTGACTGCGTATAGCCTTGCTGTCTTTGCCCTCCGCTACGCCGTCAAGACATTTCTTCAGTCCCATAGAGCGCATCAGGGATATGTCAACCATTGGAAGGAAGCATCATTAGCCTTATAGTTTGTCCCGAAACTGCAAAAGCGACGAGGATGACACTTATTTTGACGTTGATGGGGATTTCAACGCACTTCGCTCTCTCAATTCAGGTAAGAACAGATCGTGTATATATCATTGTACTGATACACAATTGGCCATAGTCCTCTGGAGAGTATGCCGTTGTTCTGAACCGCTTCACGAAAAGTACCTGCTTTGGTCCTCGCAGCACTCCAGAGTGGCAATTATGTACTTATAATTGCAAGCCGGGAAGTAATTTTCATGTTTATCTACTTGATATACACCCTTATATCCTTCAATATGCCATATGAAATCATATAGGGCAGGATTTCACCTTACGACTCCCAGTTGACTTGCTGCGACCTAAAAGGACTCAAGTTAGACTTCGAAACTACTTCCATGCGGAAGAATTGCCTACCTATCTGACGACCGCTGCTAACGATAGTTTTGTTGGCGGCGTCTGTCCTTAGCCACGTGAATTGTCTTCGTATGATTGCCCTGGGCATCGTAACCGTCAAGCGTAATGTGCTCAGATTCATCGGCCTCGCTCGTGTGGAACATTGTCCTGTTTTACGTGTGAATTGGAATCTGATTGCTAAGTAAAAGGTTTGCCAGGTTAGCCTACCTCATCTGAGCTGTGGTCGTATTTGCTGGAAGCTGATGAAGCTCTTCCTCGACTCTCTGGGTATGTGCTTCAATTGTACTGGACGGTATCGCGCCAGCCAGCCTTCTATAGCTCTCAGATTCCGTAGACAGCAAGATCTGAATAACCCTGTAACTTTTTTGAATACTTTTCAAAAGAACTGACATGGCGATATCTTGTACCTGATTGATACTGGACGAAAGACTCGGAATGATAGCGACGAACAACGACGAGACACAATATGAAGGAATGTGAAGAAGTATGGCCATTATATAGTGGGTTTCCACAGCAGCGGCAGCCAGATGAAGTGCTGCCTAGAGGTCTAATGTGGCTGAAACTTTGACTCGAGCTTCAAACCATTCGAGCAACTGGAGACTGGTGACGATTGTTCTCTCCGTTTTGAGCCCCCTGCGCCTGCACGATGCCTGGATGTCGTCGATATAGAAAGGGTTCAGACACTTTGCCAAGCTGCCGCACCCTAAATCCTGCAGTCAGCCTCGATTGGTCGCCATCTTATCGCTTCATGTCTCTTCATTGGCCTTCAAAATTCAAAGGTGTACTGTAATGCATTGGCACCATCTAGGTGCTATGCTATGTGATCGTTTATTCTAAGTATCTTACTGGCTGGGATTCCCTGTTCAAACCGGCGGTAGAATTGTGCCACCACCTGCCGGAACGGCTCGCTCCGTTCCGTATCTGGCTTCCTCATTCGCCTTGTAATGTACTTCTCTTCGTTCTTCGCTTCGCTCCTCCTTCGCCGTCTCGCTTCCTCCTTCGCTTCCTCCTTCGCTTCCTCCTTCGCTTCCTCCTTCGCTTCATCCTTCGCTCCCTCCTCCCTCCCCTTCACTCTTCATTCTTGACTTTTGAGTTAAGTTTACCTATTCTTCATGGCTCAAAACGCACGCAGTCCGGTGAAAAACGTGACCGACACTGAGCAGCTCAAAGCCAAGCAAAACATTCTAGACACTGTCGGGAAACTCCGCGGAGGTCACATACCGGATGATTCAGTGTACCATCGGAAGGATATTCGGGATCGTCTTCTGATAACACTGGGGCCACTTACAAGGCCACCAGTGAGCTCAACGCGTTGGCGTAGGAATTCAGCGCGGAAAGGTTATCTCACAATCTTGAAAGCAAGCCACCATCTATTGGTACCGTTCATCATATCCATCCCACCTTCAGTCTGTGCAACTTTGACGAGTAACGGGAGCATACAAGCTCTGGCCGAAGATGAGGATCTACTGTCGACGAGATTGAAGCTAGACGACGATGCGAGAGAGCTCTTGGACTCCATAGCAGTAGATGGGGGTTTTACAGATGACCAAATTTACACTGATTTGATAAATTCATTGTTCCTGGAAGGTTTGCCAATTTGTGATCCATTCATTTGACAGGAATAACCGTGGATAGAAACGACTATAGATGCTGGGCAGGCGAAATTGCTTGACGGTCCAGGCACGACTGACAACCATGGTATAAAGTCTAGGGAGTATCTGTCATCCTGTGTACTAATGAGAAGCAGTACGAGGTGTCCTCTTGACGGACAATATAGACAATCAGACGGCAAATCAACGACCTCACAAACGCCCTAGATTATCAGAGTCACCCGCACGTCCAATCAACGACAGTCTTGAAGTCCAGCTGGGGGCGGACCGGTCTGATAGCGAGAGCAGACTCAGAGCTCACAGCACGACCTCTTCGCAAAAGCGTATGTGGATTCTGACTTATATACAATGGTAAATAGACTGACTGTTCACACAGAGCAAGCACTGGACGAGCAGAAATTGCCTGCTGCACACATGCGTAAGACAGACCATCCTGGTGAAGAAGAGAGCTAAACGATATCGCAGCTTGGAGATTTCAATTTTCAGCCGGAGATTCGTCAATAATAAATAAGATCCATGGCTTATGCGACATTCTGACTCTCGGTGTGCAGAACAGCAAGCAGTGGAAAGCTGAACGAGCACAAGACCAGGCGAAGACATATTGCCTGGACGTATACGCGCAAAATGACGAGTTCGATGGTATGGTTTGCCTGAGGGTTGGATGGGAAGAAGCATTCGTGGTAAGAGATTTTCTGATGCTGGATCGTACGCCTGTCTCGGCCCGCCCTGTTCAAGCCGGGGTGAACTTCACATCCTTTCCCCCGACCATTTGAACCTTATGCTTTGGAGGCACATAGCCATCGAAATTTTCGCCCTCGAACACTACTTCTTCTTTCCTCTCTTCTTTCCTCTCTGGACCGAAAATTCTCAAGTATTCGACTTTTGACATCTCCAGCCTCCTGGTGTTGTTAGGATCTGCGGGAAATATCTTTGATATAATGTCTTCTGGTTTCCCAGAAAGAGCCTTCGCTCCCTATGTAGAGTTAGTTTATCCAACATGAACGGCTATGCCCCCTCACCTCCTCCATGGCCTGTGACTTCAGATGCAGGATATGTTCAAGATCAAAACCAAGACGATAACTGGGCAAGCTCCGGACACGACTTGGCTAGCACACTTAAAGTGACTCAACGTGCTGTTGCTGTTGATGTTGATGTTGATGTTGATGTTGATGTTGATGTTGATGTTGATGTTGATGTTGATGTTGATGTTGATGGTCGCTTAGATTTCGTGACGTGTTCGGTGTCAGGAAGGTTTTACGACGAAATAGTGTCAGACTTCTTGGGATAATCGTTCAACGCGACAGCGGGGTATTGGGCAGCTATGATCACGGAGATAATGGCAGTGCATGGTTACGTAAGCCTTGAATTTGAAAGTGGAAAATCTATTTGAGCACAATTACAAGTCTCGCACGTGCACATGGTGCCGCCTGCCGTATTTGGAACGCTAGCGCACATGCCTAGTACGTAACTTTGGGTCCGCCATGAAACTCCGTGCGTGTATTAGCGCCAATCCATAATCCATAATCCATAATATATATATATATATATATGTCCAAAACTATTTAGATACAAAACCAACTGGACATCATCGAAGGAACACAAAGAATGCGCAACCAACATTTATGACAAGATGACCGCCCTATTATTTCGGCAGCTCCAACAAGCACAGGTGCTGACCGCAGTATCAAAACAGAAATATCGTCTCATTAAATGTGCCAGCAGTCACCATAAGCATGTTTGGCTTGGACAAAGAGAAAGGTGGGACACTATAACATCAGATCTCGCTCGTCGTATCGAAAACGTCGTTAACAGATGCAGCGACGGTGAATCGGTAATTCTTAAGTTCCCATTACGTGCTCATCACGACGAGCAGATAAAAGCTATACGCCAGCTCGAAACTGAGATGACCGTTCTCACTGGCCCATTGAAAAACGCAGAGGGTATCCGACAACTTGTTGATCATATTATCTTGCCAGGCATGCACAATGACCAGATACCAGCTGCTGTCTTTGAGCATTTGGATGTCGACCTCCATCAACTTCACCTCGTCCAACGCGTTCACCTCTCACATCTTCAGATCAAGTCAATCGCACGACAGTTCCTGAAAGCCCTCTCAAATACCCACAAGCACAATATCATTCATACGGGTGGGTAAACTGTCATTTATCCAACGTTCACAGGCTCATTTGAGATCAGACTTGAAGCCGGAAAATGTGGTTATTTCGCGACTGACCAGTTTGTCATCTTCGAACATCTTGGTCAAAATCATCGACTTTGGAGTTGGTAAGACCTCGCTGTATATGATGGAAAGTGGTGCCGTGACTGACTTGTTTACAGCTTCACAGTCAGATGAAGACCGAGTCCGCATGATAACAAATCCGTATTGGCGAAGTCCAGAAGCCTGGGTTGGTATGACCTGGGGACCTGCCTCTGATATTTGGTCTTTCGGTGCAATTGTAAGAGCTACGTCCCGATTGCCCTCAAGCTTTCGTGAGCGCTTATATCTCATATTTAGATTGGCTCGCTCCTCATGGAGCCCGGTGCGAAACTGTTTCAGCCTATGGGTGGACGTGCATATTCACCTACCGCGGCCCAAGACCGAGAGTTTTTAAACTCGCTATGCACAATAGCTCCCTTCCCCAAGAACTTTATCGAGCGAATACCAGATAAGTGGAGGAAAGCGATTTACGAGTTCTCACCTAGATTGGCCCCAAATGGACAACCCATCACGTTCGATTTCATACGAAATATTTTTGAGATTCCAGAAGAAGATTGGGCATTCATTAGAGATGTCTTGCAGCCAGATCCAAAGATGAGGCCGTCGGCTGACCAGCTTCTTCAGCATTCCTGGTTGAACTTCTAAGGCTGGGGTGCATGCCTGGATGCATTCCTATTTTGAGGATCAACAAGATGTACAGGTGTTTCAGATGTAATACAAGATTCGATCAGGGCGGGGTTTGTTCTCTGCATTTGCGGCGTTGCCTTGCGTGGACTGTGTGGTGTCTGGTTGAATGGTCAGACCTAAGCAAAGGTGAGTATGGCATGCGTCGAGGAACTCGGGCAGTGTTGTCTTTCCGGTCCTCCGTTCGTAGCGCTGTCGTTCTTCTTGGCGGAATCGTTGCTCTTCTTCGCGGAGCCGTTCTGCTTCTCGTTCACGTCGTTGGATGTCTTGTTCACGTCGTTCTGCTTCTTGCTCACGTCGTTGCGCTGCCTGAAGCTGCTTCCGCCGCGCTTCAACTTCTGATGACATCTTCGAAGACTGAACTGAAGAGCTAGCTCTTTAAGTGTCGTTTTCAGAGCATGATAAATGGAAGTGACGCGAAAAACTAGAAGGATTGGCAAATATGAAATTTATACGTAAATCCTTGTCCGCATTCGCCTTGGCCGAAGTGTCTGGACACGAGAGGAGAATACCACCCAAGACAGTATAATTGAAAGCGCGTATATGTCACGTGGCAAGGCACTACCGGAAAATATACCCTTGGCGAGGAGAAAAAGATATATCGCTGGCGCAGGCTGGGAATGGTCATCGCGCCCTTCTTCATCACGTAATTATGACTAGCGACCCTCTTTACTGCCTCTGGTCTGGGTTCTATCTACGTATACATACATATCCGTGTCTAGAAAGCTTTGAGCGTTTGAAATAATAAGGTTTAAACTCTTTGGCAGCCCGTTCCTAAATACCAGCCAGTAGCCCTTCACCACGTGACATATATATATGCGCTTTCGAGCGTTCTGCTTTCCGTACATTGCTGTGACAACTGGACTAACTTGGGTGGTATTCTCCTCCAATGTCCAACAGTTCGGCCACTGCGAATGCGGAAAAGCATTCACGTATAGATTTCACATTTGCTCATATCTCCCGATCCTCCTGGTTTTTCGCATCACTACGACTGAAAACGACGGTTAAAAGCCAGCTCTTTTATTCAGCCTTCGAAGATGTCATCGGAATAAAAATGAAGGCATGGATGGCTCTGTGATGTATATAAGGTCTTCAGTTCCGAGTATGGGCGTAAGGCCGACTATATAGGGAAGGAGGGTGGTCACCACCGACTGAGCAACCACGACAACTGGGCAAGCGCGAGGCAGGTAGTAACAGACCATGTGTTTGAAGTAGAGTCGTTCGAGATGGCTCCGATACAGGGGAAGTTGAATTGAAAGAGTTGAAGCATGATATCGGCGATTTGCTCAAAGACATCATCCAGTACTTCTCTATTGATCTTCGGGTCTAGATAGAGCCTTTCTCGATCAGTTGGGTCTTTTAGAATATCAGACAAGTGAACTCCCTCAACGAAATCTGAGATGATGAACGGTCCAAATTGCTGCGGGCTGTCCTCAGTTAAGCCCCAACTTATCAAGCGTGGCACAGGAATCGTGGTCTGCTCACGGAGCAATTTGATGATCTGGACCTCGTTCGTGACCTTTTCGTCCCGAAAAGTTGTGTGTCCTGGCCCTGGGAACCGAATAATGGCATTCGGGCCTTGAGGACCAGAGCCGCCTTGGGTTTGGGTTGCCTGGCCGCTCCTATTGTACATCAATTTCTCCTCGTATTCACGTGCATTGTAAATAGTATTGTTGATGCCTTAGGCATTAAAGTAAGGTTCAATAGTCGTATGGAAGCACCCTGCCAGAACCTCTTGTGGTCCATCTGACGCTTCTATGGTGGATTTGTTAAAGCTGCTTCTAGGTGAGTCATGTTGCGCAGCCTGCACACAACCAAGCTCCGGCAAATCCCCACCTGGAGACGCAGAGTCAGCACTGAATGTTCAAGATAGCGACTCGTTAGACGACTCTCTTCCATCTCTTGACGAGTTGTTCCACGGTTCCCAAAACGGAGACATCACTCAGGTGCCACATCAAAACCACAAGCCTGTCCATATCTAATCTTGTATGCCTCTCGAGTGTCTGTTGCACTGCGCCCGTTGCTGCTGCATTTCAGATCGGATGCAACTCCCTGGTCACGTGGTACCAACATTATTATGTCACGTGATATTGGCCTAAACGACTCATATTTTGCCCACAAAGTACGTCCCGGTCATCACGTGATGAAGGCGGCCACGAGTGTATCATACGTCTCAATAGCTCAATCAATGCAATTGTCTGCGTTTGCCCGTCGGCTGCTGCACGGAAAGAGTTGCCACAACGCCAAGAGGGACGGGATGACGTAATCCATCTTAATCCACGTGACCACTAGATCGTGCTTTGTTTAACTCCTAATCCAGTCAACGTAAACACTACCGCAGTTTGCCCACCAATTTCGCTAGCTCGGCCTCGGCTTGACGTATCGTCCTCAAACCCTTAGCTTCGATCCAAATCGGGTTAGTGTTCTGCCAACTCAGACCGCCTCCCATCTGCATCCCGTGACGTTGGGTGGTAAAGCGCTTCGCGTTTGTTTACCTTTTGACCACCATCAACCGCCCGCTTTGAGATCACAACAGAAGCCTACTTAATGTTTGGTGCATCCCTCAACACTCTCAGAATCACTAGAATTACACAAACACCGTGTATGGGGACGGTTAGCAGGTTGCCATCATCCTGATCGTACTCCTTCATTGTATTGACTTGTGACAAGGAAGTCGGTTGCTATCGCGCCTTCCTCACGACAAGAACCGTCCGGCTGAGAATTGGACCACTTTAAAATGGCGCACAATATCTCTACTGGCAGCCGCTCGAGGCAGACGACTCGAGCGTCAACTACGAAGCTATCCGGCGCGCCTACGATAATGGATCGCGTTCCCGGCATTTCTCCCGCGCAAACGGTTATATCCAACACGTTGGCTGGGAAAAAACGAAAGGAGCGTGATTTCGAATCCGACATGAAAGGCGAGGAGACCAACATTCAAGTTGTGGTCCGTTGTCGGGGGCGTAACGAACGAGAGGTCAGAGAGAACAGCACCTTCGTTGTGAAGACGGAAGGCGCCAAAGGCAAGCAGATTGAGCTGTGCTTGGGCACCAATATGCTCGGCAACAAGGCTTACAACTTTGACCGCGTCTTCTCGCACGCTGCAGACCAAGGTATGGTGTATGACGACACAGTGAAGCCCATACTTGACGAGGTGTGTATCTATTGGGCATCCTGGAATGACTCATCTTTCTATTCTTTCACTAAGCAAGCTGACATTCGATCGATTTAGATGCTCTCTGGATACAGTTGCACCATCTTTGCCTACGGCCAAACGGGAACCGGCAAGACATATACCATGTCTGGCGACATGACCGACACGATGGGCATCCTTTCTGACGAGGCTGGTATTATCCCCCGTGTGCTTCAGCAGCTGTTTAATAAGCTCGAAGTGGGAGAGGCGGAGCACTGTGTCAAATGCTCATTCATTGAGCTGTACAACGAGGAGCTGCGAGACTTGCTCTCCACGGACGAAGGTGTCAACCTAAAAATTTACGACGAGGCGTCTAGGAGAGGTCACGCCAGTACACTTGTCCAGGGCATGGAAGAAAAGCACATCAAAAATGCGGCTGAGGGTATCAGAGTCCTCCAGCAGGGCAGTTTCAGGCGTCATGTCGCCGCGACAAATTTCAACGATCACAGTTCTCGGAGCCACACCGTCTTTACCATCACTGCCTACGTAAAAAAAGCTAATGAGAACGGCATCGAAGACCTGGTTTGCGCAGGGAAACTCAACCTGGTAGATCTCGCTGGAAGTGAAAATGTCCAGCGATCCGGCGCGGATAATAGGCGCGCCGCTGAGGCGGGAATGATCAACAAGTCGTTGCTTACCCTGGGCCGTGTTATCAATGCTCTTGTGGACCGCAGCTCTCACATTCCATACCGAGAATCGAAGCTAACCCGCCTGCTGCAAGATTCGCTAGGCGGACACACAAAGACGTGCATCATTGCCACTATTTCGCCGGTCAGGAGCAACCTGGAAGAGACAATGTCAACGCTAGATTATGCTTTTCGCGCCAAAAATATCTGCAATAGGCCACAGCTCCAGGCGATTCCCAAAAATAAACTCCTCAAGGACTTAACCAGCGAAATCGAAAAACTCAAGAGCGAGCTTGTCTCCACCAGGCAGCGTAATGGCATTCATCTTTCGAACGAGATGTACGAAGGGATACTGGCTGAGAGCGAGTCTCGGAGGATACTCATCGAGGAGCAAGGCGCCAAGATGGAAACACTTGATACTAACTTACGGAATAAGGCCCAAGAGCTTTTCTCCCTTATTTCTTCCTTCACGGGACTAAAGAAGGACCATGAGGCGACTAAGACCCAGCTCGGTGAGACGACGGGCGTCCTCGACCAAACACAGAATATCTTGTCTATGACCCGAAAGACCTTGGCTGAGGAGATGTGCCTGCGGAAAGCATATGAGGGGACGGAAGAGAAGCTTACTGACATTGGGGGTGAGCTTATCAGCAGGCTCCAACACACGGTCAATGATATTACGGGCCTCCACGCCAAGGACAAACGGAAGTCGGATTTGCACTCTATCAACCGGGCGACATGGAGCGTTTCGCAGACTCGGATCGCGGACGTCACAACTGTGGTGGAACAACGATCGCGAGAGTTGCAGGAGGAACAACGAATCCACATCGCGAGCATTTCGAAACGTATGGATGCCTTTATTGATGAAGAGCTGAATAAGCTTTCATCTACACAAGCTCTTGTAGAAAGGCAACTTGATCGGCTTATTGAGTCCAAGAGGCAACTTCTGGGCCAGAAGCAGGAGTCCAAAGTGGGCATGGATGATATACTCGAGGGGATTAAGGAGACACGCGACATTGTCAAGAATCTTGTGGGTGATAGCCTGCAATTAATATCTCGGGCAACCGAGAAGCTTGCTACGGGCGTGTTGAAGGAAATGAGAGGATTTCACAGCCAGGTAAGTTTTGGGCAGTTACAATCCAGTAAAGCAAATCACGGCTAACTATCCGGGTTATCCGAAGCTCCACAGTTCTTACAATTCTTTTGGTGAGGAGTCGACGTCCCTATTTGAAAACCTGATCAGGCACATAGCCACACAGCGCTGCGAGTCTGATAGTCTCCGACGCAAACTCCACAGCGCTACCCACGCCATTGTCCTCCAGAATGTTGACATTTCTACGCATGTACATGAAGCCCTCCAGGAGGAACGCCGACAAGCGGCTGAGGATCGCGGGAAGCTCTTGAGACAAATTTCAACTTTGGTCAATCAACAAGCTGAGGTGCAAGAGGCGCGACTGGTTGATCGGGCTGCTCAGATTCAGAGGAGACTGGCTGAATCTAACATGTCTCTTGAGGGAGCCATTTCACACTATGGCCTGGGTATGGACACCTGGGATGAGCAAGAAGGCCAGCTTCTGGAAGAAGCTACAAAGTCCCGCGACCAGCTGAAGACCATGCTGGAAGGCGACTGGGCGACCGCCAACGAGCATAGCACCTCTATCCAGAATGCAGCGAGGTCGGCCCACGTAGAGATGTTGCGCGCCGTAAATGAACAAATAGGCGCTCTCGGCGTCCAGATGGGAGCGCTGGGCGACTTCGTCACAAACGCCAAGTCTAAGAATGTGACCCAGTACGAGACGGACGCGCAGTCGTTTCAGGTCTTGTCGAATACAGTGGAGCAATCATTTAGCAACATCTTGGACGAGTTCAAGACAACGTTCGATCGCGTCAGGAGTATGGGCGAAGAGATGGGATTTGATACGAGTGGACTCTATGGCGGTATCGAGGCGCTCGAGACTCGACTGTGCCATCCCCTGGCGAATCTGCGTGAAGATATCTCCAATACAGCTTTCCAGGAGTACCAGCCCACGGGTGCGACTCCCCAGAAAGTTCGGTACCATTACCCTACTAGGCTACCTCGAACTGAGACGCACGACATGCATATCTCTACGTCCGTCGAGATGCTTCAATCAACCACGGAAGGGGCGGCTGAGGAGGAGAACGAGGACAACTGCAAGCATGAAAATACCGTCGCCTGTCCGGAGTCAGAACACGATGGCAAGACAAGCTCCTCTCTGCACGAGTTTAACACCAGCGCCCCAGCTGAAAGTGGACTGGATTTGATATTACACGAGGTCAACCCTAACGTCACAATGAACCCGATAACAGGCGTCGTCTTGTCCAACCCGCGCGCCAGCATTATGCCGGGGCCAGCCGCGGGACACACGATGCCTTTACTCAAGCACAGTACACGATCGTCGCGCCGCATGAGAATGCAGGGCATTGCGATTGACGGCAGAGAGAACCAGCCACAGACGATGTTCGCCGAGAGCCTGTCTAAGAGGAAGAGTCCGCGGCTGAAATAAGCAGAGTGATGTCTTCTGCTGTAGCCTAAGCTCTTGAACGTGTAGAAGAAACACAGAAATTAGTGCTTGATAATAGTTATCGTCATGCTCGAACGGGCCTCGCAGGATGGCGTCGCCTAAAGTCTCCCGATCGTGAAAGATAAAGGCAGGAGAGAGGCACTTTCCCACACGGTATTCTCCAGCTTCCTCAAAAAGGGAGCCTATCTTGTTGAACCGCAGATTTAATAATTGCGAGGCTATCCCACCGAGTTGTCGCATTATCTTCTCTTTCTGCGTCTTGCTAAGGTGCGGATGTTAGGGAAAACCCCCCTTCTCCAGTGGATGGGGATCCCATTTGAAATCCTGGAGTTGGGTGGGTGCCAGGAGCCTTGCTCATCAAGATGTAAGGAATCGTAATAGCATTCAACTTGGTAGAGCTTTACTTCTGATCAATACAGGCGGCCTTATGTACTGGGCTGTTGACTGACCTATAATCGAAGATATCTGGAACCGGTATAGAACTATTCATCTTGATATACTTCATAGTTGCAACCTCGCTTGCTAGCAACTCTCCCGCAACCTCCAAGGAAATGTCGTCTTCCCCCGTTGTAGGAGAGCGAAAAACCCATTCCACGCCATCTTCAAAGGAAAGAAAAATAGCCCAATTCAGACTTCCGCTCAGTGGTCGCTGGGTCAAATCACAAGAGCATGGCACATTTCGAAGCTGGCTTGCGTGCTCGAGAAGGGCAGGTAGATTGAACTTGGAATGCCACGGCACTCGTGATCTTGGTGCCATTGAGTGTAACGAGTGCTGATATTAGATGAAGAAGCGGAACTGGTAGTCAAATTAATTGAAGGTTGAATGAAGGTCGAGGATTGGGGGCGCGAAGAAAGCGTGGCTCCTGAGGCGGTGCT